>WNGI01000266.1_pt1 | contig 36391 bp, 30 predicted proteins | sample 5400621 | NCBI WGS metagenome assembly WNGI01 (sample SAMN13153374, study PRJNA577476) | soil metagenome | isolation source: 20 cm soil or saprolite under Garry oak tree replicate 1 | place: USA:California | collected 2016-06-15
TCGAGCTCCTGCAGCACGTCGCGGAACTCGACGAGCTCGGCGCGCGCCCGCGCCAGCGCCGAGTCCTCGCTCACGTAGACGGCGGAGTGCACTTCGGGGAATGCCTCGATGTCCTTTTCGGCGAGCGTGATGGATTCAATCGGCGTGCCGGGGAGGAGGTAGGCGACGATCTCCACACGCTCGGCCACGCCGCGCAGCGCATCCTGCAGGTTCACGGCCACGAGGCCGAACAGGCCGACCACGAACAGCGAGAACGCGATGGTCGTCACCGAGAGCGCCGAGAGCAGCGGGGCGCGCCGGAAGGCGAGCAGCGCTTCGCGAATCGTGAGATTCACGGCGTCGCCGCCTGGTCGCGGGGCTCGTCCACCGCGGAGTCGTACACCAGCGCTCCCTCCTGGAGCTCGATCACGCGGTAGGGCGCCTGACGCACCAGATCGAGGTCGTGCGTGGCCATCACGACGGCCGTGCCGCTGGCGTTGATGTCGCGCAGCAGCTGGAACACGCCGCGCGTGGCCCGCTCGTCCAGGTTCCCCGTCGGCTCGTCGGCGAGCAGAACGCTCGGCTCGTTCACGAGCGCCCGGGCGATGGCGACCCGCTGCTGCTCACCCCCCGACAGCTCGCGGGGGTAGGCCTGCGCTTTGGCCGCGAGCCCGACCTGGGTGAGGACCCGCATGACCCGCGCCGGAATCGACGAGCGCCGGGCGCCCGTGACTTCGAGCGCGAAGGCGACGTTCTCCTCGGCGGTCCGGTCTTCGAGCAGGCGAAAGTCCTGGAACACGATGCCGAGCCGGCGGCGCAACATCGGGACGTCGCGGGGACGCAGCTCCGCCACGTTGAACCCCGAGACGCGCACTTCGCCGCTCGTCACCGGCTCGTCGGCGTAGACCAGCTTGAGGACGGTGGACTTGCCGGCCCCGGAATGACCGGTGAGGAACACGAACTCGCCCTTCGCGATGTGGAACGACACGTCCTTCAGGGCGAGCCCCCCTTTGGGGAAGGCCTTGAAGACATTCGTGAACTTGATCACTTACAGCTGCGCCAGGGCTTGCGCAAAGTCCGCGATGATGTCGTCCGAGTCCTCCAGTCCGATGGAAAATCTCAGGAAGCCATCGGGAATACCAGCCCGGGCCCGGGCGTCGGGCGTGAGCATCGCGTGCGACGTGAGTCGTGGCTCGGACACCAGCGTTTCCACGCCGCCGAGACTGGGGGCGTGTGCCGCGATGGTGAGCGCGCGCAGGAACCGCTCCGCCGCCCGCGCGCCGCCCTTGAGCTCGACGCCCAGCATCCCCCCGAAGCCGTTGAGGATTCGCTTCGCCACGTCGTGATCGGCGTGCGACGGCAGCCCGGGGTAGTGCACCGCGGCGAATTGCGACTGCTGGGCGCACCACTCCGCGACCGCCAGCGCGGTCTCGTTCTGCCGCGCGACGCGCACCGCGAGCGTCTTCATCCCGCGATCGATCAGCCAGGCGGCCATCGGGTCGAGGGCTTGGCCCCACACGTGCAGCAGCTTGCGCACCTCTTCGATCACCGACTCGCTGCCCGCGACCGCCCCCGCGAGCACGTCGGAGTGGCCGTTCAGGTATTTCGTGGCGCTGTGGATCACCACGTCGGCGCCGTGCTCGAGCGGCCGGTAGTTCAGGGGCGTGGCGAAGGTGGCGTCGACGAGCAACGCGAGCCCCTCGGTCTTACACAGCGTGGCGATCGGCTCGAGATCGAGCACCCGGAGCAGGGGATTGGTGGGGGTCTCGACGAAGATGGCCCGCGTGTTCTTCTTGAGCCCGCGCTTCCAGGTGCGCGGCTCCAACGGGTTGACGAACGACACCTCGATGCCGAAGCGACCGAACTCCTGTGCGAACAACCGGTACACCCCGCCGTAGATCCACTCGCTCGAGAGCAGGTGGTCGCCGGGGCGCAGCACCGCGAGGTGCGACAAGGCAATCGCGCCCATGCCGCTACCCACGAACAGCGCGGCCTCGGCGCCCTCGAGCAGCGCGAGGCGCCTGGCAATCGCCACGTGGTTGGGGTTGTTGCCGTACCGGGCGTAGATGACTTCCTGAGCCGACCCGATGGGATTGGTGAACGTGGCACTCTGATACAGCGGCGCCACCACGGGCGTCCAGTCGGGGCGCCCTTCCGGGTCGCCGTGCACAGCGCGGGTCGAAAAACCGAGGCGACGCTTCACGTCAGCGTGAGGGTCCCTCCGGGCGAGCGTGCGGCGAGCCGCCGCGCCACCAGCTCCTCGAGCAGCGCCGCCGCCGCGTCCGGTGCCCCGACCGCCTCCAGCGTGCCGTCGGGCCGCTCGATCAGCACCGCGAGCCGATGACCGGCGAGCACCGGCTCGATCGCTTCGCGGTGCCCGTCCGAGACGCCCATGAGCACCAGCACTCCCGGCCGGCTCCGCGACAGCTTCGCCACGATCTCGTCGGCGCACGAGTAGTCGATGCACCCGACCCGCGTGAAATCGATGCGGGCGACGGCGACTTCCCCTGTGGCCGTCGCCATCGCCCGCTCGATGCCTTCGCGCACGACACGCCCCGTCGGGCGGGTGACCAGGTTCGTATAGACACCCGACACCGATTCCTGGAGCACCGCATGCACGTCGATGTGCTGTATCACCGCTTGGTGGACCCCTGCTCCGGTATGATGATGAGCACCTGAGCGCCCGGGAACGGCGGGAGGCCGTCCTTCAAGGGCACGTCATCGTCCCACTTGGGTACGATCGCGATACGAGCCGTCCCGCTGCGAATCGCGATCTTGCCGTCCCAGCGGGCGAGATAGCGGCGGATCCCGGCGAGCCCTTGGCCGCGGCCCGGATCGCGGAAGCGACTGATGCCCTGGATCAGCGCGGCCTCGAGTGCGGCCGCGTCCCCCCAGCGCGTTCCGAACCGCTTGCTCTGCGTCGGCTCGAGGGAGTGGCGGAACCCTACCCCCGCGTCCCCCACCGCGATCACGACCACCCGCTTGGCGAGCGTGCGGCGCCAGTGGTATGCCTGCACGGCCACCCAGCCGCCGGTGCCCGCGTGTTCTACAATATTCTGACACGCCTCGGAAAGCGCCATAGCGAAGCCCATCGTCGCCTTTGGATCGAGGCCGAGCTCGGACGCCAGGATGGCAGACGCGCGCTGCTGGATGTTTGAGACCACGGCGTGCACGTCTTCCGCCGCGCGCACCGGCGTCACGGGGAGCAGCACGTCGCTCTCCGCCGCGGCTTTCACCCTCGGCACCTTCCCATGGATCTCGAACAGCTCGGCTGCTTCGCGGAAGAATCCAGCGCGCGTCCAGTAGGTGAGGACGTCCGCGTGCGTCGGCGCGGTGAGCAGGGGTCGCTCACCGGCTCCCTCGCCGCCGTGTCCCGTGCCCCGTGCCGCCTGCCCCGCCACGAGCAGGCCGACCAGCCCATACGGGGACGCCCACTCGGCCGCATGGGCATCGAACAAGAGCCGCTCGCCGTCCTTCGCCGCTTCGGCGAACGCGCCCGCGAACTGGTCGAACGAGCGATCGTCGAACTGGGACGGGACGTCGACGAGCCGGGTCACACCGTCGAGAGCCTGCCCAGCAGGTGGTCGCGCAATCCGGTGGCGCCCCGGTGGGTCACGTTTCGCGCGCCCATGTGCGTGCCGAGCCGCAGCGCCTCCTCGAGCGCGGCACCCGTGACGAGCGAGGCGACGACCGTGGCCCCGAGCACGTCCCCGCAACCCGTGGGGTCGCCCTCCGGGTCGGGCGCCGCATCCGACGCGATCCGGGCACTCCGCACCGGTCGGCCCGTGAAATAGGCCACGCCCCGCGGGCCCAGGGTCACCACGAGGGTCTGACAGCCGCGCGCTAACGCGCCGGCGGCCACGAGCAGGGGATCGGGGCCGAGCTGCGCCAGCTCCGCTTCGTTCATTTGCACCATATCGAAGCAGCCGAACCACGCCGGCGCGTCCGGCAGCGGCCGGGGCACGCGCGTGCCGTCGGGCTCCTTCCCCAGGAAGAGGCTGTGCAGGTCGGCATAGAGGAAGCGTGGAAAGCCGTGCCGCAAGAGCTGGGTCGTGTCCAGGTCGAGCTCGTAACCGGAGATGAAGTTCACGTACAGCGCGTCCAGGTCGCGCACCTGGGGCCCCAGCTCGGGCCACGTCCACGCCGGCACACCGCCCGACATCTGTTCGCAGCGGCGCTCGGCCTGGTAATAGCGCAGCGTGACCCGGTTGTTCGCCGCCGGCACCTCCAGGAAGCGCGCCCCGGGAGCCACGTGGCGCAGGCTGCCGAGGAACTCGTTCGCCCGGGCCGCGAGGTCGCGCCCGACCTTGACGAGCGGCACGATCTGCCAGTCGTCGCGCAGCGTGGCGTCGAGCGCCGCGAGCGAGTACGAGATGCCCCCCCACTCCTCGATCGCCGGCTGTGCGGGGTCGCGTCCGTAGATCGTATCCCACACCATCGAGCCGATCACGCCGAGCCGTTTCACAGGCGCCCCCAGGTGTGTTTGACGAACACGGCGGCCGCGCCGTACACGCCGGCCGTGCCCGTCAGCTCGCCCGGCACGATGCGGCACACGTCCACGGCCGGCTTGAACGCGCGTCGCTGCACTTCCGCCCGCAACGGAACAAACAGGCGGTCTCCCGCGAGGGTCACACCGCCGCAGATGACGACGACTTCGGGGTTGAAGATGTTGATGATGTTGGCGACGCCCGCGCCTAGGAACTTGGCGGTCTCCTTGACCACTTCCCGAGCGTACTCGTCGCCGTCGTGCGCGGCCTCGTACACCACCTGGGCGGTGATCTTCGAGAGGTCGCCGTTCACGTACCCGGGGAGCGACGTATCGGCGCCGGGCCTGATCCCTTCGACCGCCCGCGCCGCGATGGCCGGCCCCGACGCGTACGCCTCGAGGCAGCCGTCGTTGCCGCACTTGCAGCGCCGGCCCATCACGTCGATGGTCATGTGCCCGATCTCGCCTGCCAGGTCCGACACGCCGCGGTAAATCTCGCCTCCCAGCACGATGCCGCCGCCGATCCCGGTTCCGATCGTGAGGCCCACGACGTGGGTGGCGCCGCGCGCCGCGCCGCGCCACCACTCGCCGAAAATGGCGCAGTTGGCGTCGTTATCGAGCGTGGCGGGCAGGCCCAGCGACGTGGCCAGCCGGTCGCGGAGGGGAAAGTTCGTCCAGCCGAGGTTGGGCGTGAGCAGCACCACGCCGGTCTTGGTGTCGAGCGGACCGGGCGATCCGATGCCCACGCCGGCGATCTCCTTGCCGCGCGCCGCGGCCATCGAGGCCCGCGCCAGCTTCACGATGCGGGTCAGCACCGCCTCCGCCCCCCGCTCCGAAAACGTCGGCTCCGACACGAGACCCAGCAGCTCCGAGCCGTCTTCGGCCAGGGTGCCCGCGACGATGTTCGTTCCGCCGATGTCAATCCCGACGACGTAGCGCACCGGTCTCCTCGATTGCCTGAAGGACGTCCTCCACGCGGAGCGACTTCATGCAGCGGTGGTGCCCTAACGGGCAGCTGGGCGGCCCGTGCGCCGAGCACGGGCGGCACGGGAGGCCCTCGAGCTCGACCACCCGGTCCCGCGGCCCGCGCGGCCCGAACCCGAACGACGGCGCGGTCGACCCGAAGATCGCCACCGTCGGCGTGCCGACGGCCTGCGCGAAATGCAACGGGGCGCTGTCGTTCGTCACGAGGACGGCCGCCCGCCGGATCGCCTCGGCCGACTGCCGGACGGTCAGCCGGCGGCATCCACTGACGGCGTGACCGCCCGACCGCGCTACCGCTTCCGTGATCTCCGCGGCGAGCCCCGCGTCCTCCGGGCCGCCGACCACGACGATCCCGACTCTGCCCGCCAGCCGCTCCGCCAGCGCTCCATAGTACGGCCAGCGCTTCGACCCCCAGATCGATCCCGGGGCGAGCGCGACGAACCTTCCCTGCATTCCATGCTCCCGCAGGAACCCCTCCGTCGCCACACGATCGGCGAGGGGGACGTACAAGGACGGGCGGGCACGGTGCGCCGCGACGTCCGCGAGCGCGAGCAGGCGGTCCACCTCGTGACCCTGCTTCGCCCGCGGTCGGATGTCGGTGTAGAGCGACCGCCAGCCGTCGTGGAAGCCGACCCGCCGCGGGATGCGGGCGAGCCACGCCGCCAGCGCCGTCCGCAGGGAGCGATGCGGAAGATACGCGCATTCGTAGCGCTCCGCGCGCAGGCCGCGGACCAGGTTGACCAATCCACGCCAGCCCCGATCGCGGCCCTTCTTGTCGTACGGGATCACCCGCCGGACCGCGGGGTGGGGCTCGATCAGCGGTGCCGCAGCCGGAGTCGTGACCACGTCCACCGGCCCGTGGCGGGCGGCGAGCGCCTCGAGCAGCGGCGTCGTGAGCACGACGTCTCCCAGAAAGGCGGTCTGGATGACGAGGCTAGTCAACCTGCAAGACCGCCAAGAATGCCTCCTGCGGGATTTCGACCGTTCCCACCTGCTTCATGCGCTTCTTTCCTTCTTTCTGCTTCTCGAGCAGCTTGCGCTTGCGCGTGACGTCGCCCCCATAGCACTTGGCGGTCACGTTCTTGCGCAGCGGGCGGACGGTCTCGCGGGCGATCACCTTGGTGCCGATCGCGGCTTGAATCACGACCTCGAACAGCTGGCGCGGGATGAGCTCCTTCAGCTTTTCGGCGATCTTCTTGCCCCACTCGTACGCTTTGTCACGGTGGATAATGACCGAGAACGCATCCACGGCTTCGCCGTTGAGCAGCATGTCGAGCTTGACGAGGTCCGACGGCCGGTACTCCAGGAACTCGTAATCCAGCGAGGCATAGCCGCGCGAGATCGTCTTCAGCTTGTCGTAGAAATCGAGGATGATTTCGGCGAGCGGGAACTCCCAGGTGAAGTCCACGCGGGTCGGGTCCACGTAGTGCATGCCCCGGTAGACGCCGCGGCGCTCCTGGCCCAGCTTCATGATGGCGCCGATGTATTCCGCCGGCGCCACGATCCGCGCCTTGACGTACGGCTCCTCGATGTGGTCGACCGCCGAGCCGTGCGGCATCAGGCTCGGATTCTCGACCAGCTCCACGGTGCCGTCCGTCCGGTGGACGTGGTACTCCACGTTCGGCACCGTGCTGATCAGATCGAGGTTGAACTCCCGCTCGAGCCGCTCCCGTACGATCTCCATGTGGAGCAGGCCGAGGAACCCGCAGCGAAACCCGAAGCCGAGCGCCACCGAAGACTCGGGCTCGTAGTGCAGCGACCCGTCGTTGAGCTGGAGCTTGCCCAGCGCGTCGCGGAGCTCCTCGAACTGCTCGGCGTTCGTCGGGTACAGGCCGGCGAACACCATCGACATGATGTCGCGGTACCCGGGCAGGAGCGGCACGTCACGGTGGTCCGCGTCGAGCACCGTGTCGCCGGGGCGGGTGTCGCGCACGCCGCGCACGTTCGCCACGAAGTAGCCGACTTCGCCGGCTTCGAGTTGCTCGGTGGGCTTGTGCCCGAGCTGCAGGTACCCGACCTCGTCCACCTCGTAGACGTCGTCCGTATGCGCGCCGAACGCGATCTTCATGCCGGGCCGGATCGTGCCGTCCACGACCCGGATGCTGGGGATCGCGCCGCGATAGCGATCGTAGTACGAGTCGAAGATGAGGGCGCGGAGCGGGGCGTCCGCCACCCCCCGCGGTGCGGGGATGCGCCGCACCACCGCCTCGAGCAGGTCGGGCACGTTGGTGCCTTCCTTGGCGGAAATGCGGAGGATCTCCTCCGGCTTCGCCCCGATGAGCTCGTGCAGCTCCTGCGCCCGGCGGTCCGGCTCGGCTCCGGGAAGGTCGATCTTGTTGAGCACGGGGATGATCTCGAGCCCGGCGTCCATCGCGAGGAACAGGTTGGACAGCGTCTGCGCCTGGATTCCCTGCGATGCGTCCACGACCAGGATCGCTCCCTCACACGCCTGCAGCGAGCGCGACACTTCGTAGGTGAAGTCCACGTGTCCCGGAGTGTCGATCAGATTGAGCTCGTACACCCCCCCGTCGCGGGCATGGTAGTTCATGCGCACGGCGTTGAGCTTGATCGTGATGCCCCGCTCACGCTCCAGGTCCATCGTGTCTAGCACCTGCTCGCGCATCAGGCGCTTGTCCAGCGTGCCCGTGAGCTCGATGAGGCGGTCGGCCAGGGTCGATTTCCCGTGGTCGATATGGGCCACGATACAGAAGTTGCGGATGTGATCTTGGCGCATGTGGGGCTAAAATATAGTCATCCGTCGTCCGTCATCCGTCGCGGCCGGTCCGTTACGGACCACGGGTGACGGATGACGGAGAACGCGGTATACTCCGAGAGGAACTCCCCTGGCTCCCATCACCGGCTGGTTCGACCCCACCTCCAACGGCGGCGCCGTACGGCTCGCCGCCAACAGCTACTTGCCCGCGAAAGGTGATTCCGGTGTGCGTCTCCCCGGGCTGCGGCGCGGCGACATCGTCACTGTGGAGCACGGGCGCGTGGTGGACGTCAACGGCCTGCCGCCCGTCGGCCTGGGCGAGCGGCCCGACTTCGCCAAGCTTGGTGCCGTCCACCCCTCGCGGCCCCTGCGACTCGAGACCCCGCAAGCCTCGAGCCCGCGCACGGCGGAGATCCAGCGTGTCGTCGATTTGATCTGCCCGCTGGGCTTCGGCCAACGCGCGCTGATCGTGTCGCCGCCCAAGGCGGGCAAAACGGTGATGCTGCAGGCCGTGGCGGAGGGCGTCGCCCTCAACCATCCGTCGGCGATCCTGCTCATCCTGCTCGTGGACGAGCGGCCGGAAGAGGTGAGCGAAATGGTGGACTGGGGGCGGGGCGAGGTCGTCGCGTCGAGCTTCGACCTTTCACACGAGCGGCACGTCGCGGTAGCGGACATGGTGTTCGAGCACGCGCGCCGCCAGGTGGAGCTCGGCAAGGACGTCGTGATCGTGCTCGACTCGCTCACGCGCCTTGCACGGTCCCACAACACCACCGGGCGGGGCAGCGGGCGCACGATGTCGGGTGGTCTGGACGCCAACGCGCTCGCCAAGCCCAAGGCCCTGTTCGGGGCCGCGCGCGCCGTGCCGGAGGGCGGCTCGCTGACCGTCATCGCCACGGCGCTCATCGAGACGGAGAGCCGGATGGACGACGTGATCTTCGAGGAGTTCAAAGGGACCGGCAACTCGGAGCTGCGGCTGTCTCGCGCGCTGGCGGACCGCCGCCTGTACCCTGCGGTGGATGTGGCCGCCAGCGGTACACGGCGCGAGGAGCTGCTCGGGGACCCCCCGACGGTGGCGGCCAAACAGCAGCTCCGGCGGGCTCTGGTGGGCCTTCCGCCGGAGAAGGCGATCGACGTGCTGCTGGCACAACTACGGCGCGCCAAGACGAACGCCGAGCTGCTCGCCGGCGTCGGCTAGCCGTCAGTTCCCGCCGCCCACGATCCGCTTATAGCTGTCCGGGTTCCAGCGGGGCCGCTGGGGCGTGTTCGCGACGGCCAGCCCCAGGTGGAACACGAGCCGTGCGAACCGCGCCTCCTTCTCGGCGTCGATCTTGTCGGGGGAGTCGCTCACCTGATGGTAGTCCGGATGCAGCCCGGTCGTGAAGAAGAGGATGGGCACGCCCTTCTTCGCGAAGTTGTAGTGGTCCGAGCGGAAAAAGAGCCCTTCCTGCGGCCAGAGATCGCCGAGCGGCTTGATGTTCAGGTCGCGGTGTGCCGCGGCCACGCTGTCGAGCGCCGCGCCGAGATTGGAGTGCTCGCGGCCGATCACCGCGACCGTGTCCTTGGCATTGCGGCCGACCATGTCGATGTTCAAGTCGGCGATCACGTCGGCGAGCGGTACCGTGGGATGGTCGGCGAAGTACGCGCTTCCCCAGAGGCCCCGCTCCTCGCCGCTTACGGTCATGAACACGAGGGAGCGCTTGGGTCGCTCGCTGGCCGAGGCGAACGCCTGCGCCAGCTCGATCACGGCTACCGTGCCCGAGCCGTCGTCGTCCGCCCCGTTGCAGATCGAGTCGGCGCCGCGGGCGGTGCAACCCTCCCCGGCGCTCGGCGTGCCGATGTGATCCATGTGGGCGCTGAACAGGACGTATTCCTGCTTCAGCCTGGCGTCACTGCCCTCGAGGATTCCGATCGCGTTGGGAGCCGACGCGTGCTGGAGCACTCGCTCGCGTACGTCGAGTTGTAGCGTGACGTCGGCCAGGGGACGAGCCGCGAGGGGTCGGTCGCCCCATACCCGGAGCGAGTCGGGGCTCACGCCCCCCTGCGCGAAAAGTGCCCCGGCGGTCGCCGTCCGCACCGCGAACACGACGGGGACCGCGGGCCCACTCTCGGAGCTCGGATTGCGCACGGTCACACTCGCTTCGTGACCGGGGAGCTTTGCCCAAATCGAGTCGGGGAACCCGGCCACCAGCATGACGGCGAGGGGTCGCAGCTGGAGGACCTTCGGGCCGATCGCGTTTAACCCCGGCCCGTACGCCAGGAAGACGATCTTCCCGGTGACGGCGGCGGAATCGAGCGTGCTCCGCGCATCGGGAGAGCCGGTGATGACGACGGCCGGGCCTGCGGCCGGTCCCGCGGGCGCCTGTCCCTCCACCAGCAGCACGTCCTGGCCCCCGCGCCACATCCCGGGCGTGCGGCCGGTGATCCGGATGGTCGAGCTCTCGGGGTCGAATCGTAGCACTTCGAGGGGATAGTGCTGGAAGTACGTGCCACTGTCGCCGCCCGGCTTGAGCCCGAAGCGGTGGAACTCGCCCGCGACGTAGGCCGCTACCGCGTCGAGCTGCGGGCTCGGCGTGGCACGGCCGAGCATCGAGTCGTCGGCGATGATGCCGATGCGGCGCTGCACGTCGGCGATCGTGATGGACGCTGCACCACGCGCGACCGGTCGCTGCCGCTGCGCGGTCGCCAGTCCGGGGAGCACCGCGAGCAGCAGCGCCAGGCGGAGTCGCATCGCTCAAGACCTTGAGGAGGGGAAGGAAAGCTAACGCGCCCGACCGCAGGGAACTACGGTCGGGCGCGCTCGCCGGCTGGGTGGTTACGGCTTGCGCCGCTTCAGCTCGGGTTCGGCTCGTGGCTTCTCCTTCGGGGGCTCACGCTTCGGCTCCACCCGCGGCTCGCTGCGCGGAGGGGGTGCCTCGCGCCGCGGCTCAACGCGCGGTGGCGGCGGCTCGGCCCGCCGTCGCTCTTCTGGCACCGCGCGGCGCTCCGGCTGCGTCGGCCGAGTGGGTTGCTCGGACCGCTCCGGTCGCTCGGGCCGGTCGGGACGATCACGCCGCACCGGGCGATCGACCTCTTCGTGATTCTCGGGCCGCTCCGGACGGTCGCGCCGCGGCGGCCGATCGGGCTGATCGGGGCGGCCGGAGTCGTCACGATGAGCGGGCCGGTCAGGCCGATCCCGATGATCGCGCCGGTCGGGCGGACCGCCGTGACCGCGATCGTCGTCGTCCCGTGCATCTTCGGACCCGGGGCGACGCCGGGGCGGCTGAATGTTGGGCGGCGGGATGACGCCCGTGCCGCCCAGGTCGCGACCACGCACACCCACTTCGCGCCGGCGATCGTCGTTCACGGGTCGTTCGCGCACCCGTGTGATGAAGGCATCGGTTGCCTGGCGGTCCTTGAAGATGAACCGGGGCTCCGGCCTGTACGGGCGCGTGAAGACGACCCTCGTGCCGCCGTAGTACCGATACGGATAGTAGTACGGATCGTCGAACACCACGATCCGAAAGCGCACGCAGGTGTAGTCGTAGGGGCTCCAGGACGGGTAGCTCACGTACGTGTGGCAGTCGTAGCACAGGAACCGGGGATAGTCGTAGTGCTGTTGCACGTAATACGGCGCGACGTCGTAATCCCAATCACTGTAGCCGTCGGGCACGATGCGCTGTGCCACGTCGGTGAGGGCGACGTACGGATCGCCGCGGACCCGCCCGTCGGCGATCATCCGATAATCCCAGTGCTCGTTACTCTGGATGCCGTCGTAGACGAACGGGTCGGCCGAGGCCACCGCGAACAGATAGCCGACACCGGGATAGTCGTCGATGTAGAAGGCATCGCGGTCGTTTCCACCCTGCACCTCATAGTCGCGACCACCCCGGGCGAAGTTGTCCTCCCACGGCTCGCGCGGAAACAGCACGCGCACCCGGCCATCGGTGTCGACGCGCAGGATCGTCACGAATGCGTCCCGGTCGGCGCGGAAGTGCACGCGGACGCCCTGGCCGCTGGCGTAGGGACTGTCCCCCCGGTCGGTCCACACCTCGACGCGGGGGCGATACTCGACCGACACGGGCCCGATCGAGGGGCTTCCGGCCGGCGCGGTCACGAGGCTGAGCAGCCAAAGGGGGTTCATCATAGGGCCTCCGTTCGCGCAACGGAGGGGGCAGGTCCCATGCCAACCCGACGCGCGGTGGCAAGTGTGGTAAGTGGCCATGAGGCTTGAGGTTCAACCGCAGATTGATACCGATCACCAGACCCGGGCTGTCCTCTACCCGGGACATTCGGCTGTTCATTAGCTTCCGCGAGCCCATGCCCGACGTGCAGCGCATCGATCTCCTGGATCCCGCCGAAGTGGCTCGCTTTGGTGGGATCGAAATCGTGGCGCAAGGGGTGGTGGAGGGCTTTCTCAGCGGGATTCACCGCTCCCCGTTTCGCGGGTTCTCGGTCGAGTTCACGGAACACCGCGCCTACCAACCCGGCGACGAGCTGCGCTACCTCGATTGGAAGATCCTCGCCCGGGCCGACCGCCTGTTCGTGAAGCAGTTCGAGCAAGAGACGAATTTGCGCGCGATGATACTGGTCGACGCGAGTCGGTCGATGGCGTGGCGCGGCGCGCCCACCCGGCTCACGAAGCGGGCCTATGCCGACCGGCTGGCGGCGGCGCTCGCGCTGATCTTGCTGCGACAGCGCGACGCCACGGGGCTGATCACCTTCGACGAAGTCGTGCGCAAGGTAGTGCCGGCGCGCGTGAAGGCGGGACAGTGGGCTCGACTGGTTCGAGGTCTGGTCGACACGCCGGACGGCGGGGGCACGGCGGCACAGGCGGCCCTGGTGCGCCTCACGTCGCTACTCGCCCGCCGTGGGCTCGTCGTACTCGTCTCCGACCTGCTGTTCGACCGTGCGTTGGCGCTGACGGCACTACGCTACCTGCGTCATCGTGGCCATCAGGTGATCGTGCTGCACCTGATGGATCCGGCGGAGGCCGAACTGTCGGGCCCGCCCGAGGTGCGGTACCGGGATCCGGAGTCCACGGCGAGCGTGGTGGTCCGCCCGCGCGAGCTGGCACGGGCCTATCGGGCAACGGTGCGTCGAGAGATCGACGCATGGCGCACGGCGTGCCGGCGGCACGGCATCGCGTACCATCCCATCCTGACCGACATGCCGTTCGGCATGGCGCTTCGGCTGCTCGCGTGACGTTCCTGCATCCGTTGGCACTGGTGGGGCTCGCCGCGGCGGCGATCCCCGCCCTGCTTCATTTGCTCGAGCGCCGGGTGCCGCCGGAGGCCGACTTTCCGCCGCTCCGGTATTTGAGCGAGGCGGAGCGCCAAAGCGCACGGCGCTTGAAGCTGCGACATCTCCTCCTCTTGATTTTGCGGACGGCGGTGATCGTCCTGATCGTGGTCGCCGCGGCGCGGCCGCTCTTCCCCACGCGGGCGGGCGGGGGGTCGCTGCACCAGCCGACGGCGCTCGCCGTGATCTTCGACAACTCGGCGTCGTCCGGGCTCGTGGTGGATGGGCGTCCCGTGCTCGAGCGCCTGAAAGTCGTGGCGCGAGGGTCGCTGGTGCGCGCGACGGCGTCCGATCGCCTCTGGCTCGTGCTCGCGGATGGCGTGGCGCGCGCGGGGACACCGGACGCGCTGCTTGCGACCTTGGAGAGCGCCGGCGTCTCGGCTCGTCGCATGGACGTCACGGCCGCCGTGCGGGCGGCGACGCGGCTGGTCGACGCAGCGCCGTTCCCGGCACGCGAGGTACATGTGGTGAGTGACCTGCAGCGCACGGCGCTCGGTCCCGGCCGGGCGGACGTGCCGCGGGGCGTGCGAGTAGTCGCCCTCGCGCCTGCGAGTCAGGCGGCCGCGAACCGCGGTATGGGCGCCGTCCGCATCACCGATGGCGCGGTGGCGGTGGGCATCGTGGGGACACCCGGCGCGGAAAGCGCGGGGGGCGCCGCGGCCGTCACGCTGCGTATCCGCGGCCGCGAGGTTGGTCGCGCCCTGGCGGCACCCGGATCGACGGTATCGATCTCGCTGCCGCCACTCGGCCCGGGCTGGTGCGTGGGCGAACTGGTGCTCGAGCCCGACGAGCTGCGCGCCGATGATCGACGATTGTTCGTATGGCGGGTGGCTCCGCCCGCCCGAGTCGCGGTCCTGCGTGCGGTCGAGGGAGGACCGTTCGTGGCCGCGGCGCTCGCCGTGCTGGAACAAGGGGAGCGGGTCCGGAGGGAGGGACGCCCCGAGGTGGTGATCGGAGACCGGCCAGAGGCAGGTGCCATGGTGAGCGTCGTGGTCCCACCCGCGGACCCGGCGCTGATCGGCCAGGCGAATCGTGCGCTCGGGACGCGGGGCGGGCGATGGCGGTTCGCCACGGCCGGCACGCCCGGCCCGATCGCCGGGCCTGTTCTGCCGACAATCGCGGGGCTGCAGGTGACGCGGAGGTACCGCATCGAGACCGTGACTGGGGACGCCGGACGGGGGACGAGTGCGGACACCACGGTGCTTGCGACGGTGAACGGAGAGCCGTGGCTCGTGCGGGACGGTGCCGTCCTGCTGCTCGGCAGCCGGCTCGACACGGCCTGGACCGCGCTGCCCGCGGCGCCCGCGTTCGTCCCGTTCCTGGACGCGCTGGTGAACCGCGTGGCCCGGGGGGAGGCGTCGATCTCCGAGGCGGAAGGTGCCCCGCGCGTGGAGTTCCGGACGCGCGGCGCCGACACCGTCGGCGCGACCGTGTACGGGCTCGACCCGCGAGAGTCGGATCTCACGCCGGCGTCAGCGGGGCTCGTGCACGACGTGTTGGGCGCGGACCTGCTCGACGCCGCGGCGTTTGCCTCAGCGCGGTTCGCCGGAGCCGGGCACCGCGACGGCAGCGGGCTGCTGCTGGTGCTGGCGGTGCTCTGTGCGCTGGTGGAGCTGGGCGTCGCGACGCGCACCCACTGATGCCGCTCGACTTCGTCATCGACCGGTTGGATGCCCTGCCGGCGACGCGCGCGCTCGCGGAAGGCCTGCCCGCATCCGGCGCCCGTCAGGGCATCGCCGGCCTCCCCGGCTCGAGTCCCGCCGTGTTGGTCGCCGCGCTCGCGCGGCGACTCCCGCAGCGGGTCTTCGTCGTGGTCACGCCCACGCCGACCGATGCAGAGCGGTGGCTTGCGGATCTTCGGACCCTCACGGGGACCGCGGTCCTGTACCCGCAACGCGAGGCGCTTGGCGCCGAAGAGCCGCATTTCGAAATCGCCGGCGAGCGGGTGGAGACCCTGCAACTGCTGTTGTCGGGGCAGGCTCGCGTGCTGGTCACGACGGCGCGCGCGGCCGCCGAGCGGACGGGGGTGCCGGCCGCCCTGCGCGACATGCGATTGGTGCTGCAAGCGGGAAGCGGGAAACGGGACACGGGATACGTGTCTCTCACGGACGCCATTGGGCGGCTTCACGACATGGGCTACGAGCGGGTGCCCACGGTCACCGAAGTGGCGCAGTTCAGTGTGCGCGGTGGGATCCTCGACGTGTATGGGTTCGGGATGGCGGCACCGGCGCGACTCGAGTGGTCGGGAGACGACATCGAGTCGCTCCGGACGTTCGACCTCGACACCCAGCGATCCGGCGACGCCATCGAGCAGGTGACGATCCTGCCCGTGCGAACGGAGGGTCTGGCTTCATTGCCCCTACAACGGCAGTGGCTCTTGGACCTGCTCCCCAACGATGCCTTGCTCGTTCTCGAGCAGGAGTCGGCGCTGGGGCAGGAAGTAGAGCGCGCGTGGGCCGAGGCGACCCACCATCTGGAGGTCGCGCGGCGGCTGGGCGAGGAGCCGCCGGCGCGTGAGGCCCTGTTCGTCGATCCGGCGGCGTGGCGCGCGCAGCTCGTCCGGTTCCCGCGGATCGCGCTCGACCCCGCCGATGCGAATGTCCGGTTCCCGATCGCGCCGCCCGAGCCGGTCGACCGTGACATCAGGCGGCTGCGCCAGATCGTCGCGACCGAGCCACCGACGGTGATCCTGTGCGACAACGAAGGTCAGCTCGAGCGCCTCGAGGAGCTCCTGGCCGGGGATCGGGCGACCCTGGCCGTGGGGGCGTTGGACGGCGGATTCGTGTTGCCCGGGCTACGCGTCCTCACCGACCACGAGATCTTCCGTCGCGCCCGCCGGCTGCGACGGCCGCGCCGCTACCGCGAAGCGACGGCCACGGCCGCGACACGGCCGCTCACGACCGGCGATTACGTGGTCCATCTCGAGCACGGCATCGGGATCTACCGCGGGATCCAGACGATCCCGGTGGGAGCGGAGGGCGGGACCCTCGAGGTGGCGGTCGTAGAGTACGAGGGTGGGTCGCGGCTGAACGTGCCGTTGTACCGGCTCGATCAGCTCGAGCCCTACCGGGCCGCGGCCGATGGCGACGCGCCGCCGCCACGGCTGCACCGCCTCGGCACCACGACGTGGCAGCGGCAGCGAGACAAGACGCGGGCCGCGATCCGGCAGATGGCGATCGAGCTGCTCGACCTGTACGCCCGGCGGCAGCTCGCGGCCGGATTCGCGTTTCCTCCCGACACGCCGTGGCAGCGCGAGCTCGAGTCGGCCTTCCTGTACGAGGATACGCCGGACCAGCGGCGGGCCTCCGAGGAAGTGAAGCGGGACATGGAGCGCGCCCTACCGATGGATCGGCTGCTGGTGGGTGATGTGGGCTACGGCAAGACCGAGGTCGCCTTGCGCGCCGCCTTCAAAGCGGTGCAGGCCGGCAAGCAAGTCGCGGTCCTGGTCCCCACCACGATTCTCGCCGAGCAACACGGGCGCACGTTCCGCGAGCGGCTCGCCGACTATCCCGTCCGGATCGAAGTGCTGTCGCGGTTCCGCGGACCGAAGGACACGAAGCAGGTGACGCGGCAGCTCGGGACCGGCGAAGTGGACGTCGTGATTGGGACGCATCGTCTGTTGTCCCGCGACGTCGGGTTCCACGATCTCGGGCTGCTCATCGTCGACGAAGAGCATCGCTTCGGTGTGCGGCACAAGGAGCGGCTCAAGGCGCTGAGGCTCGCCCTGGACGTGCTCACCCTCACCGCGACACCCATTCCCCGGACCCTGCACCTGTCGCTGGCCGGATTGCGGGATCTCACGCTGCTCGAGACGCCGCCCAAGGACCGCTCGCCGGTGCTCACGTTCATCGAGCCGTGGGATGACGGACTGATCGAGGAAGCACTGGGGAGGGAGCTGGATCGCGCGGGGCAAGTGTACTTCGTGCACAATCGCATCGAGACGATCGACACGATCGCGGAGCGGGTGCGGGCGCTCGCCCCGCCACGGGCGCGGATCGCGGTCGCACACGGGAAGTTGAAGGAATCGGACCTCGATGCCGTGATGTCCCGGTTCGTCCGGGGCGAGGTGGACGTACTCGTGTCCACGATGATCGTCGAGTCGGGACTCGACGTGCCGAACGCCAACACGATGATCGTGAATCGCGCGGACCAGCTCGGGCTGGCGCAGCTGTACCAGCTGCGCGGGCGCGTGGGGCGGAGCCACCGCCGTGCGTACTGCTACCTGCTGGTGCCCGACCTGGTCGACGCCGAGGCCGAAGAGCGGCTCCGGGTGTTGGAACATCACACCGATCTCGGCTCGGGCTACCGGATCGCGTTGCGTGATCTCGAGCTTCGCGGTGCCGGCAACCTGCTCGGCGCCGCGCAGTCGGGCCACGCGCAGGCGGTGGGATTCGACACGTACCTCCGTTGGCTCCAGGAAACCGTTGACGCGCTCAAGTCCGGGACGGGGGAGGCGGGGAGCAGGACCGGTGTGCCCCCTGAAGTGATCCTGGACCTGCCGGCACACCTCGCCGACACCTACGTGCCCGATGAAGCGGTGAAGCTCGAGCTGTACCGGCGGCTGGCGCGGGCGGAGGCGCCTAGCGAGATTCAAGCGGTGCGCGAGGAATTGCGCGACCGCTTCGGGCCGCTCCCCGACGAGGCGCAACGCTTACTCCTCGTGTCCGAGCTTCGCGCGCTCGGCGCCCGTGTCGGACTCGAGATGGTTCTGGTGAAGGGCGACGAGGCCCGGCTCACGTTTGCGCGGGACGCGAGCCCGCGGCTGGCCGCCCTGACGGCGGCGCTGGACTCGGTGCAGTTCGAGGCCGAGGTCCGGCGGGCGGTGCCCCTCTCTCTGCGACTCCGCCGTCTCGGCGGAGAGCCCATCGGGTCGGGGCTCGTCCGAGCTCTCACCGCGGTTCTCGCGGACACTCACCCTTAAGGAGCTGGCATGGTACGGCTGGCTTGGATCTGCTCGGTGCTCGTGCTGGCGGGGTGTTCCGCCCTGCGGGACGCGTTTTCGGCACACGCGCAGGTCGCCGGCACGGCCGCCGGCCAGACGCTGACGGTCGATCGCCTGGCGCACGTGGTCGGACACGCGCAGCGTATACCCATCCGACCCGATGTCCTCACCGGCGTCGCGAATGCCTACCTCGACTACGCGGTGTTTGCGACCGAGCTCGGCCGCGGGCGTGACCTGCACGATTCGGCCCTGGTGCTCGCCGCGGAATGGCCGGTGGTGGCTCAGCTCAAGTGGGAGCGCTATCACGAGCGGTTGATCGCGACGCGCGGCAAGCTCACGCCCGCCCAGGCGGACTCGGCGTTCCAAGCGGGCACCGTGCGGCTGTTCCAGCACATCCTCATCCGGATCCCCCAGAGCGCCGTGCCGATGGTGGAGCAGGAAAAGGAGAAGCAGGTCACCGCGCTCCTGCGCCGGGCCGCCGCGCAGCGTGGGTTCAACTTCGCCGACCTCGCCCGGCGCTACTCGGAAGACCCGGGATCCAAGACGCGGGGGGGGTACCTGCCGGCTACGCCGCGCGGGCAGTTCGTCGCCGCGTTCGACAGTGCCGCGTGGACGCTCCCGCCGGGCGCGATGACCGCGGTAGTCCGCACGCCGTTCGGGTTCCACATCATTCGCCGGCCGCCGCTCGCCGAGGTGCGAGACTCCTTTCGGGTCGATCTCGAGAACGCCCGCACGACCCAGCTCGACTCTTTCTATCTGGACAGCCTCGCGAAACAGCGGCAGCTCAAGATCGAGTCCGGCGCGTTGGCGCTGGTGCGCCAGGCGGTGCCGCAAATCGTGTCCGCCCGGAGCGACACCCGAACCCTGGCGACGTATCACGGAGGCACGTTCCAGGTGCGGGACCTGGCGCGGTGGCTGCTGGCGCTCGATCCGAACGACGTACGCGGGATCTCCACGGCGACCGACGCCCAGCTGAACCAGTTCCTCAAGCTGCTCGCGCAGCGCGAGATGCTGCTCGCCGAGGTGGACAAGGCCGGCGTGCAGCTCAACGCGGGCGACTGGCGGCAGCTGCGCACCGAGCACGACTCGGGCGTGGCGCGGCTCGAGGGCGTGCTCGGTGTGTCGCCCCAGCTCCTCAAGGACTCCGCCGCGACCCCTGCCGCGCGCGTGCAGCTGGCCATGGCGCACGTGGACCGTTACGTGGACCAGGCGGTCACGTTAGGCAGCGCGCCGTTCGTCCCGGTCCCACCCTTCCTGGCCGGCGCGTTGCGCCAGGGCCAGCCGTGGTCGCTCAACGAGGCGGGGATCGCGCGGGCGGTCGAGAGCGCGCAAGCGATCCGGGCTGCGGACACGACGGGGCGCGGCGCCCCGGCCACGGGTACGGGTCTGAAACGCGCCCCTGGCCCGCCGCCCGTGGCGGCGGACAGCGGTGGCCGGCCGGGGCCGCGCTGACATGCGGGCGCTCGTCCTGACCGGGGTCCTGGCGGGGCTCGCCGCCCTCTTCCTCCCCGCGCCGCGGGCGGCGGCGCAGGGGCGGGCGGTGAGCGACCGTCCGGTCGACCGCATCGTGGCGATCGTCGGCACGAAGCCCATCCTCGCGTCGCAGGTGGAAGAGCAGCTCGTCCTGGCGCAGTCGCAGGGCGTGAAGATGCCGGAGGATTCCGCGGGGCGCGACGCCGCGCGGCGCCAGGTCCTCTCGCAGATGGTGGACGAAGAGCTGCTGGTCCAGCAGGCGGAACGGGACACCACCATCAAGGTGACGGACCAGGAAGTGCAGGACGCGGTCGAGCAGACGGTCCAAAACGTGCGGAAGCAGTTCACCTCGATCCCGGAGTTCCAGACGCAGCTGCGCGCGGCCGGGTTCGTGTCCGAGGAGGAATGGCGCCGTTGGCTCGCCGACCAGCAGCGTCGTACGATCCTGCAGCAGCGGTTGATCGAGGGGCTGAAGCAGAAGGGGAAGCTGCGGCCGATTCCGCCGTCGGACGGCGAGATGCGGGCGTTCTGGGAGGCGAACCGGGCGCAGCAGGCCAAGCGGCCGGCCGCGATCTCGTTCCGCCAGATCGTGATCGTGCCGAAACCCGACTCGGCAGCGAGCACCCGCGCGCTGCAGCTGGCGGAATCCCTCGTCGTGGCGCTGCGGCAGCGCGGCGGGGCCGGATTTGCCGACGTGGCGAAGAAGTACTCGGCCGATAGCGTGTCTCGTGAGCAGGGCGGCGCGCTGGGCTGGTTCCGCCGCGGCGTGATGGTCAAGGAGTTCGAAGACGTCGCCTTTCGCTTGAGGCCGGGGGCGATCTCGGACGTCGTGCGCACCGAGTTCGGCTTCCATATCATCCAGGTGGAGCGCGCGCAGCCGGCGGAGATCCTGGCCCGCCACATCCTGATCCAGCCCGCCATCTCCGCGGCGCAGATCGCCATCGCGCGGCGGCAGGCCGACTCGGTGCACGACGCGCTCGCCCACGGCGCGTCGTTCGACTCGCTCGCCCGTCGCTACGCGGACCCGAGCGAGCCCAAGCTCGCCGATGCCCTCCCCGTTTCCCAGCTCCCGCCCGATTACGAGAAGGCCATCGGGCAGGACACCATCCCCGGGTTGAAGCCCGTGTTTGAAGTCGGCCTTGGGACGGCGCGGCCGAGGTTCGTGGTGTTCGAGCTGCTGAAGCGCCTCCCCGAGGGCGAGCTGGGGTTCGACGAAGTGAAGGATCGCGTTCGCGACGGGCTGAGCCAGCAGCTCGCCATCAAGCACCATCTCGACTTGCTGCGTCGCACCACGTACGTCGACGTCCGTTTCTAGCCGCCGTCCCCGACTCGCGGTCACGCTCGGCGATCCGCGGGGGATCGGGCCGGAAGTGATCGAAAAGGCGCTAGCGCTCGGTCCGCTCGACGCGGATCTCGTTTTTCTCGGGAGCGGGGAGCGGGGAGCGGTACCCTCCCGTGCAGCGCGCGGTACCGCTCCCCGCTCCCTGCTCCCCGAAGAGGCCGGGAGGATTGCTGGGGAAGCCGTGCAGGAAGCCGCTCGCTTGGCGCTCGCTGGCGAAGTCGATGCGGTTGTCACCGGCCCAGTGCACAAGCACGCCCTGCACCTCGCCGGATTCCGCTATCCCGGTCTCACCGAGCTCTTGTCCCATCTCGCCGGTGACGTGGATGTCGCGATGATGCTCGCCGCCGGCGCGCTGCGCGTCGTGCTCGTCACGACGCACATCGCCCTCAAGGACGTCCCCACGCAGGTGACCAGCGATCGCGTCGTGCGCTGCGGGCGAATCACCGAGCGCGCGCTGCGCGGCTGGTGGGGCATCGCGGCGCCCCGCCTCGCCGTGTGCGCCCTCAATCCCCACGCCGGCGAGTCCGGCCTGTTCGGCGACGAGGACGCACGCGTGCTCGAACCCGCCGCCCGGGCGCTCGGTGCGGCCGGGCCGCTGCCGGCGGACACGGTGTTCGTGCGGGCGCTCAAGGGGGAGTTCGACGCCGTGCTCGCGCCCTATCACGACGTCGGGATGACGGCCGTGAAGGTCGCGGGATTCGGCACGGGGGTGAACGTGACGCTCGGGTTGCCGTTCCCCCGCGTCGCGCCGGACCACGGCACCGCCTTCGACATCGCCGGCAAGGGGGTGGCCGACCCCGGCTCCATGCGCGCGGCGCTGGAACTCGGCACGGAGCTGGCGCGACGGACGCAACGGGCCGACGCGCCGGTACGGCGCTAGGGTTCCGCGCCCGGCGCGCGTCGCAGCACCCGCACCGTTCCGACCCGGCGCCCGTCGACCTCCACGATCTCGAACACGGCGCCCTTTACCGCCACCTGATCGCCCGGCCTCGGGAGACGGCCGATCGCGCCGAACAAGAAGCCCCCGATAGTGGTGTAGTCCTGCTCGCCGAGCTCGAGCCCGAATGCGCTGTTGACCTCGCGGATCGGGACCGAGCCCGCAATGATCGGTGCCACGCCGGCGGGGGCGACGCGGAGCTCCCCCGAGGGCCGGTCGTATTCATCGTAGATCTGACCGACGATCTCCTCCAGCAGGTCTTCCATGGTGACGAGACCCGCCGTGCCACCGAACTCGTCGAGCACGATCGCGAGGTGGATCTTCTGTCGTTTCATGTCGGCGAGCACGTCTTCGACCTCGCGCGTCCCCGGAACGAACACGGCGGGGCGGAGCACCGCGCGCAGGCTGCCGCCCTTCGCCGAGCGGAGGCCGGCGAGGATGTCCTTCGCGTGGACGATGCCGAGGATATCGTCGAGCGACTCTCCGTATACGGGATAGCGCGATCGGCCGGCCACGGCCACCTGATCGGCGGCCTCCTCGAGCGTCAGGTCCGCCGGCAGGGCCACCATCTCGGTGCGCGGCGTCATGACTTCGCGGGCGGTTTTCTCGCTGAACTCGAACACGCCCTGCAGCAGCCGGGCGTCGTCGGCATCGAGCTTGCCGCGCTGCCGGCTCTGCTCCACCAGCATGCGGATCTCCTCGGGCGAGTGGATCCGATCGAGCTCCGCCGCCGTGCCCTTCAGGCCCAGGAGCCGGACCACGCGGCCGGCGCTCCAGTTGAGGAGATCGGTGAACGGTCGCGTGATCCACGAGAAGAAGATGAGCGGCGCAGCGATCCAGCGGCTGGTTCGCTCGGGATAGGCGATGGCCCACGCCTTGGGCGCCTGTTCACCGAAGACCACATGGAGGAAGGAGACCAGCGCTACGGCGACGGTGGACGCGATGCCGCCGCGCGCGAGGAACTCGAGGGCGGGCGGCAGTGCCGCGAACCAATCGCGGAACAGCTGCGCCACCGTGTCCTCGGCGACGTAGCCCAGCAGGATGGAAGCGACCGTGATGCCGAGCTGTGCCGCCGACAGTTGGCGGTACAGATCATGCAAGGCAGCCTGTACCGTCCTCGCCTTCCGGTCGCCGCGCCGGACGAGCGCCTCGATGCGGGTGCGGCGGGCTGCGACCAGCGCGAACTCCGCGGCCACGAAGAACGCGTTCGCCAGCACGAGCGCCAGCACCGCCAGCAGGCGGAGGCCGAGCGATTGCGTGGCGGGGCCGGGCATAGAGGCGGGAACATAGAGCGTGTTGCCCGGCGGCGGAACGGCCCGGTATTTTGGGGAAGAGGCACGGGAGATCCGAGACGGTGAGCACGACGGTACCGCTGGAAGTCCAATGCACGCATCGGGCTCCGCTGCGCGGGGAAAGCCGGCGGCGGATACAGGTCGTGCTGGCGATCACGGCGGCGGTGATGGTGACAGAGGCCGTGGGCGGGTGGCTCGCTCATTCCCTGGCCTTGCTCGCCGACGCGGGTCACATGCTGGCGGACGTCGCCGCGCTGGGCCTGTCGCTGGTCGTGACGGCGCTCGCACAGCGGCCGGTGACGGCGGAGCGGACGTTCGGACTGCTGCGGCTGGAGATCCTGGCGGCCCTCGTGAATGGGGCGGCCTTGATCGTGATCGCGCTCGGCATCGGGCTCGAGGCATACCACCGGTTCCGCTCGCCCGCCGACGTGCGGGGCACGCTGCTCCTGCTCATCGCCGGGGTGAGCCTCGCGGCGAACGCGGTGGGCGCCGCGATCCTGCACCGCGGGCATGACCACTCCCTCAACCAGCGCAGCGCCTACCTCCACATCGTCAGCGACCTCCTGGGCTCGGTGGGCGCACTCCTTGCGGGCGTGATCATCCTCGCGACGGGGTGGGTGCAGGCCGATCCGGCGATCTCGCTGCTGATTTCCCTCCTCATCCTCGGCAGCGCGTGGCGGCTGGTGAAGGAGAGCACGGACGTGCTGCTCGAGGCGGCGCCCGCGCACATCGCCCTCTCGGACGTCCACGACCGGATCGCGTCCATCCCGGGGGTGGCCTCGGTGCACGACCTCCATGTGTGGACCGTCACCAGCGGGGTGATCGCGATGAGCGGCCATCTGGTCGTCCAAAACCCGGTCGACAACCAGCGGGTGCTCGAAGCCGTGCAGGCGCGCCTGGGGGGCATGGGCATCGGGCATGTGACGGTGCAAATGGAGCGGGATCCGACCTGCGAGTAGGTGATCCAGCCCGCTTGTATTTTCCGAGCCCCCCTCCTATACTGCGCCCCTCACAGACTGCGCCCCTCACATCGACACCGTCAGGACCTAGCTCCTTGCAGATCCGCAACATCGCCATCATCGCCCACGTGGACCATGGGAAAACCACACTGGTGGACCAGATGCTCCGCCAGGCGGGCGTGTTCCGCGCCAACCAGCAGGTGAACGAGCGGGTCATGGACTCGAACCCGCTGGAGCGCGAGCGTGGGATTACGATCCTGTCGAAGAACACCGCGGTGCACTGGGGCGACACCAAGATCAACATCGTGGACACCCCGGGGCACGCCGACTTCGGCGGCGAGGTGGAGCGTATTCTCCGTATGGTCGACGGCTTCCTGCTGCTCGTGGATGCCGCCGAGGGCCCGATGCCGCAGACCAAGTTCGTGGCGGGGAAGGCGCTGGCGCTCGGCCTGAAGCCGATCGTGCTGGTCAACAAGATCGACCGCCAGGACGCCGAGCCGCTCCGGGTCCACGATGAGGTGCTGGAGCTGTTCCTGGACCTCGAGGCGACGCCGGAGCAGTTCAACTGTCCTTTCCTTTATACGTCGAGCCGCGCGGGCACCGCCACGCTCGACCTCAAGGCGCCGGGAACGGATCTCAACCCGTTGTTCCAGACGATCTTGGACACGATCCCGGCGCCGCGGGCCGATCCCAACGGACCGTTTCAGATGCTCGTCTCGACGCTCGACTATTCCTCTTATCTGGGCCGGATCGCGATCGGCCGCATCGAGCGGGGGCACGTACGGGTCGGCGAGAACGTTGCGTTACTTCCTCTGGGCGAACCCGGTCCTCTGGGAGATGGGCCGTACGAGCAGGCGCGCGTGGTGAAGCTGTTTTCGTTCGACGGGCTGGAGCGAGTCGAGGTACAGGAAGCCTCGGCCGGCGACATCGTGGCCCTCGCGGGCCTCGTGGGCGTCGAGATCGGCAAGACGGTGACGGCGCCCGACTATTTGGAGCGGCTCACGGGCATCGCGGTGGAAGAGCCCACGATCTCCGTGGACTTCAAGGTGAACGACTCGCCGTTCGCGGGACGGGAAGGGAAGTTCGTGACGGGCCGGCAGCTGCGCGATCGGCTGTTTCGGGAGCTGGAGAAGAACGTGGCCCTGCGGGTGGAGGAAACGGACGACCCCCAGACGTTCACCGTGTCGGGCCGGGGAGAGCTGCACCTGGGTATCCTGATGGAGACGATGCGGCGCGAGGGGTTCGAGTTCCAGGTGAGCCGGCCGCGGATCATTCCGCGGGAGGGGCCGAACGGGGAGCGGCTGGAGCCGTACGAGGAGCTGATGATCGACTGCCCCGAGGGGTACTTGGGGGTGGTGATGGAGAAGCTGGGCCCCCGCCGGGCGGAGCTCCTGGACATGCGGAATCCGGGGGTGGGAACGGTGCGGATGCGCTTCAAGATTCCGGCTCGGGGGCTGCTCGGGTACCGCTCGGAGTTCTTGACGGACACCCGGGGGACGGGGATCATGCACCACCGTTTTTTCGACTACGGCCCGTGGGCGGGGCCGTTGCAAGGGCGGAGCCGGGGGGTACTGGTGGCGGACCGGGAGGGGGTCGCGGTGGGGTACGCGCTCTTCAATTTGCAGGAGCGCGGGACGATGTTCGTCAAACCGGGGGATCCGGTGTACGAGGGCATGGTCGTGGGCGAGAACGCGCGAGTGGGGGACATGGACGTGAACCCCTCCAAGGAAAAGAAGCTCACGAACATGAGGACGACCGCGTCGGACGAGATGATCATCCTGGAGCCGCCGCGCCAGGTGACCCTCGAGCTGGCGCTGGAGTACATCGAGGACGACGAGCTGATCGAGGTCACGCCGTCGTCCATCCGGCTGCGCAAGCACGCGTTGGGCGCCACAGAGCGCCGCAAGCTGGCGCGGAACGCGCGGTCGGCTGAGGAGTCGTAGCACGGCGGGGGGGGAGTCGGATAGCTCGCTCACACCACAACCACAACCCTAGCTGGGGGTGACAATGTTGTCCCGTGAGACGTCGGACTGGTCGCTCAAGCGTCGCGGCGACGGTCTCGGCGACGAGCAGTTCGGAGACTTCGAAGAGGACAAGGACCTGGACGAGGACTTCGACGACGAGCTGGACGAGGACGAGCTTGACGAGGAGGACCTGGACGATCTCGACGAGTACGACGACCTGGACGACGAGTTCGACGACGAGGAGGACGAGGAGTTCCGGCCGCGGAAAGGGCCGCGGCGGGACTGGGAGTGAGGACCGTGACACGGCGCTGCGACGCCACGTCGCACAGTGGCGGTGAGCGAGCAGACAACTTGGCGACGTGGCGTCGTGCAAAGGGGAGGTGCGGAAGGGCGGCCGGGCCTGTAGCTCAGGTGGTTAGAGCGCACGCCTGATAAGCTGAACAGTGTGAGCGTTGAGCACGAAGCATCCCGGAGCTTCAACAAGATTCTGTGCTCAACCGCGAGCATCGGACAACATGGTCCGGCACACTTGCGGCACACTTTTGGAACGTTCAAGGCCCATCGCCTCTTCTTCGTGGCGGTGGGCCTTTCCTTGTGCCTCCCCCAGTAGGGGTTGCGTCGCGGTGGTTCTGAGCGGTGCGCGGTGGGCTGTGCTACGTGTAGTACTTCAACCCTGGGAGCGGCGGTCGGGACGTTTCCAGGCGCGCGTGAGGACGGGTTGCGATCCCGCACCCTTTATCGCACCGTCGTGAGGGTCATTTCACGCGGCCTTCCTCAACAACACGCCAGCGACACGGTTGTGCAGAGCCATCCTCATGCACTGGCGACAGATAGGTGATACGTGTGGTCGCGCGCGCATAGCTGTCTCCGGCGTGGTGCGCCCGCGCATATGGGCCGCTACGGGAACGGGACCGCTGTGGGAACCATCCGCAAGACAGTTGTACCGTCGCCGAGCTGGCCGGCCAGATTTCCCCCCCAACAGTATGCCGCGCCGTCGCGCGTGAGGGCGCAGGTGTGGTCGCCGCCCGCCGTGATAGAAGTCCAGCGAAGCGCGGTCTGCACTGGGACCGGGGAGGGAGTGAAGGTGAGGACAAACGTTCCGCCTGGAGTAACCACGATAGATGTATCAGCACCCGCCGTCGTCCCAACGCCAAGCTGGCCGCGGGTGTTTTCACCCCAGCAGTATGCGTCCCCTGCGGTTGTGAGCCCGCAGGTGTAGCCGCGGCCCGCGTCGATGACGCTGAAGTGAAAGTCACCTGAGACGGCGACCGGGTCGGCGCTACTCGTGTTCGAGCCGTTGCCAAGTGCACCGAGGCTGCCGTCACCCCAGCAATAGGCCGTTCCGACATTTGTGAGGCCGCAGGTGTGAAAGCCGCCCATAGTAAGAGCGCTGAAGCTCAACCCGCCGGAAACGGCGACCGGTGTCGTGTTGGTGTTGTCCCAGCAATACGCCGCCGTGGCGCTCGTGAGCCCGCAGGTGCCATAGGTTCCAGCGGCAAGTGCGTTGAAGCTCAACCCCCCGGAAACCGCGACAGGTGTCGAGCTGCTGGCACTCCAGCAATAGGCGGTCCCGGCGCTGGTAAGCCCGCAGGTGTGGCTGTCGCCTGCGCTAAGAGTGCTGAAGCTCAACCCGCCGGAAACGGCGACCGGTGCCGAGCTTGTGTTGGCACCCCAGCAATATGCCGCCCCGGCGCTAGTGAGCGCACATGCGTGACCGTCGCCTGCCGTAAGAGCGCTGAAGCTCAACCCTCCGGACACGGCGACCGGTGTCGAACTGCAAGGAATGCCGCCGCCGCAGGTTGCAGGGCCGTTTGAGGAGCCGTTACCGAGCTGGCCGGACGCGTTTTCACCCCAGCAGTACGCGGCTTGGGCGCCGGTGAGCCCGCAGGTGTACAGGCCCTGCGCGGCGACGACCTGAATCATGATCGGTGAAGCGGGGGCGACCGAGTCTCTACATCCGATACTTACTGCAACAGCGAGCAGGTTGCCGCTAATCGCCAGGACTCGGAGCGGTGCCATGAACTCCTCCTCGATTCGGCTGCGCACCCCGGCGAAAGCAAAAACCGGCCCGGGGCATTCCCCACTCAGCCGGTTTCGCGATTCGCTCCTCCCGAGGCATGGGCGATCCCGCACGACATCGCGCCCCGGGGTTCATAGCTTCTGAGTTGCGTTTCAATATGCGCCCCTGACAAGCGTCCGCAAGGGCGCGTCGGCTTCTGCGCGGGACTGTCGGGAGCCCTTCGCCCGGCGGCACGGAATGGCAATCGACCGCGTGCTACCTCCGCCGGATGGCGAGCTGCGGACGCGCCGGCCCGAGCGAGGCGGCGCCCGATACGGTCGCTAGCGCAACCTGATCAGATCCAACATAGACGAGATCGTCGAGGTGTTGCGTTACCGCAATACTTGACAGGGGTCGCCGGGCTTGCATCGTAGCCCGCTGCATTCTTGGGTGGGCGCTGCCGCCGTCTCACCCAAACCTTCGAAGCTCGCTTCTCACCTCGGAGGACGCTATGCGCGCCTCACCTTCCCTTCGGTCGCCGACAACGGGGTCATCACCCCGGATGGTCCTCCTCGCTGTCGTTACTGTCGCGGCGAGCTGTGATTATGCTGACCGGCCGGTCGCGCCGCCAGAATACAACTCCGCCGCTGGAGAGGGCCTCAAAGGCACAATCGCGTTCGATAGCCGCCGGGACGGCAACACTGAGATCTACAGTATGAACGCGAACGGGACCGGAGTTACCCGGTTAACCAACAACGTGACGACGGACGAGGCCCCCGCTTGGTCGCCCAACGGCATGCAAATCGTATTCGACAGCTTTCGCGGCGGCAGCGACGATATCTACATCATGAACGCGGACGGGACCGGCGTCACCCAGCTTACCAACCGGTCCCCGAGCGCCGTTCAAAATTTCGAGGCCGCGTGGTGCGGCAAGCAAATCGCATTCTCAAGCCAAACGGACCCAGTCACGTTCAACTACGATATCTACGTCATGAATGCAGACGGGACCGGCGTCACGCGGCTCACCAACAACGCCGATGCTATCCGTCCCGCCTGGTCGCCCACCTGCAAGCAGATCGCGTTCGCCAGCGACCGCGACACCCCCCCCTTTGACGAAATCTACGTCATGAACGCCGACGGGACCGGGATCACTCGCCTCACCAACAACAATGCGGCCAATGACGACAACTCCGCCTGGTCCCCCAACGGAAGCCAGATCGCGTTCGATAGTGACCGCGACACCCCCGGCTTTCCCGAACTCTACGTCATGAACGCCGACGGGACTGGAGTCACCCGCTTGACCAACAACCTAGTGTTTCGAGATGCATGGCCCACCTGGTCGTCCGACGGGAACCAGATCGCGTTCGAGAGCAACCGCGATGGGAACCGCGAGATCTACGTCATGAACGCGGACGGGACCGGCGTCACGCGCTTAACTAACAACGTCTTCACCGATGCCGTGCCCGCGTGGACCCGACACTGACCCTAGTCGGTGGCCCGATCCACCCCGCCCGCTCTTTGGCGAACCGCCGGGGGGCGCGCGAGGCCGACGCCGTTGGCGAGGCGGACGTTGCCGGTTAGACAGCGAATTGGCGGCACACGTCGATTGCCAACCTGACCAGCGCAACCCGAAAGCGAGTTGCGATCTGGCGAGGGGCACTGCGTTTGAGCGTCGTTAGCCTATCACGCTTATGGTCCATCAGAACGTGTAGTCCTGGCGCGATCTGTTGGGGCGCTGGTCTCCCCAGTGTGCCGCGGTGTGCCGGGGTAATGACGGGTCCCAATCCGCTGCCGGGCGGTCGGGATGTTTGCCACGCGCGCGGACAGGTTGCGATCCCGCACCATTAGCGCACGTCGTTCGGGTCATGTCACCCTGCCTCCTCAGCAACACACCAGCGACAGCGCGTGCGGACCCTATCATCATGCACCGGCGACGGATGGGCGATGCGTGTGGTCGCACGCGCGCATAGATGTCGCTGGCTCGGTGCTGTCGCGTACACGCCCGCTCGGACGTATATGGCAGCCGTTCGTGGGCCGTGTGGGTGAGCACGAAATGCGCTCTTGCGTACTCACCCGCTGGGACCTCCCTGTCTCTTGTCGCACGCACGCGCGTAGACGTCGCTGGCTGCGGAGGACCGCGCGAAGGGCGCTACCGGGGCGCGGTGGGTGCCGCCCTCTCCCGCGCTCCCGGTATCCACCTCATGGGGGCGTGCCCGACACAAGCACGGTGACTGAAGCAGTCGCGATACCGCCAGCAACGTTAGTCACATTGAGCACGTAGATCGTGCTGGCCATCAAGGGACCGGTGGACACGCCGATACCGCTGTTCACGACGCGTACGCCGCTTCCAAAGTTGTCGGTGATGGAGCCAATGCCTCCGCTGAAGACGGCAGTGAGGGTAGCCGCCCCCCCCGAGAGAACGGTCGCTGGCAGCGCCGTGAAGGACACGATGTCGGGGGCGGCCACAACCGTCACCGTCACCGTAGCAGTGGCCGTACCGCCAACGTCGTTGGTCACCGTGAGCGTGAAGGTGGTCGTGCTCGTCAGTATCCCGGTCGAGATTGGCGTACCGCTGGTCGTGGCTCCGACACCGTTGTCGACCGTGGCGGCGCCGTCACCAAACACCGCAGTGAGCGTCGTACTGGTCCGGACAGTGATAATGTTGGCTGCCGCAGAAAAGGCGGTGATGGTGGGCGGAGGTACGACGGTCAGATCGACGAAGGCAACGGCTGTGCCACCCGCAGCGTTCGTCACCGTGAGCGAGTACGTGTAGGTGCCTTCGATCGGCGGGGCGACAGCGAAAAGGGTGACCGCACTAAATACCGGCACGTTGGCGAGCCCGACGCCATTGATGAACCCGGTCCCTCCGCCGAACACCCCCGTGAGCCGGATCGTCCTCCCGCGGGTAGCGACGGCAGGCTCGACCGCAAAGAATGCTATGGTGGGACGCGGCACGACCGTCACGGCCGCCGTGGGGTCGCGGCGACCCCCACACCTTCGCACTAGCGCCGGTCACCGAGCCGCCTGCATCAACGATGGCTCCGGCCACGCCGGACGCAGCGTGGCCCCTAGACGCAGCGCGCGCCCGACATCGAGCGCGTGCGGCAGGCGCTCGCGCTCATCCCCAACACCGAGACCACCGACCGTGCGCAGTACGTCGCGCTGGCGCGCGGGCTGGTTAAGGAAGGCGAGATCACGACCAAGATGTTCCGGCACACCTACATTAGTGCCCGCATTCAGACCACGCATAACGGGGTGCCTGTTGCAGCCTTTACGGTGGCGCGGGAGGTCGGGCACTCGTCCACGGCAATGATCGAGAAGGTGTATGGGCATCTCGGGCAGGTGCAGCATCGGTCGGAGGTCGTCGAGTACCGGATCGGTCAGCACAAGAAGGCGATCAGAGACCGAAAGTTGCGGCACACTTTGCGGCACACTTTGGACCGAGTAGCTTAGGTAAGTCCTTGCGGGCCTGTAGCTCAGGTGGTTAGAGCGCACGCCTGATAAGCGTGAGGTCAGTGGTTCAACTCCACTCAGGCCCATTACAGAAAAAAGACGTCGAGCAGAGGCGTCGCGCGAAAGGCGTCACGCAGAAACGTCGCGAAAACGTCTTGAAAACGTCGACCGGAATCGTGGGCAGTTTGTCCTACGGTTCCGTTCGACGTTCTTGCGCGACTACCAGCGTGAACAGGAAGCGCCGCCCGTGTTCAACCGGCCCTCGCCCTAGACTCGACCCCCGTGGCGGCGTGGCGCGCACGCAACGCTCGCCTGAGGCCGAGTGCGGGAACGCCGGTGGCATGCGTTTAGCCCGGAGCGGTCGGTCGGTGTCTGGACCCGCTGCCTTGAAAGGAGGAGACCAGTGCAAGTCACCCCGCACCCCAGCTGGGTTGCGTCCCTAAATGCGACCCTCGACCCGATTCAACGGGCGATCCTCGACACGCCAGTGATCGAAGACGCCGCTGAAAACCGGTTGCAGGCCGATAGGATCCAAGACTTCCTGGTTGGCTTCTATCCCGTGGTCCGTGACTTTCCGCAATGGCTCCAATGCCTGCTCGACCGCTGCCCTGGGGTTGGCCGCGAGTTCTTCCAAGACAACATTCGGGTCGAGCGACGCCACGACGCGATGTGGCGAGCCATGGGTGACGCGTTCGGGGTCCCGCCGGAGCGCTTTCAGGTGCGGGAGCCGATGGCCCCGAACGTGGGCTCGTTCCATGGCTACCTGACCAAGATGTGCCGAACCGCGCCCTTCGGAGCGGCGGTGTCGGCGACGAACTACGCGGTCGAAGGTATCGCGCAGAAGATCTCAGAGAAGGCGCTCCGCGGGCTCAGCCGCAACACCAAGATCGGGCCGAAGGGGCGATGGTGGCTCGAGGAGCACGCGAAGTACGATGATGAGCATCCGGTTCACGCGCTCGAAATCGTGAAGGACTGCGTGAAGCGAGGCGAGTCTGTGAAGTCGGTGACGGATGCCGCGCGCCGAAGCCTCACGCTGATGCGGGACGCGATGGTCGCGGCGTATCACTCGAACGCGCCAGCTCTCGCGCAACGCCACCTAGCGTAAAGGAGAAGTCGGCACGATTGATGCGGTGGCGTGTGCAGTATCGGCAGTTAGAAGTATTATCCGGCGCAGCCAGTCTGCGCCCACACCACATGGCCGTGCCGACCACGCTGTCAATCCTTGTCGTCGAAGACCACGCCGCAGTGCGCGAGGCCATCGCCCGCTCGCTGGCCCGCCGGGGGTGCCGGGTCACGACGGCGACGAACGGGATCGAAGGGCTGGAGGCGGTCCGCGCCGAGCGGTTCGACGCCGTGATCACCGATCTCGCCATGCCCGAGCGTGGGGGGCTGTGGCTGTGGGAGCATGCGCTGGAGGTCCGGCCGGAGCTCCGTGGCCGGTTCGTGCTCATCAGCGCGGAGGCGCGCCCCGGCCAGCAAGCCATGGGGCTGTTCCTCCAGTCGGAGCATTTCCTCGTCAAGCCATTCTCGCTGGACGGTCTGCTAGACCAGGCCGAGGAGATCGGGCGCGGGGGTGGCGACCGTCCCGGCGTGCTCCCGCAGATGCCCGAATAGGTCCAGCCCGGTCTTCAGGACGACGAGCAGGGCGAGCGGGAGGAGCGGTGAGCCGAGTGTAGCGACGAGGAAGCCGCCGCCCAGGATCACGACGTGGAGCACCATCACTCGACCGTAGGGACGGAACATCAGTGCCGGAACGAGCGCCGACCTGTATTCGCCGGTGCCGATGTAATTGAACCCGAACGATACCGCGTGGCTCAACACGAGCCCCCAGGCGGCGGGGGCGATCCCGGCGGCCTGAACCGCGTGCCAGAACGTCGTCGGCGTGGGAAATCCTCTCGTGGTAAATCCTCCCCCGAACAGCGAGAGCACGAAGATTCCGTGCACGGTAACGAACATCCCGTAGTGGAACGTGAAGAACGGGATCATGAACAGCTTCGCCACCCACATCGCGCCGATCTGCGACTGTGCGACGAGCATGCGCAAGACGTTGAACGCGCCCACGATCACGTTCTCGACCCAGAAGAGCAGCAGGGTCGCGAACACACTCCAGCCAAAGAACAGGACACCCGCGAGCGGGACGAGGTTCGCGGCCACGAGCACGACGGCGCTCGGCGAGAGCCGCAGGGGAGGGCGGGCGGGGACGGGTGGCGTCACGGCGTCACAACGTTGCAACGCTGCCGGGACGCCGCCAAGGGCTTGCCGGTCTGAGGGTGCAGCGGGATCTTGCCGATGTGAGTGACGCGACCCAAGGCCCGGCGGCGGTCGGGATCTCCGGCAGCCCGTCCAGCTCATCCAAGTCGCGTATGCTGGTCGGATACGCGCTGACCCGGCTCGCGGCGCTCGGCGCAGTGACCGAGCTCGTGGACCTGGCCACGTTGCCGGCCGATGCGCTCCTGGGCCGGGCTACGGCGCCCGCGTTGATCGCCGCCCTCGAGACCGCGACGCGGGCCCGGATCATCGTCGCCGGCACGCCGACGTACCGGGCCACCTACAGCGGCCTCCTCAAGGTCTTTTTCGATCTGCTGCCGCAAGACGGCCTGATCGGCAAGGTCGGGGTGCCGATCGTTACGGGACATGGCGCCGCCCACTCGCTCTCGGTGGACCATGGGATGCGGCCGCTGTTCGCGAGTCTCGGCGCCACGGTGGTGGCAAGCGGTGTGTACGCGACGAGCGCCCAGTTTCAGGACGGGAAGCCCAGCGTCGAGGTGCTACAGGCGGTGGATCGGGCGGTGCAGGAAGCGCTGGCCCTTGCTACGGCCGGGCTGCCAGGATCAGTCCGCCGAGGCACATGAGCAACCCGACCACATGGCGCGCGGCGAGGTGCTCCCGGTAACCGACGACGCCGATGATCACCAGCAGCAGCGCGGTGGCGACGTTCGCGACCACGGAGGCGAGGCTGATCTTCCACCCGGCGCGGTAGGCGAGCAGGATGGCGAGCTCCACTCCCACGATCGACAGTCCGACCACATAGGTGGCCCAATTCAAGTCCTTGAGCGAGCGGGCGAACGTCGGGCCGCCGGGTGCGAACGGCACCACTACGAGACACGCCACGAGTGACGTCGCATAGGTGATCACGAGAGACACCATGGGGTGCACGCCGGGCACGATCGATTTCTGAGCGATGTGATACAGCGTGGTGGCGAGTGCGGTCAGGGCGATCGGCAGGTAAAACAGCATTCGAGCCTTTCGTCGAACTTGAGCGAAGCACGGGGTTCGTCGGACTCTGGCGGACCGTCCACGACCCTCATATAGATAATGGAGAGAGGGATCCCTCCGCCCCGGAGGCCTGGATGTCGGCGAACCTAGGCCGCCTCAGAGTGAACGCGCCCGCTGCCTCCTCGAAGAATCGGAGGCCAGCTACGGCGAGCTCCAGACCGCGCTCGCTGAGGTGAAGACGCTCCAGGGCTGGATCCGGATCTGCGCCAACTGCAAGCGCGTGCTCAACGACGCAGGTGTCTGGGAGCAGTTCGAGTCCTACGTGCACGCGCACGGCGGCGTGGACTTCAGTCACGGCATCTGCCCGGAGTGCGCCAAGGCGTGGTCCGCCGCAGCGCCGGAGGGCCTGCCATGAAAGCGTCCCGCCGGCGCGGCGGCTCCGGCCGCCAGAAAATCCTCGTCATCGAGGACGACCCCGTCGCTCGCGCGGACCTGCAGGCTCGGCTCGAGGCCAACGGGTACATCGTTGTCCGGGCGGCCGACGCCGCTTCGGCCATGACCGTCGTGAACCGGGAGCGCCCCGACCTCATCCTGCTCGACCTGGGCCTCCCCGCCGGCGATGGGTATCTCGTCCTCGAACGGCTGCGCAAGATCGAGGCGTTCGCCGCCATCCCCGTGCTCGTTGTCACCGGCCGCAGCGATCCGGAAACCCGGAAGCGCGTCGCGGCGATGGGCATCGCGCCCCTCCTCGTAAAACCCGTGGGCACGGAGGCGCTGCTCGGCGCCATCCGCTCGGCCGTGGAGACGAAGCCCGACTCATAGGGCGTTCAAACCAGGGCAAACTGTCGCACCGGCACCCCTCCGTGCCGCAAAAACGCCCTATCTTGGCCATAGCGGCCTCGCGATGTTGCGCACCAGGCCGTGATCACCGCAAATAGAGTCATGTCGCGAGATCCGGCGGCGCTCGCCGCCGACGAGGCGCCCCGCGTAGAAGCCGAGGTGCGACGTGCCGCGCTCCGCCAACTGCTGGCGGGGGGGCCGCTGGCCGAGGCGCTGCACGTCGTCCTCGTCCTGGTCGTGGCAGCCCTGGTGTGGGACTCCCTGCCGCTCGCGGTCACGATCGGATGGGTCGGCGCGGTGGCGGCCGCCGCCGCCCTGCGCACCTGGTGGCGGCTCGGCCTCAGCCAGCGCACGGCATCACCTGAGGAAGCGCTGCGGGGCGTGCGCCTGACCGTGGCCGGCGTCGGGCTGGCATGGGGGTTCGGCGCCGCGGCGGCGATCCCGGCACTGGGCCTGGACGACGCGGCCCTCATCCTCGTGGTGCTTGCCGGAATCGTCGCAGGGGCGACCGGCACCCTGGTCGGCGACCGGCGCA
>WNGI01001287.1_pt1 | contig 36344 bp, 40 predicted proteins | sample 5400621 | NCBI WGS metagenome assembly WNGI01 (sample SAMN13153374, study PRJNA577476) | soil metagenome | isolation source: 20 cm soil or saprolite under Garry oak tree replicate 1 | place: USA:California | collected 2016-06-15
AGCCGGCGACGGGTGCCGGAATCGGACATCGACGCGGGAAGGAACTTGGAGAACCCTTCACGACTTGGGCTACCCTTTTTCTCGAACTCCTTCATAGCCCATCCCCTCTATCCTGACCCCAGGTGAGCGGCTCGTGCATGCGCTCGACTCCGCCGACTCTGCCCGAAGTATAGGCGGCTGTAAAAAAGAAAGTCAAGGTTCCGAGGCTGTTGCGCGCCTTTCGGGCCCGCGATTTTCCTCGCGTTTCATTCGCCGACGTCGTCCTGCGCCTCCTCGCTGTCATTCAGGGGAGCAAGTTCCGTACCGAGCGTGCGCGTGGAACCCTCTCGTCGAGCAAACGGTTGTCGTCTGCATCAGGTTCCTCGTATAAGAACGTATGCGCCTCGCACGTCTCGGGTGCGTCGTCGTCTTCGGCGCGGCGGTCCTTGCCGCATGGCCGTCCGTTTCTTCTCCTCAATTTGCCTCAGGAAGGAAGGAAGTTCGTGTTGGAGCCGTCGGAATTCCTTCCACGCTAGATCCAGCGGTGGCCCTCGAGGGAGCGTCGGCTCTCATCGCACGACAGGTGTTCGACACGTTGGTCGCGTGGAAGGAGGGAACGACCGACATCGAGCCGGCGCTCGCCACGCGATGGACCGTGTCGCGCGATGGTCTGACGTGGAGCTTCACGTTACGTGACAATGTGCGCTTTCATGACGGAACGGCACTTAACGCAGCAGAAGTTGCCGCGAGTTTTGATCGTCAGTTGAAAGATAGCCAGCGTGTGCCGGTGGTGTGGACGGCACTGCTGCGTGGCGCACCGGGAGTGGTTCCGCCGCCGACGGGACTGTTAGATTTATCGGCTCTGGCCCTTACAGGTTGACCGACGCGTCAGGTGGCCGGATGACGCTCGACGCGGTCGCCGGACACTGGGCGGGAGCTCCCCGCGCGGAGCGGTTGATCTTTCTCGAAGTGGCGAACGACGACCACGCCGAAGCGGAGTTCGACGCTCGGGCTCTCGACCTGTGGTTCCCACCAGGGGCGCCACGACGCAACGAAGGGGCGCTCTCCGTCCCCGGGATCCAGGTCGGGTACCTGGCGTTTCAAACGGAAAAGGAGCCATTTTCTCGTAAGAAAATCCGACAGGCCGTGGCGGCTGCCATCGATCCTGCGGCGGTCGGCTCGGCGCTCGGGCGCACGGCAGTCCCCCTCCAGTCGTTCCTGCCGGCCGGGACGTGGGCGCGACGCGAAGGCTCTCCGATCCTCGGCGGTACGCGCCGCGCGGTGACCGGGCTGCTCGCTGAAGGCGGGTGGCCGAAAGGCTATTCGCCGACGCTGCTGGCGCCGAGCGAGTTGCCTGGCTTCGACGTCAGCGCCCTGGCTGACGCGCTCAAGACGAGCCTGCAGGCGGCCGACATCCCGGTGCGCGTACGTCTCGAACCCGATGCCGCCCTCCGGACGGCGCGTGGTTCGGGCGAGCACGACATCGCTCTCGCCGAGGCCACCATCGCGGGCGGTGATCCGCATCTCTTCCTCTATCCACTGTCGACGAGCGAAGGCGCCAGCCGGGGACCACAGACGCTGAACTTCTCCTTCTATAGAAACCCCCGGCTCGATGACATGCTGATCCGCGCCAGCCAGATCGCCTTCCGGCCCGAGCGCGCGCGCCTGTACCAGCGCGCCCAGGCCGTGCTGTCCGAGGAGCTCCCGTGGATCCCGCTCTACGTGCGCCTGGTGTGGGCGGTCGCGCGGCCGGAGGTCCGGGGACTGCGTCTTCATCCAACCGGCCTGCCGCGCCTCACCGCGGTCAGCCTCGAGCCCTAGCCCTCCTTTCCCGGCCGATGCCGACGATCGCCGAGACCACCGTCGAGAAGATCGAGATGGTGTTCCCCGAGCACGCGGGCGCTCCCGGCCAGATCCACGGCGGCCGCATGATGCAGTGGATTACCGAGGCAGGGACGATGGCGGCAGCCCGCATGGCCCGGGGCCAGGTCGTGCTCGGCGCCATGGACGACATCGACTTCCTGCACCCGGTGAAGGTCGGCGAGATCGCCATCCTGCGTGCTCAGGTCGAGTACATCGGGCGGAGCTCGCTCGAGGTCGGCGTGCGCGTCTGGGCCGAGAACGTCAACACCGGTGCCCGCAGCGTGACCTTGAACTCTCATCTGGTCTTCGTCAGCGTGGGCGACGACATCCGTCCACGGCCGGTGCGGGAGCGGATCGAGCCGCGGGGCGCCGCGGAGATGGCACTCGTCGAGGCCGCCCGGCAACGCCGCGAGCAACGTCTCACCCGATGGGCCAAACGCCTGGATCTAGCCACCGGAACACAATCGCGCGAGTCGGAGCCACTTCCCACCTCGAACGGGCCACCCTCGGCTCAAGCCGGGCACGCGGACCCCGCTACAACGTGGCGGTTCGAGTCGGTCCGGTCTGTGCTCCCTGAGGATGCCCTGTTCGGGACCACGATGTTCGCGGGCAAGCTGCTCATGGCACTCGACGAGGCAGGCGGCATCCTGTCGATGCGATACTGTCGGGGTCTGGTCATGACGGCCTGTCTCGACGCGATGGACTTCTACGCGCCGATCTCGACGCACGAGGTCGTCACGTTCAAGGCCGGGTTGAATTACGTCGGGACGTCGTCCCTGGAGGTGGGCGTGGAGGTGGTGACGGAAAAGCCGTGGACGGGCGAGGTGCGCCACGCCTGTACGGCCTTCCTCACCTACGTACATCTGGGGCCTGACCTCGGGCCGCGACCGTGCCCGCCGTTCACGCCCAACACGGTGGACGAGACGCGACGCTGGGAGGCGGCCAGGGAGCGAAGGGACCTTCGGTTGGCGCGGGTCAAGCGCCTCAAGGCGGCTCTCACCGGTGAGAGCCCGGCGGAGAAAGGGTAGCGGCGATGTCAGGGCATTCCCGGTGGTCTCAGATCAAGCGCAAAAAGGGCAAGGCCGACGTGCAGCGCGGGAAGCTGTTCTCGAAGATCCTGCGCGAAATCACGGTTGCCGCCAGGAATGGCGGCGGCGATCCCAAGGCCAACATGCGACTCAAGGCCGCCATCGAGTCGGCCAAAGAAGCGAACATGCCCCAGGACAACATCAAGCGCGCTATCCAGAAGGGCACCGGAGAGCTGCCCGGTGAGTCGTACGAGGAGATCACCTACGAGGGGTACGCGCCCGGCGGCGTCGCCATCCTGATCCGTGTGCTCACCGACAATCGCAACCGCACCGCCCCCGAGATCCGGCACACGTTCGAGAAATTCGGCGGCAACATGGCGGGATCGGGCGCCGTCGCGTGGATGTTCGAGCGCAAAGGCGTGATCCGCGTGGACGCGGCCAAGATCGGCGAGGACGATCTGCTCGCCAAGGCGCTCGACGCCGGGGCGACCGACATGACACGCGAAGAAAAAGTTTTTGAGATCACGACTGGTCCTGGTGAAATGGACGCGGTCCGCGGGGCGCTTGAAGGAGCCCGGGTTCCGGTCGTGGAGGCCGAGGTGACATTCGTCCCGCAGTCCACGGTGCGCGTGGAGGGCAAGGACGCCCCCCAGGTGCTGCGCCTCATCGAGGCACTGGAGGAACTGGACGACGTCCAGGCGGTCTACGGTAACTACGACATCCCGGACGAGGTCATGGAGGCCATCACGGTCTGAGCGACCGTCGGGCGGCCTGCCCGCCCGGGTCGTCGGCGTCGATCCCGGCCTCGTCGGCACCGGCTTCGCCGTTCTCGAATCCGGTCCCGGTGGTATCGACGTTCTCGGCGCCGGAGTCATCGAGACTCGCGCCAGCATGCCCCTCTCCGAACGCGTGCACGCGATCTACGACGGCGTGTTTGCGCTCCTCGACAAGCACGCGCCATCCGCGGTGGTGGTGGAAGACCTGTACGCATCCTACGACTTCCCGCGCACCGCGCTGCTCATGGCCCACGCCCGCGGCGTCATCTGTCTGGCCGCGCACCAGAAGGGGTTGCCGGTGGTGACTCTCGCGCCGGCGGAGGTCAAACGAGCGATCGCGGCCAACGGGGCGGCGTCGAAGGAGCAGATCCAGCACTCCATCCAGCGGCTGCTTTCGCTTGCCGAGTTGCCGCGGCCGTCCCACGTGGCCGACGCGCTCGCCATGGCGTTCACGGGCCTGGGCCGCATGCGCCTGCTGCGGTGATGGCCCCATGATCGCTTCGCTGAGCGGGCGTTTACGGCGGCGGCTCGAGGATCGCATCGTCCTCGAGACCGGGGGCGTCGGCTACGAGGTCTTCCTTCCCCCGAACGTCATGCGGCAGATCGAGCACCTGACCCCCGACGACAGCGAGAAGGCGAGCGAGGTGAGCCTGGTCACTCACTATCACGCCACCCGTGACCAGCCGCGTCCCGTGCTGATCGGCTTCACCAACGAGCTCGACAAGGAGTTCTTCGAGAAGCTGATCACGGTGAAGGACATGGGACCGATGGTGGCGGCGCGGGCGTTGGCGGTGCCGGTGTCGGAGATCGCGGCAGCGATCGCGCGGCAGGACGAGAAGTACCTCCGCTCGCTGCCCGGCATCGGGCCGCAGAAGGCCAAGAACATCGTCGCGCAGCTCCACGGCAAGGTGGCCAAGTTCGCCCTGCTCCAGGGTGAGGCCGCGCCGGCTCCGACCCCGGCGCCAGCCGCGGCCGAGGGCCAGGACAGCCTGCGCGAGCTCGTGTGGGAAGTGCTCGTCAAGCAGCTCGGCCATCGCCCGAGCGAGGCATCGCAGCTCATCACCGACGCCCTCAAGCGCCGGCCCGGCATCATGAGCGCCGAGGACCTGTTCGACGAGATCTACCGTGGAGCGAAGGCCTCGTGAGCCCAGCCAGCGCTCCGACACCTCCCGAGGATCCGTCCGTTGCGCGGATCCTCAGTCGGGCCGCCGCGCCCGAGGAGGCCCAGTTCGAGCGTCAGCTCCGTCCGCGGTCGTTCGCCGAGTACGTGGGCCAGGAGCAGGCGGTGGCGAGCCTGCGCGTGTCCGTCGAAGCCGCCCGAGGCCGCCGCGAGTGCGTCGATCACGTCCTGCTCTACGGCCCGCCCGGTCTGGGCAAGACCACGCTCGCGGGCGTGATCGCCAACGAGATGGGCACGAACCTCGTCACGACCTCCGGGCCGGCGGTGGAGCGGGGCGGCGACCTGATGGGGATCCTGTCCAACCTCAACGAGCACGACGTCCTCTTCATCGACGAGATCCATCGTCTTCCGCGGGTCGTGGAAGAGCTGTTGTACCCGGCCATGGAGGATTTCTCGGTGAACTTCGTGATGGAACGCGGCATGTATGCGCGTGCCCTCAAGCATCGGCTGTCCCCGTTCACCCTGGTGGGCGCCACCACGCGGCCGGGGATGCTCTCGGCGCCGCTTCGCGAGCGCTTCGGGATCTTCCACCACCTCGACTTCTACTCGGAAGCCGAGCTGACCCGCATCGTGCTCCGCTCCGCCGAGATCCTCGGCGCCAAGGTCGAGCCGGGTGGAGCGGGCGAGATCGCCCGGCGCGCCCGCGGCACGCCACGGATCGTGAATCGTCTGCTGCGTCGGGTCCGCGACTACGCCCAGGTGGCCGGCGACGGGATCATCACGGCCGCCATCGCTCGTGACGCGCTCGACAAGGAAGGCGTGGACGGCCGAGGTCTCGATCGGCTCGACCGGCGATTCCTGACCGCCATCGTCGAGCACTACGGCGGGGGTCCCGTCGGCATCGAGGCCGTCGCGGCCACGATCAACGACGAGGCCGAGTCGCTCACGGAGATGGTGGAGCCCTATCTCTTGAAGATCGGCTTCGTCGTGCGCACGCCGACGGGCCGGCGGGTGACCCGTGAGGCATACCTGCATTTGGAGAGGCAACCGCCCGCCACGCAAGGCGGGCAGGGCGGTCTCTTCGAGTGACGCCATGTCGGATGTTGGCCGAGCCCTCGTCATCGTCGGCGCCGTCATCGCGGTGGTTGGCATCGTGCTGATGCTCGCGGGGCGGGTGCCGTGGATCGGCCGGCTGCCCGGCGACATCTATATACGCCGCGGCAACTGGTCCTTCTACTTCCCCCTGGCGACGTCGCTCCTCCTGAGCGTGATCCTCACGCTGATGTTCTGGTTGATCGGTCGCCGGTGAGGCTCCTCCTCGGGGCGCTGGCGCTGCTGGTCGCCTCACCAGCCGCCGCCGTCGCCTCGGGGATGATTCGTGTGGCGCTGGTCGAGTCCGCGCGGGCGGCCGACATCCGCGGCTTCGACATCGATGTGACCCCGCTCGGCGTCGGGTGCCCGCGCTGTCCGGGCGTGCCGTGGCGAGTCGACGTCGTCCGCGCCACGGCCACGGCGACGGCCGTCGAGATCGACGGCCGGGCGGCCGCCGCCTTCCGGCTCACGAGCGAGCGCTCGCTGCGGCTCAATGGTCGTGAATACGTGGCGCCGCTCGAGATCATCCGCCATGGCAGCGGCCTCGCCGTGATCAACGAGTTGCCGATGGAAGAGTACGTGGCCGGCGTCCTGCGCGCCGAGACCGGTGAGCGCTGGCCGGCGGAGGCCCTGCGCGCCCAGGCCATCGTGGCCCGCACCTACGCGGCGTACCAGCGCTCGGTCGCCGGCGCCAAGCCCTATCAGATCGTAGCGACGACTGCGCATCAGCTCTTCGCCGGGCGCGTGTCGCCGACGTCGCCGTCGTGGAACGCCGTCCAGGACACCGCCGGCCAGGTCCTGCGCTGGGAGGGCGAGCTGTTTCCGGCCTTCTACCACAGCGAGAGCGGGGGCTACACGGAAGACCCGCGCACGGTCTTCGCCGCCCGCAACATCCCCGCGCTCAAGCCGGTCGTGTGCCCGTTCTCGACCGGCTCGCCGCACTACTACTGGAGCCTCGACGTCCGCCTCGGCGAGCTGACGGACATCCTGCGAAAGGGCGGCGTGGACGTCGGCCTCGTCAGCGCGATCGAGGTGACGGAGCGTACACCGTCGCTGCGGGCGTCGGTGGTGACCGTTCGAGGCACGCGCGGCGCTGTCCGGGTCCGAGGCAACGATCTCCGACGCATGGTCGGCTTCGAGACTCTGAAGAGCACGCTGTTCGCGGTCGCCATCGACGGCGAGGCGGCGCACTTCGCCGGTCGCGGCTACGGCCACGGCGTCGGCCTCTGTCAGTGGGGCGCCAAGGGCATGGCCGAGCAGGGCCACCCCGCGCGGCGAATTCTCGAGTTCTACTACCCTGGGGCGACGCTGGGCTTCCTCGACGGCGGGTAATCGCGCATTCCGATCACGTGGCAGGACTTCGAGAAGGTCGATATGCGCGTCGGCGTGGTGACCGACGTTCGTGAGTTCCCAGAGGCCCGTCGCCCGGCCTACCGGTTGTGGATCGACTTCGGTGAGCTCGGTGTCAAGCGCTCCAGCGCCCAGATCACCCGGCACTATCGTCCTGAGGAGCTTGTCGGACGCCTCGTCGTTGCCGTCGTGAATTTTCCACCCAAGCAGATCGGGCCATTCGTGTCCGAGGTTCTCGTCCTCGGTGCGTACGACGAAGCTGGCGAGGTGATCCTGCTCCACCCCGATCGCGCTGTGGTTCTCGGCGCAAAGATCGGCTGATCCCGGCCCCACTGGCAACGCTCTTGCACCCGCTCGGGGTGGAGCTGCGCCATGCGCAGAGGGTGGATCTGGACCGGGAGTATCGTCGGGGCGCTGGTCGCGCTCGCGATCGTCGCCACCTTCTTCATCGACGAGCCGTTGCGGCGACGGGTCGAGTACGAGATGAACCAGCGCCTGCGTGGGTACTCCGTCCGCATCGGCGCGCTCAATTTCCATCCGCTCGGGTTTTCCATCGACTTCAAGAACATCGTCGTCACGCAGGACGCCTATCCCGATCCGCCGGTGGCGCGAGTGCCGCTGCTCCACGCGAGCGTCCAGTGGCGAGAGCTCGTCCGGGCCAAGCTCGTCGCAGACTTCCTCCTGGACCGTCCGATCGTCTATTTCGACCGCCGCCACGCCATCGCCGAGGTCAGAGAAGGCATCCCGCCCGACAAGCGTGGCTGGCAGGAGGCGCTGCAGGCGATGTACCCGCTCAAGATCAACCTGTTCAGGATCCGCGACGCCTCGGTCACCTACGTCGACCAGCCGACCCAGCCGCCGCTGACTCTCAAGGAGCTCTACGTGCGGGCGGAAAACATCCGGAACATCCGTTCGAAGGACCGGGTGTATCCCTCACCGCTGAAGGTGAGCGCCGTCGTGTTCGATCACGGCAAGCTGAACCTGGACGGTAGCGCCGACTTCCTCGCCGAGCCCCATCCGGCCGTGCTGGCCAAGGTCGCGCTGGACGACATCACGCTCGATTACTTCAAACCAGTGCTCGCGAGCTTCAACATCGCCATCCGCCGCGGGACGCTCTCGGCGACGGGCGACTTCGAGTACGGGCCGAAGATCAGCGCCGTGCACCTCGAACACGTCGTGCTGCGCGGTGCCGACCTCGACTACGTCTCGACCAAGGAGACGAAGGCAACAGAGAAGGCCCGGGTGAAGACGGCCGCCAAAGCGGCCGACGCTAGCGCCAACCGTCCGGACCTCGAGTATCGAATCGACCGCCTCGAGATCGCCGACGGAAAGTTCGGCTGGGTGAACGAAGGCGCGACGCCCGCCTACAAGGTGTTCATCACGCGGACGAACCTCGTGCTGGAGAACCTGAGCAACCACTTCACGGCGGGCACCGCGAAGGTGAACCTCACGGGCCGCTTCATGGACACCGGCGACACGTCGGTCACCGGAGCGTTCCGATCCGAGCTCGATGGCCCGGACTTCGATCTCAATGCCCAGATCGTCGACGCCGATCTGCGGGCCATGAACGACGTGCTGCGCGCCCACGGCAAGTTCGACGTGGTGTCGGGCGTCTTCTCGCTGTACTCGGAGGTCCACGCCAAGGACCGGTGGATTCGTGGCTGGGTGAAGCCGCTCTTCCGGGACGTGCAGGTCTATGACAAGGACCAGGACCGCGACAAGAAGTTCATGCAGAAGGTCTACGAGCGAGCGGTCGGGGTGGCCGCCAAGATCCTCAAGAACCGTCCGCGCAAGGAAGTGGCGACGGTCGCCGACATCTCGGGTCCGCTCGGCAACCCGAAGGCGAGCACGCTCCAGGTCCTCGGCCGGCTCATCGAGAACGCGTTCTTCCGCGCCATTCTTCCTGGGTTCCAGCGCGACGTCGGGAAGAACCACGCCTGATCCGTCCGTGTACACTCCGAGGTCGTGGACCTCCACGACTTCGAGTACGAACTGCCGCCCGAAGCGATCGCCCAGGCGCCGGCGCTCGAGCGAGACGCCGCGCGCCTTCTCCTGATCGACCGCGCGCGCGGCGCGCTGGAAGACCACGTCGTTCGCGAGCTGCCCGAGCTGCTCCGGCCGGGGGACTGCGTCGTCGTCAACGACTCACGAGTGATTCCGGCCCGCGTCCTCGCCCTCGACGCGAGCGGTCACCGGGTCGAGCTGCTCTTCGCGGAGCCACAGCGCGACGGCCGATGGCGCGCGCTGGTCCGGCCCGGCCGGCGGTGCCGCGCGGGCGCGGGGCTGGTGGTTCCTGGTGCGATGGAAGCTCGCCTCCGCATCGTTGCGGCCGAGCCCGACGGCCCGCGCATCGTCGAGCGCATGGACGGAACGATCGACGACTTGCTGGCCAGTCACGGCATGCTGCCGCTGCCACCGTACATCGCGCGTCACGCCCAGCCGACCGCGGACGATCGGGAGCGCTATCAGACGGTGTACGCCCGGTCGCCAGGCTCGGTGGCGGCGCCCACGGCGGGGCTTCACTTCACGCCATCGCTCCTCGATCGTCTGCGCGCGCGATCGATCGAAGTCCATGCGCTGACGCTCCACGTCGGGCCGGCGACCTTCCGGCCCATCAAGAGCGAGCGCGTCGAGGATCACGTCCTGGCCGCCGAGCGCGTGGCGATTCCCGCCAGCGTCGCCGACGCCGTGAACTCGGCGCGGAACGAAGGGCGCCGTGTCGTGGCGGTCGGCACGACGACGACGCGCGCGCTGGAGTCCGCCGCCGGGGCCGATGGACGCGTTCGAGCGCACGACGGCGCCGCGGAGGCTTACATCACGCCCGGCTACCGCTTCCGTGTCGTCGACGCTCTCGTCACCAACTTCCACTTGCCGCGGTCGTCACTGCTCGTCTTGGTCTGTGCCCTCGCCGGACGTGAGCTGATCCTCAAGGCCTATCAGCACGCGCTCCGCGCCGGCTATCGTTTCTATTCGTACGGCGACGCGACCCTCATCGTGTGAGCATCCGGCGACCATGACCTTCGCTCTCCTGGCCACCGACGGCGCCGCGCGGCGCGCACGGCTGACGACCGCGCACGGTGCGGTGGACACGCCCGCGTTCATGCCGGTGGGCACCCGTGGGACCGTGAAGGCGCTGGGCCCCGACGATCTGATCGCGGCTGGCGCCCAGATCGTGCTGGCCAACACCTATCATCTGCTCCTGCGGCCCGGCCACGATCTGATCCGAGACCTGGGCGGCCTCCACCGTTTCATGGCGTGGGACGGCCCCATCCTCACCGATTCCGGCGGTTTTCAGGTGTTCAGCCTGGCGAAGATCAGGACCATGAGCGAGAACGGCGTGGAGTTCCGGTCACCGATCGACGGATCCACGCATCTCCTCACACCCGAGCGGTCCATCGAGATCCAGCACGCGCTCGGCGCCGACATCATCCATCCCCTCGACGAGTGCCTGGCCTATCCGGCCACGCGAGAGGCAACGGAGCGCTCGCTCGCATTGACCCTGCGCTGGGCCCGCCGCGCGCAGGCGGCCCACGCCGAGGGCGCGAGCCAGGCTGCGCTGTTCGGGATCGTTCAGGGTGGCGCCTGGGACGATGTGCGCGAGCGCGCCGTCGCCGAGACGGTGGCGCTGGGCTTCGACGGCTACGCTATCGGCGGAATGGCCGTCGGCGAGCCCAAGCCGCTCATGTACACACTGACGGCGAGCGTCGCAGCGCGCCTGCCGGCGGCGCAGCCACGCTATCTCATGGGCGTGGGCAAGCCAGAGGATCTGATCGAAGCGGTCAGCCAGGGCGTGGATCTCTTCGACTGCGTGCTGCCCACGCGGAACGCCCGCAACGGCCAGTGCTTCACGACTGAGGGGCCGCTCGTGATCAAGCACGCGGAGTATGCGCGCGACGCCCGGCCGCTCCAGGACGATTGTGGCTGCTATGCCTGCCGGCGGTTCTCGCGCGCGTATCTCCGTCACCTCTTCCTCTCCGAGGAACTGCTCGCCTTCCGACTCCTCAGCCTGCACAACGTTCACTTCTTCCTCGGGCTCATGGCCAGCCTGAGGAGCGCGATCGCCGAGCGGCGTCTCGAGGCATTCAAGACTCGGTTTTTCGACCGCTATCCCGTGCCCGCTGCGGAGAGGTCGTCCGACTAGTGCTGCCGGAGTAGCCGGCCGAAGCCGCTCACCTGATCCGTGATCCCGTTCTTGCGCAGCGCGTACCACAACGTCGCCGCGTTGATCGCAACGACCGGTTTGCCCAGCCAGCGCTCCGCCTCGTCGGCGAGGCGGAGCATCGACAGGTTGGTGCCCACCTGGACCAGGGTGTCGACCTCGGGACGGTTCACCTCGAGAAGGGCGCGACGCAGTGTGGGCTCGTCCACCTGGGCGATGCTGGTTGCGGTCGGACAGCGCAACCCGGTCAGAGCCACGACCTCGTAGCCGCACTCGGAGAAGAAACGCCGAACCTGAGCGTCGCCCACCGGCTGGTAGGGCGTGACGACACCGAGCCGTCGGGAGCCCAGCAGCGCGAACGCTCGTTCGCAGGCGTTGGCGCCCGTGGCGATCGGGATCCCTGCGAGCTCTTGCACCCGCTGCTGGAACTCCTCGTTTCCCTTCTTGCCACCCCAGAACGTCTCCGAGGACATGCCCATGACGAGATAGTCGGGCTCGGCGCTCATGACGTCGGCGACGGCCCGCGCGATGGACGCCCGGATCTGCAGCATGATCTGCTCGAACGCCGCGTCGTCGCCCATCTTCGGGTTCTCGATGAAGATCCTGCCCACGTGCAGCGTGACGCCGGGCGGGGCCATGGCGTAGAAGTCGGGCTCGACGATGGTGTTGGTCGAGGGGACGAGCACGCCGAATTTGGCGCGGTATCCGAGCACATCGGGCATGGTGAGGCCTCCTGCCCGGAGCATAGGCGATACCACGGTTCGCGTCATGGGGAGCGAGTCGGCGCTCGGCCCTGATCCCCTCACATCGTCAGCGGCTCGTCCAGGGCGGCGTCGGAAACAGGACCTTGCCCTGAGCGAGGTCGTCCGGCCACACGATCACCTTTTTTTCCTTCTGCCACTGGAAGGTGACCATCTTGTGAGCGAGCTGGACGCCGTCCGGGTCGACCTTGAACTCGCCGAACGGTGTCCGCAGATCGAGCTTGAGAATGTGCTCGCGGACCTTGTCGGCGTCGAGGCTTCCTGCGCGCTTGACGCCCTCCGTGTAGACGAGGCACCCCGCGTACCCCGCCGCGGCGAAGTAGGACGGCTCGCGCTTGAACTCGGCCCGGTAGCTCTCGACGAACTCTCGGTTGCCCGGGTAATTGAGCGCGGGCTCCCACTGGGTGGCGCCGTAGACGTACTCGGCGTTGCCCTTGAGCGTGTCGTAGAACTCCGGCAAGTCGCCGCCGATCGTGACACCGTGCATCTTCGGGTTGACGTTGAGCTCCCGCATCTGACGGGTCAGCGCGACCGCGTCGTCGAAGTACGTGGCCGCGGCCAGCACGTCGGGATTGACTCCCTTGATCTTGGTGAGGAGCCCTGAGAAGTCCGTGTTGCCCTTCGGGTAGGCCTCCTGGAAGACCACCTGCATGCCCTTTTCTTGGCGAGAGTGACCGCGCCGGCCGCGGCAGCCTTGGAGAAGAGCGTGTCCTCGTTGACCACGGCCACCGTCTTGAGCCCACGTTTCGTCGCGATGTCGGTGAGGCCGTCGAAGTAGACCTCGGCGGGTGAGAGGACCATGAAGATGTATTTGCGTCGAGGCTCCTTCCGGAAGATGCCGGTCGTCGCCGCCAACGGCGCCACCATCACCTTCTTGTACTTCTCGGTCACGTTGGCGACCGCCTCGGTGACGGGCGAGGAGTACGGGCCCATCACGACGTCGACCCTGTCCTCGGTGAGGAGCCTTTCGTACAGGCGTACGCCGGTGGGCGGCATCGACTGATCGTCGTAGACGACGAACTCGACCTTCCGCCCGAGCAATCCGCCCTGGGCATTGAGATCCTTCTGGCAGAGCTGATACCCCTCGTGCTGGTACTTGCCGAGCTTCGCATACGTACCCGTGAGCGACAGGGAGGCGCCGATCCGAATGGGCGCCTGGGCGTCGGCGTCGAGCGCAGTGACGAATATGAGGGCGGCTGCCATGATGACGACGATCATGAAGAAGACCTCCTGCTCGAGCGAGGAAGTGGAACGGCGCGACTTTAGGGCGTCAGGCGAGGAGCGTCAAGACGCGGGGCGCCCGTCAACGCTCGTACGGAACCCGGGGCCTGACCGCGTAGCCGCGCTCCTGCATGCAGGCCACCAGGGCGCGGGCCGCGCGAGGCCGCTGATTGAATCCCTCGAAGCCGGGTGATGGCACTTTCCAGCTCGGGGGGTAACGGCGGCACGAAGGTCGATTTCGTCGCGTTGTCGGCCTGTCGGTCGCAGGCCTCGAGCTCGGTGAACACCGCCATGGGCTCGTGCGGTCGTGTCTGGGCGACCCCGACGACCCAGCCGATGTTGTCCATGTCCCAGTTGACGGTATAGCCCGAGGCGATCATGCACGCGAGGTAGTGATCGCCGCGATTCTTCGGCTGGGCTTTCGCATGCTGCTCGCAGCGTGCCTGGTCCTGAGTGAGCTCTGCCGCCGACCGCCCCGCGGGCGGGCGGACCGGGTTTCCGGCGGAGAGTGAGACACAGCCTGCGGCGACCGTCCCGACGAGCACGGAGCTCCACTGGATTTTCATGATCAATCTCCGCCGCACGGTGCGTCAGTCGCCCCGAGCGGCATGGCGCGGCGCTCCCGAGGGCCATGGTGGGACGGCGGGACTCTAGGGTCTCAGGGCGGGGAGCGTCAACCGCCTCGCGGTCGGCGGCGCAAGTCCTCGCTGATACAATCTTCTTCGCAAGCCCCCTGGACTTCCTGTACGATCCGACGTTGTCTCCCTCGACTCGGAGTTTCGAACGGAGGCCTGATATTTCGTAATGAACGCCGCCCACGCCGCCGACCTTGCGTACGCTGCGTCGGGGCCACCCGGCGCCGGTGGATCGAGCGCCTTGGTGACCCAGGTCCTGTTCTTCGCCGCGATCTTCGCGATCTTTTACTTCCTGCTCATCCGGCCCCAGCAGAAGCAGAAGCGCGACCGTGAGCAGATGCTGTCAGCGATCAAGAAGGGCGATCGCATCGTCACCACCGGCGGCCTCCATGGGACCGTGACCGGGTTGAGCGAGCACACCGTGACGGTGCGCGTGGCCGACCAGGTGAAGCTCGAGTTCGACCGGAGTGCGGTGGGGAGGATCATGGTGGAAAGCTCGGCGGAGAAAGATGCCTAGACGGATCTGGGTCAGGATCGCGATCGTTTCCGTCGTCGTCCTGGGGTCGCTCTGGTACCTCTACCCGCCGAAGAAAACGATCAACCTCGGCCTCGACCTCCAGGGAGGCATCCATCTGGTCCTGGGCGTGGAGACCGACAAGGCCGTCGCCAGCCAGACCGATCGGGCGGCCGAGGATCTGAAGGCCGCCCTCGAGCGCAAGGGCATCGGCGTTACCCGCATCGCCCGCGAGGGCAGTGCCACGATCACCGTCCAGCTCGCCTCGCCCAAGAACTGGAACGACGCGCTGACCGCGACGAACGAGCTCGGACGGTTCCTGCGCAGCGACGAGAACGCGGCCGCCGGGACCTTCAAGCTCGTGCTCACCGATGCCGAGGTCAAGCGGCTGTCCGATCTCGCCGTGCGCCAGGGCGTCGAGACGATCCGCAATCGCGTGGATCAGTTCGGCGTGGCCGAGCCGACCATCACCCGTCAGGGCCAGGACCGCATCCTGATCCAGTTGCCTGGTGTTCAGGATCCCGAACGGGCCAAGGCCCTGATCGGCAAGACGGCGCTGCTCGAGTTCAAGCTGCTCGATGAGCGGACGTCGGTGGAGGACGCCCAGTCCGGACGGCTGCCCGAGGGATCGGAGCTCCTCTACCAGCGACGGATCGACAAGCAGACGAAGGTCGAGCGCAAGGTGCCGTACGTGGTCCAGAAGCGCACGCTGCTGACGGGTGCCGAGCTGAACAGTGCCGAGGTGCAGGCGGATCCCAACTCGCCGGGCAACTGGCAGGTCGCCATCGAGTTCAACCCGGTGGGCACCCGGATTTTCGGCGAGATCACCGAGCAGAACGTCGGCAAGCATCTGGCCATCATCCTCGATGGCAACGTGTATTCGGCCCCCCGGATCAACGAGCGTATTCCCGGCGGCCGCGCCGTCATCACCGGCCATCGAGGAAGCGCGCGACCTCGCCATCGTCCTGCGCGCGGGCGCGCTGCCGGCGCCGGTGGTGGTCCTCGAGGAACGAACGGTGGGCCCGTCGCTCGGCGCTGACTCGATCCGCCAGGGCCTCTTCGCGATCACCGCGTCGGCCGCGGTGGTCTTCGTGTTCATGCTCTTCTACTACCGGATGTCGGGGCTCATCGCCGACGTCGCGCTCGGCCTGAACCTCCTGATCCTCTTCGCGTGCATGGCGGCGTTCGGCGCCACCCTGACGCTGCCCGGCCTGGCCGGCATCGCGCTCACCGTGGGCATGGCCGTCGACACGAACATCCTGATCTTCGAGCGCATCCGGGAGGAGCTGCGCGCCGGCAAGACCGTGCGCGGGGCCATCGATGCGGGCTTCTCGCGCGCGTTCAAGACGGTCATCGACACCCACGTGACCGTGCTCGTGTCGGGTCTCATCCTCTTCCAGTTCGGGACCGGGCCGGTCAAGGGCTTCGCGGTGACCCTGATGATCGGCATCGCGGTCAGCCTATTCACCGCGGTCTTCTTCACGCGGCTCTGCAGGCGATCAGCATATGATCGAGCTGTTTCAGAGCCCGAACTACGACTTCATCGGCAAGCGGAAGTGGGCCTACATCGTTTCGATCACCATCACCCTCATCGGCATCGCGTCGATCGTCGCGCACGGCGGGCTGCGGTACGACATCGACTTCACGGGTGGGACGCTTGCCCAGGTGAGGTTCGAGCGCGCGCCGTCGGTGGCCCAGATCCGGACGGCGCTGGGCAAGGTCGGCCTGGGTGACGCGGTCATCCAGCGCTTCGGGGATCCCAACGAATACCTGATTCGCGTCGGTCTGACCTCGACCACGCCCGAAGAAGTGGGCCGACGTCTGCAGTCGGCGCTGGCCTCCGACCAGGCGCTCGGCAAGTTCGAGATCCGGCGCGTGGAATTCGTCGGCCCCCAGGTCGGTCGCGACCTGCAGCTCCAGGCCATCTACGCGGTTCTGGCTGGCCTGGTCGGGATCATGCTCTACATCGCCATGCGGTTCGATCTCAAGGGCGGGGTGGCGGCCGTCGTCGCGGTCTTCCACGACGTGCTCGTGTGCCTGGGCGCGATTTCCATCACGAATCGCGAGTTCTCCCTGCCCGTGCTGGCCGCGCTGCTGACCATCATCGGCTACTCGGTGAACGACACGATCGTTGCCTATGACCGTCTTCGCGAGAATCGGGGGAAGCTCGGATCCCAGAAGGGCATGACCTTCGCCCAGCAGATGAACGTCGCCGTGAACCAGACGCTCTCCCGGACGATCCTGACGGCCCTGACCGTGTTCTTTTCGGCGGCCGTCCTGCTGTTCTTCGGAGGCAAAACGCTCGAAGACTTCGCCTTCGTGCTGTTCGTCGGGGTCATCACCGGCACGTATTCGACGACCTACGTGGCAGCAGCCATCGTCGTCGACTGGACCCAGTACGTCGATGACCGGGTCCGCCGCGCAAAAAAAGCAGTGGCAAAAGCCTGATCGCCCCTGTAAAATCACGTGTTTAACCAGGGGTATCGAGGCCTTGACCGAGCTCCAGACGTTGATCGAGGAGATTCCCAAGTATCAGCCAGGCGCTGATCTTGATGTATTAACGCGCGCTTACCGCTTCTCGGAGGCGTCGCACCAGGGCCAGCAACGCGCCTCCGGCGAGCCGTACTTGAGCCACCCCCTCGCGGTCGCCCACCTCCTCGTCGACTTCAAGATGGACGTCACGACCGTCACCGCCGGCCTCCTCCACGACGTCCTCGAGGACACCGGCGCCACCAAGGACGAGCTGGAGCGCGAGTTCGGCCAGGAGATCGCCAACCTGGTGGACGGCGTCAGCAAGATCGGCAAGCTGGCCTTCTCCTCGCGGGAGGAGCGGCAGGCCGAGAACTTCCGCAAGATGCTGGTGGCGATGGCGCGCGACCTGCGCGTCCTCATGATCAAGCTCGCCGACCGGCTCCACAACATGCGGACGCTGGATTACCTGCCCCCTGAGAAGGCTCGCAAGATCGGCCAGGAGACGCTCGACATCTACGCGCCGCTGGCCCACCGGCTCGGCATGGCCAAGGTCAAGGCCGAGCTGGAGGACCTGGCGCTCCGTACGCTGCACCCCGAGGCCTACGTCGACCTCCAGAAGCGGGTGGCCAAGCGACGGCTCGAGCGTGAGGCCGAGATCAACCAGGTCATCGCCATCCTCGAGCGCAAGCTCACCGAGGTCGGGATCGAGGCCCAGATCCGCGGCCGGCCCAAGCACTTCTTCTCGATCTGGAAGAAGATGCACGACCAGGGTCGGGAGTTCGACGAGATCTACGACCTGACGGCCGTGCGCGTCATCACCAGCTCCGTGCGCGACTGCTACGGCACCCTCGGCATCATCCACTCGCTGTGGAAGCCCGTCCCGGGCCGCTTCAAGGACTTCATCGCGATGCCGAAGGTCAACATGTACCAGTCGCTCCACACGACGGTCATCGGCCCCAAGGGCGATCCGGTGGAGATCCAGATCCGCACGTGGGAGATGCACAAGATCGCCGAAGAGGGCATCGCCGCCCACTGGCTCTACAAGGAGAAGAAGGCGGGGAAGGACAAGCTCGACGAGTCGCTCGTCTGGCTGCGCCAGCTCATCGAGACGCAGCAGGACATGAAGGACCCGCGGGAATTCATGGACACCGTGCGGGTCGACCTCTTCCCCGACGAGGTCTACGTGTTCACGCCCAAGGGCGACGTCAAGGCGCTGCCGGAAAGCGCGACGCCCATCGATTTCGCCTTCGCCGTCCACACCAAGGTCGGCGAGCACTGCGTGGGCGCCAAGGTCAACGGCAAGCTGGTGCCGCTGCGCACGCGCCTGCGCCAGGGTGACATCGTCGAGATCGTCACGTCGCCCAACGCTCATCCCACGCGCGACTGGTTGCAGATCGCCAAGTCGACGCGCGCCCGGGCGAAGATCAATCAGTGGCTGAAGATCGAGGAGCGCGCCCGGTCCATCGAGCTGGGGCGGGAACTGTTCGAACGCGAGGCCAAGAAGTACCGGCTCAACGGCAACACCCTCCTGGGCGGCGACGACGCGCGCAAGGTCGCCGCCGACCTCGGCTTCCCCGGGATCGACGACCTGCTGGCCGCGATCGGCTACGGCAAGAGCTCGGTGCACCAGATCCTCAACAAGCTGGCGCCGACTGCCATCCTGGAGCCGCCCGAGAAGGCGCGGCCCAGCACGAGCAAGGCCAAGACCGAGCAGGGCGTCCGCATCCGCGGCGTGGACGACCTGCTGGTTCGCTTCGCCCGATGTTGCAATCCGCTCCCCGGTGACCAGATCGTCGGCTTCATCACCCGCGGGCGCGGCCTCACCGTCCACACCCGCGACTGCCTGACGGTGGCCAAGAGCGTCCTCGATCGGGAGCGGCTGATCAACGTCGAATGGGACGTCGAGGAGGACGAGCCGTCGACCCGTCCGGTCCGCATCGCTGTGTACATCGGGCGTGACCGTCCCGGGCTGCTGTCGGAGATCACAGGCGCCATTTCCTCGCAGAACGGGAACATCACGAAGGCCGAAGTCACGGTCACCGACGACCGGCGCGGCATCAACAACTTCGTGGTGGAAGTGGCGGATCTAGAGCAGCTCCAGGGAATCATGACCGCGATCCGGGACGTTCCCGACGTGATCAACGTCGAACGCGTGCGCGGGCTCTAGCGCCCGCGAGCTCGAGCATCCCCGCGACATCATGACGCGCCGGCAGTTCGAAGCGCTGGTGGAGAAGGCGCTGAGGAAGCTGCCCAGGCAGTTCAAGGAGAGGCTCGCCAACATCGCCGTCGTCGTCGAGGACTGGGCCGACGACGAGACCCTGGCCGAGATGGAGATCGAGCCGCCCGACACCCTCTACGGCCTCTACCGTGGTGTCGACATCACCCGGCGCGACTCGATGTACGGCAACGTCCTGCCCGACACCATCACGATCTACCAGGGGCCGATCGAGGAGGACTGCGCCGACGAGGCGGACATGGCCGAGCTGGTGCGCGAGACCGTGATCCACGAGTTCGGCCATTACTTCGGCCTCGACGACGAGACCATGCACCGCATCGAGGAAGACGAGGCCTAGAGGCCGGGGGCCTTGCCGGCGCCTGTAGGCTGGGGGTGAAGGCCTACTAACGAGGCGAGGTGTTGCCCATGCCCCAGGGTTCGACGACCTTCCACGAGTCAGAAGAGCGCCTCAAACCGTCCACCCGCGACATGCATCGAGCAATCGTGAGCCTCATGGAAGAGCTGGAAGCGGTGGACTGGTACCAGCAACGGATGGACGCCACCGAGAACGACGAGCTTCGGGGCATCCTGCGCCACAACCGGGACGAGGAGCAGGAGCACGCCGCGATGGTGCTCGAGTGGATCCGCCGGCACGACGCTGGATGGGATCGGCAGTTGCGAGATTACCTCTTCCGCGAAGGCTCCATCGTGGCGCGTGAGGGCGCCGTGGAGCAGGGGAATGGTGACGGCGAGAAGGTTAACGGCACGAGCAGCACTGGCGCGAGCATTGGCTCACTGAGGGCACGGCGATGATGGGCAACCTCCGGCGCGACGCAGCTCCTCTGACCGAACGGACCTGGAAGGCGATCGACGAGGCAGTGGCCCAGGCGGCCCGCCATGTCTTGGCCGGGCGACGCGTGGCCACGTTCGATGGCCCGCGGGGCTGGGATCACGCGGCGACGCGGCTGGGCACGATGAAGCCGTGCGCGACCCGCGAGGGAAAGGCCACCGTCTGCGTGGAAGAGATGGCGTTGCTGGCCGAGGTCCGTGCCGAGTTCGCGCTGTCGTGGACGACGCTCGAGCTGTTCGATCGCGGCGCGCCCGCGCTCGACACGGGCCCCGCGGAGAACGCCGCGCGGGAAGTCGCGCTGGCGGAGGATCGGATCGTGTTCTACGGAGAGCCGGTAGGTCATGGCCTCCTGATCTCCAAAGAGTCTCCCACGGTGACCACGCAGGACTGGGCGAAGCCTGGTCAAGCGGTCACCGATGTCCTGCACGCCGTGGAGCGGCTCGATTCGCACGGCATCGGCGGCCCCTACGAGCTCGTCCTGGCGCCGGCGCGGTACTACACGTTCCTCCAGGGCACCGAGGGCGAGGGCGGATACCCGACCTCTCGCCACCTCCGCGACGTGATTGCGGGCGTTCATCGCTCCAACGTCATCCGCGATGCCGGCGCCGTCTTCTCGACGCGCGGGGATGACTTCGTCCTTACGGTTGGTGGCGACCTCTCCGTCGGCTATCGCGGTCACGACACCGCGGGTGTTCACCTGTTCTGCGTCGAGACCCTCGCTCCTCAGCTCGTAACACCCGAGGCAGTCTGCCTGCTTCGTCCATAGACGACGCTAGGGCGCCCGGAAGGGCGCCCTAGGCTTATTCAGCCTGCCTGCCGATTACACCTGTCAGGGCCCCGGAATAACTTTCATCTTGACAAGGGGTTTCAGTAGTTCGTAAGGTTTCAGCGGATGCTGAAAGAGGCGGGGCAAGCGAAACATGCTCAAATCCGTGGACATCAGGCGACAGGCCGCACAACGCCTCCGAGAGCTGTTTCCTCGGGCCAAGGCCTGGGAGGAAACCCAGGACGTCGCCATTGGAGGCCAGACCGCGGATTTAATGGTGAAGTTCAGACTTGGCGAGCAGGAGTACCTGTTGATCGCTGAAGTCTGCTCGCTCGGACAGCCACGCCAGATTCGGGCCGCCGTGACGCGGTTGAGCGACATCCGGCGGGAGGTCCCTGCGGCATACCCCCTGGCCGCCGCGGTCTATATCGCGCCGCAAAGCGCACGGATTCTCAAGACCAACAACTTTGGGTACGTCGATCTGTCCGGCAACTGCTACGTCGCCCTTGAGAACGTCCTGATCGAGAAAGAAGGCAAGCGCAACGTCCGCCCGTCCACGCGACCGCTGCGCTCGCTGTTCGCGCCTCGGGCCACCCGCGTCGTGCGCGCGCTGCTGAGCGAGCCGGCGCGCCCGTGGCGGCTGGAGGAGCTGGCGCGCGCGGCGCTCGTGAGCTTGGGCCACGGCCACAACGTCATCAAACGCCTCGAGGAGCTGGCGTGGGCGGAGCGGGACGACCACCAGCGGCTTCGGCTCACCAAGCCGGCGGATCTGCTCGAGGCGTGGGCGGAGTCGTACACCTACCGCGAGAACGAGATCCACTCGTACTTCGCTGCGGAGCGCATCAGCCGCAAGTTCATGGGCGAGGTGGCACGGGCGGCCGATGCGGCGGGCCGACGCTACGCCTTCACGCTCAACGCGGGGGCGTCACTGGTCGCCAGTCACCTGCGCCTGCCGAACGTTCACTGTTATCTCGAGGGCGACCCTGACGAGGTCGCGAGTCAGCTCGGCGCGCGCGCGGCCACCGAAGCCGAGGGCACCCTTCACCTCTTGACGCCCTATGACTCCGGTGTCTTTTCAGGCGTGCTCGAGAAAGGCGGGCTCAAGGTCACCTCGCTGCCCCAGCTCTACGTCGATCTTCTGCATTACGAGCGCAAGGGGCCGGACCAGGCCGAGCATCTCCGCCGTGAGGCGATGGGGTTCTGAGCAGCGGTTTGAAAAGGGGGTGAGCCGATGAAGAAGAAGAAGGCGGCCAAGAAAAAGAAGAAGTAGGGGCTCGACCACCCCGATGAACGACCGTACGACACGACGTGGAGAGGAGGTGAGAGCGCACATGGCGAAGAAGAAGGCGGCGAAGAAGAAGAAGAAGTAGGCCGTCGTTTCTGGGGTGGGGGGTGGCGGCCTCCCACCTTGCAACTGGTCGGGAGGGGGCACAACCTGCCCCCTCCCGTTGTGCTTGTGCTTAAATGACCTTCGTGACCTTGCCGGCCTTCAGGCAGCGCGTACACACCCGAACACGCTGAGCCTTGCCGCCGATCCGGGCGCGCATGGACACGAGGTTCGGGAGCCAGCGCCGCCGCGTGAGCTTGTGCGCGTGACTGATCGTGTTCCCGACGGAGGGCCCTTTCCCGCAGATCTCGCACCGCTGAGCCATTCACGACTCCTTCGACGACGAAATGCTCTCGGAAGGCGAGCACTTCTTATAGCACGACCCCCGCGATGAAACAAAATAGCGCGCCGCCGCCGGGGCTGCGCACTCCGCTGCAGTTTCTCAAGGGTGTGGGCCCGGAGCGGGCCAAGCTCCTGGCCAAGAAGGAGCTGACGACCGTCGAGGACGCGCTCTTCTTCGTGCCCTTGCGTCACGAAGACCGCACGCGACTGACGCCCTTCCGGACGCTCCAGCCAGGCCAGGTCCAGACGTGCTCCGGGGTCATCGTGGGGCTGAGCCCGCCGCCGCCGCGACGCTTTCGCGTGCCGTTCACGGCGATGCTCCGGGACGAGAGTGGCTACGCCACCGCGAGCTGGTTCGGCGGTGGGTACCTTGGACGCGTGCTCAAGCGTGGCCAGCGGCTCGTGCTTCACGGCAAGGTGGTGCGCTACAAGGGCGCCATCAACCTCCAGCATCCGGATTACGAGATCGTGGAGGCCGGTGAGGACGAGCGGCTACACACCGGCCGGCTGGTGCCCGTGTACTCCACGACCGAAGGCCTGCATCAACGCGCTCTCCGACGGCTCATGTGGAGCATCGTGGAGCAGTTCGCTGGCGGCGTGGCCGAGATCCTTCCCGAGCCGGCACGAACACGCCGGCGATTGGCCGCGCTGCCCGTGGCATTGCGCGACGCTCACTTCCCGGAGAATGAGAACGCGCTGGCGACGGCGCACCGCCGCCTCGCCTTCGACGACTTCCTGTTCCTCCAGCTCGGCCTGGCGATCCTGCGCTCGCGTACGACACGCGCGCGCGGCGTCGCGCTCAATCCGCCCGGCGATCTCGTGAGCCGGCTTCGGGCCGCGCTGCCCTATCGCCTCACCAGCGCCCAGGAGCGCGTATGGAGCGAGATCCGTCGCGACATGGCGGCGCCGTTCCCGATGCACCGCCTGCTCCAGGGCGACGTCGGGTCCGGGAAGACGGTCGTGGCGGCGCTGGCGGTGCTGACCGCCATCGAAGCGGGCTATCAGGCTGCGGTGATGGCGCCGACCGAGATCCTGGCCGAGCAGCACTTCATGACGTTCCGTCAGCTCCTCGAGCCGCTCGGCGTGACGGTCGCCCTTCTGACCTCGGCGTCACGTCCGCGTGAGCGCAAGGCGCGGCGGGCCGCTCTGGCTGCCGGCGAGATCGCGTGCGTGGTGGGCACGCACGCGCTGGTACAGGAGGGCGTCGAGTTTCGCCGTCTGGGCCTGGCCGTCGTCGACGAACAGCATCGGTTCGGCGTCGAGCAGCGGGCGCGGCTACGCGCAAAGGGCGAGCATCCGGATCTCCTGGTGATGACCGCCACACCGATTCCGCGGACGCTCGCCCTCACGCTGTACGGCGACCTCGACGTCAGCGTGCTGGACGAGATGCCCCCTGGACGCCAGCCCATCAAGACCGTCGCCCGCACCGAGTCCAAGCGAGCCGAGATCTACGAGTTCGTCCGCAAGCAGATCTCCGAGGGGCGCCAGGCCTACGTGGTGTATCCGCTCGTGGAGGAGTCGGAAGTGATCGACCTGAAGGCGGCGACGGACATGGCCCGCCATCTCCAGCAGGACGTCTTCCCCGAGCTCACCGTGGGGCTGCTCCACGGACGGCTCGGGTTCGAGGAGAAGGACGCGATCATGCGGCGCTTCAAGGCCGGAGAGATCCACGTCCTCGTCTCGACCACCGTGATCGAGGTGGGGATCGACGTGCCGAACGCCACGCTGATGTTGATCGAGCACGCGGAGCGCTTCGGCCTCTCCCAGCTCCACCAGCTCCGCGGCCGGGTCGGCCGCGGGCCGTGGAAGTCGTACTGCATCCTCCTTCACGCCGGCAAGCTCACCGAGGACGCCGAGCGCCGGATCGAGGCGATGACGCAGACCAACGACGGATTCAGGATCGCCGAGACCGACCTTTCGCTACGCGGACCCGGAGAGTTCTTTGGTACCCGCCAGTCGGGCTTGCCGCAGTTCCGGGTCGCCGATCTCTTGCGCGACGCCGCGATCCTCGAGGATGCGCGCATCGAAGCGCAGGGGATCATCGCCACCGATCCGGAGCTCAAGGATGACGCTCACCGTGGGCTGCGCGAGGGACTCCTGCAGCGCTGGCGCGGCAAGCTCGGCCTGGCAAGTGTGGGCTGAGGACAGCGTCCCGTGAGTTGCCGGCTCTGATCGGGCGAATGATCGATCGCGGCGAGAAATCGCGGCGGGGCACGGGCGTGGCGCCGCCCGGGTGCCCGTGCCCTGTTCAGTGAGAATCCTGGCCGGTGAGCTGAAGGGACGGCGGCTCACCACGCCGCGGGGGGCGGTCACGCGGCCGACGGCGGACCAGGTTCGGATCGCCCTGATGGACACACTGGCGCCGCGGCTACCGGGCGCCCGCGTCCTCGATCTCTTCGCTGGCGCCGGAGGCGTGGGGCTCGAAGCCCTGTCGCGGGGCGCCGTCCACACGACGTTCGTCGAGCGCGACCGCCACGCCGTGGCCGCGCTCCGCGACAACATCGCGTCGCTCGGTGTTCAGGACCGGGCGCGAGTTCTCGGCGAGGACGTCGCGCGAGCGCTCGATCGCCTCGTACGCGAGGGCGCCACCTTCGACGTCGTGTTCCTCGATCCTCCGTACGAGAGCAGCCTCGGGGACACCGCCCTCGACCGCGTCGGCGCGGGCAGTCTCTCGACCGTGCACGGTGTCGTGATCGCCCAGCATCTGACCAAGCGACCGCCCGTCACCGCGGGCGCGCTCGTCCCGTTCAGAACGCGCCGATTCGGGGAGACAACCTTGACTTTTTTTCGCAGCGCGGCCTACGATGCGGGGTCCCGAGCCGATCCGAGCGAGAGGATCTAGAGTGGCCAAGCGCGCCGTCTATCCCGGAATGTTCGACCCCGTGCACAACGGCCACGTCGACGTCATCCAGCGCAGCCTCCGGATCTTCGACGAGCTGATCGTCGCCGTCGTCGCCAACCCCGCCAAAGAGCCGCTGTTCAGCGTCGACGAGCGGCTCACGATGATCGACGAGGCGACCGCCGATCTCCGGAACAACTTCCGGATCGTCGCCTTCGACGGCCTGCTGATCGACCTGGTGGCGCGCGAGCGCGCCGACTGCATCGTGCGCGGCATCCGGGCCGTCTCCGACTTCGAGTACGAGTTCCAGATGGCGCTGATGAACCGCAAGCTGTCCAGCACGGTCGAGACCGTGTTCCTGATGCCGCACGAGAAGTACACGTACATCTCGTCACGCCTGATCAAGGAAGTGGCCGGCTACGGCGCGTCGGTGGGAAGTCTGGTGCCCGCCGGTGTCGAAAAGCGCCTCGCGGAAAAGTTTCCCCCCAAGTCGCCGGCCTGAGCCGGCGGAGGAGCTCGATGCCTGTATTCGCCGATCGCTTGAAGAGCCTTGCCCCGTCCTCGACGCTCGCCGTGCAGGCCCGCGCCCGTGAGCTGCGCGCCCGCGGCGTCGACGTCATCTCCTTCGGTGCCGGCGAGCCGGATTTCGACACGCCGGCCCGCATCAAGGACGCGGCGGTCGCTGCCATGCGTCTCGGTCAGACGAAATATACCGAGGTCGGCGGCATCGCGGAGCTCCGGGCGGCGGTCGTGGCCAAGCTGAAGCGCGACAACGGGCTCCACTACGAGCCGGCCGACGTCGTCATCTCCTGCGGCGCCAAGCACACGCTCTTCAACATCATGGTGGCCCTGCTCAATCCGGGCGACCAGGTGCTGGTGCCCAGTCCGTACTGGGTCTCCTATCCCGAGCAGGCGCGTCTCCTCGAAGCCGATCCGGTCGCCGTGACCACCGAAGAGGCCACGGGCTTCGATCTCGACCCGGCCCGGCTGCGGGACGCGGTCACGCCCCGGACGAAGATCATCGTCGTCAACAGCCCGAACAATCCGACGGGCGCCGTCTTCTCTCAGGCCGCGCTGGAGGCCGTCGCGCGCCTGGCCGTCGATCGCCAGCTCTGGGTCATCTCCGACGAGTGCTACGAGGCGCTGACCTTCGAGGGGCGCCACATCTCGATCGCCCAGCTCGGACCCGACATCAAAGCGCGGACGATCGTGGTCAATACCTGCTCGAAGGCCTATGCGATGACGGGCTGGCGGATCGGATACGCCGCCGGCTCGCGCGAGCTCATCCGCGCCATGACGAATGTCCAGAGCCAGGTGACGTCCAACCCGTCCTCGATCGCGCAATGGGCGGCGGTGGAGGCGCTCACGGGTCCCCAGGACGAGGTGGCCAAGATGGCGGGTGAGTTCGACCGCCGCCGGCGCCTCATCGTGGAGGGGCTCAACGCGCTGCCCGGCGTGAGCTGCGTCATGCCCAGGGGTGCGTTCTATGCGTTCGCCAACGTCGGCAAACTCTTCGGCAAGACGACGACGATCGGTGGCGCGACCCGGACCCTGCGAGGCTCGGCCGACGTCACCGAGTTCCTCCTCGAGCACGCCCGGGTTGCCGTCGTTCCTGGCGTCGACTTCGGCTCCGACGCCCACGTTCGTCTTTCGTATGCGACGAGCGCCGAGCTCATCCGCCAGGGCCTGAGCCGGATGGAGGCCGCCCTCCACCGCCTGGGGTGATCGACTCGGCCTGGACGCCGGCCCTCGACGCGGCGTCTGCGGCACCGCTCACCGTCGTCATCGGGCCCGGCGACGCCGGCAAGACGACGCTCGTCACGGCGCTCGCCAACGCGCTCTTCGATCGCGGCTTCTCGGTCGGCATCGTGGACGCCGACGTTGGTCAATCCGTACTGGGCCCGCCCACGACCGTCGGTCTCGGCCGTGTCACGCGCGCGCTCCAGCACCCGGGAGACGCTGACCTGATCGCGATGGCATTCGTCGGCGCGACATCGCCCGCGGCCAACCTCACCGGCACCGTCGTCGCCACGGGCCGCATGGTGACGCGCGCGCGTGCCCAGGGCATCGCCCGCGTTCTCGTCGACACCGGAGGCCTCATCGCCGGTGACCTCGGCCGTACGCTGAAGCAGGCGAAGATCGATCTGCTCGATCCCGACCTCGTGATCTGTCTCGCGCGTGGCGGCGAGTGCGAGGCCGTGCTGCGGCCGTATCGTGTCGGGGCCCGCCCGCGTATCGTCCGCCTGGCGCCCTCACCAGCGGCTCGTTCGCGGAATGCCGAGATGCGCCGTCGCTACCGCGACGAGGCGCTCGCCCGCTACTTCGCCGGGTCGCAGCGGATCGTCCTCGACCTCCGCTCGGTCGTGCTCAAGCGTCCCGCCCTCTTCGCCGGCGAACCGTTGAACGCGGCGAAGCTCGCCGAGGCCGCCGCAGCCGTCGGTCACGACATCACCTGGGCCGAGCGCCGCGACAGCGACACGGCGGTGCTGACCGAGACGACGCTCACGGCGAACGCAGCGCACCGACTCTCGCCCATCTTCGGAGGCGGGCCCGTGGTCGCCTACGCGCTCGACGATCTGATCGGCACGCTGGCGGGCGTGGACGACGCGGCCGGAGAGACCGCCGGCCTCGGGATCGTCCGGTCCATCGGGATCGATCCGCCGTCGCTCGAGCTGGAGACGCCGGTCGCGCCGGCGACGATTGCCGTGGTGACGATCGGCCGTGCGAAATTCTGATCGCGGAGTCCAGTGTCGAGCGGCGCGCCGCGCAAAGCGACCCGTAATGTCGGGGATCGCGTAAATGGGGTGGGTTTGGGAGGGGGCACAGGAGTGCCCCCTCCCATGGAATGACTACTTGCTGCCGGACGGAGGCGTCGTCGACGATGGCGACGACGAGCTGCTGGAGCTCGAGCCGGCTGGCGGAGTGGTCGTCGTGCCCGAGCCGCTGCTCGAGCTCGAGCCGGTCGTCGTATCCGTCGAGCGCGACGGCGCACCCGGCGAGGCCGACGGCGTACGGTCCGTGCCAGGGCGCTCGCCGACGCGGTCGCTGCGCGACTCGCTGCAACCCGCGATCATCGTCGCGCCCAGGGCAACGGCGAAAACTGCGCTGAGCAACTTTTTCATTTCGGTCCCTCCTGTTGATGGCGATGTTCGCCGGTCTCTGCGGCTGCAATGCCAGTGCCACGTACCGAGTGCCCTGGTACACTAGGTCGCCTTTCATCTCGCACGCGCGGCACAGGAGATCCAACCGATGAAGATCGAAGGTGCTCACGACATTCCCGCGCCCCGGCAAAAGGTCTGGGAGGCGTTTCTCGATCCCGAGCGCCTCCGTCAGGCGATTCCCGGTTGCGAGAAGCTCGAAGCTCTCGGCAACGACGAGTTCCGGGCGGTCATGAAGATCGGCGTGGCTGCGATCAAGGGAACGTTCGAGGGCAAGGTCCGCCTCGCCGACCAGAAGGCGCCCGATTCGTATCGCCTGGCGGTCGAAGGCAGCGGCGGCCCGGGCTTCGTGCGCGGCGACACGATGATCACGTTGTCCGACATCGAGGGCGGCGGCACGCGCGTCGCCTACAACGCCGACGTCCAGGTCGGTGGGCTCATCGCCGGCGTCGGGCAGCGCATGCTCGGCGGCGTGTCGAAGATGATGGCCGACCAGTTCTTCGGACGCATGAGCCAGCTCCTGCAAGGCCAGGGATGAAGGCGGCCTTCTTCAAGGAGCACGGCGGTAGCGAGAAGATCCTCTACGACGACTATCGCGACCCCGCGCCCGGCGCGACCGACGTCGTGGTTCGGGTCGCGGCCTGCGCGCTCAATCACGTCGACATGCTGCTGCTCGACGGCCGCTTCCCGCCGCCGGAGGGACTTCCCCACGTCAACGGGTGCGAGGTGACCGGTGTCGTCGAGGCCACCGGCGCGGAGGTGAAGGGCCGGACGCGCGGCCAGCGCGTCATCATCTTTCCCGGCTTCTCGTGCGGCCAGTGCGAATACTGTCTCCGCGGCGAACGGACGGTGTGCACGCGCTACGGCTACCTCGGCGCCCACAAGGACGGCGGCTACGCCGAGCTGGTGAAGGCGCCGGCCGCCAATCTCCTGCCGTTGCCGGAGGCGATCTCCTTCGAGGCGGGCGCGGCGGTGCCGCTGGCCATGCTCACGTCGTGGCATGCACTGGTCGCGAAGGCCGACGTCCGCCCCGGCCAGACCGTGCTGGTGCAGGCTGCCGGCAGCGGGGTGGGGAGCGCCGCGATCCAGATCGCGCGGCTCTGCGGGGCCCGCGTCATGACCACGGTCGGCAGCGACGACAAGATCGAGTTCGCGCGGCGGCTCGGCGCCGAGCACGTGGTCAATTACCGCACGCAGGACTTCGTCGAAGAGGCGAAGCGGTGGACCGGCAAGCGCGGCGTGGACGTCGTCGTCGAGCACATCGGCGGCGACACGTTCGAACGCTCGACGTACGCGCTGACTCGCATGGGCACGCTCGTCACCATCGGCTCCCACGACACGCACTGGGGGCGCCTCGACCTTCGCCACGTTTACTCGAAGAACCTCCGTATCGTCGGGACGAACCTCGGGACGATCCTCGAGCTCCAGCAGGTCCTCGACCACGTCATGGCCGGACGTCTCGGGCCCGTCATCGACCGGGCGTTTGCGCTGAAGGACACGCGTGCCGCCGTGCAGCACGTGCTCGATCGCAAGAACAAGGGCAAAGTCCTCATCGTCCCGTGACGCTCGCCGGTCTCCTCGAACGCGCGACGCTGCGTCAGCCCCGGGCCGAGGCGGTCGTCGACGGCGCGGCCCGGCTGACGTATGACGAGCTCGATGCGCGGACCGCCGCGCTCGGCGGTGGGCTCGCCGACCTTGGCGTCGGTCGCGGGGACCGTGTGCTGCTCGTCCTCAAGAATCGCGTCGAGCACATCCTCGCCTACTGGGCGCTGCAGCGCATCGCTGCCGTCGCGACGCCGGTGAACTTCCGCCTCGCCGCGGGGGAGATCGACTACCTGCTCGCGGATTCCGGCGCGCGAATGGTCATCTTCGAGGCGGCCACGGCGGCGCCGGTCCTCGAAGCCGTGCGCGGTCGCGACGTGACCCTCGTCTACGTCGGCGATGCCGAGCCTCCCGGCGCGGTGAGATTCGACGAGCTGGCTGTCGGTGCCGAGGCGAGTGGGCGACGGTCGGCGCTAGCCTCGGGGCCGGAAGAGGCCGATCGCTCGCTGATTCTCTACACGTCGGGCACCACCGGACGCCCCAAGGGCGTCCCCAGAACCCACAGAAATCACGTCGCGGGCGCCGTGGCCCACGCGCTCCAGTGCGGCTACACTTGGGAGGAGCGCACGCTTGGCGTCATGCCGCTCTATCACACGATGGGCATCCACGCCCTCACCAGCATGGTGGCCGTCAACGGGTGCTTCGTCTGCCAGCCCGACTGGTCGCCGGGCGAGGCGCTTCGTCTCGTCGCGGCCGAGCGCATCAGCGCGCTCTATCTGATCCCGACGCTCTTCTACGACCTCGTCCATGCGCCGGAGCGCGCGAGCGCCGACGTCTCGTCGGTCCGCAAGCTCGGCTATGCCGGCGCCCCGATGCCGGCGCCCTTGACCGAGGCGTGCGTCAAGGCCTTCGCTCCCGAGGTCTTCGTCAATCACTACGGCTCGACCGAGATCTACACATTCTCGACTCGACCTGACGTCCACCTGAAGCCCGGGTGCGCGGGAAGGCCGGGCCTCAACTCCGTGCTGCGCGTCGTCACGCCGAGCACGGAACGGACGGTCGGTCCCGACGCAATCGTCCCCGCCGGCGAGAAGGGCGAGATCATCGCCCGCCTCGATTCGCCGGAAGCCTTCACCGGCTACTGGAACCGTCCCGATGCCGACGCCCGCGCGCTGCGTGACGGCTGGTACTTCACCGGTGACATGGGATACCTCGACGCCGACGGCGAGCTCTACGTGGCGGGCCGCGTCGACGACATGATCATCAGCGGCGGTGAGAACATCCATCCGATCGAGGTCGAGGAGGCACTGGCCCGTCATCCCCAGGTGCGGGACGTGGCCGTGGTCGGCGAGCCCGACGAGCGCTGGGGTGAGCGCGTCGTCGCCTTCGTGACGCCGGCGTCGCCCGGCCTCACCGCCGAGGTGCTCGATCGCTACTGCCGCGAGACTTCGCGGCTGGCCAGCTTCAAGCGGCCCCGGCGATTCGTGTTCGTGGCCGAGATCCCGAAGACGGCGTCGGGTAAGATCCTGCGCCGCCTGCTCCGCGAGGGGAGATACACGGAGATGGCGCGATGAGCGAGTTCCTGCGGGTGGAGCGGAAGGGCGCGATCGCCACGGTGTGGATCGACCGCCAGCCGAAGATGAACACGATGACGGTGGCCATGCGCAACGAGTTCCCCGCGCTGTTCATGGACCTCGACCGTGATGACGCGGTCCGGGTGGTCGTGATCCGGGGCGCCGGTGGCAAGGCGTTCAGCGCCGGCGGCGACGTCGCCGAGTTCCTCACGCTGGCGCCGGCCGACCTCGAGCTGTGGGGCGACACGCTGAGCTGGGCCGAGCGGTGCCGCAAGCCCGTCATTGCCGCCATCGACGGCTACGCGATGGGCGCCGGCCTCGAGCTCGCGCTGGCCTGCGACTTCCGGATCGCCACGCGCCGCTCTGAGTTCGCGTTTCCCGAGGTTCGTCTCGGCATGATCCCCGGCAGCGGCGGTACCCAGCGAGCGATTCGATTGATCGGGATGACGCGCGGCAAGCTCTTCATGATGACGGGTCAGCGCATTCCGGCCGAGCGCGCCGAGGCCTGGGGCCTGATCACCCAGTGCGTGGCCGACGACACGCTGGACGGAGCGGTCGATGCGCTCGCCGGCGAGCTGGCCGAGCGGCCTCCGCTGGCGCTTCGTACGCTGAAGACCGTGCTCAACCGCGGTGCCGACGCTCCGCTGGAGACCGCGCTCGAGCTGGAGCGCAAGGCGTACGCGTGGCTGCGCTCGACTCACGACTACGAGGAGGGCGTGAAGTCGTTCGTCGAGAAGCGCCCGCCACGGTACCGGGGGCGATGATGGCACCGCCCTTCGGCCTGATCCTCGCCAACCGCGCCGTCGTGCTCGGCGTCATCAAAGCGCGCGATCTCCTCGACATCGCCGTGGCGGGGGAGCAGTCGCAAGCCTTCGACACGATGTGGGTGGGCGACAGTCTGCTCGCCAAGCCGCGTCTGGAGGCGGTCTCGCTGCTCTCGGCCCTGGCCGGGGTGACGTCGCGCGTGCGCCTCGGCGTCGGGTGCCTGGCCACGTTCGTCCATCGCCATCCGGTGCTCTTCGCCCAGCAGTGGGCGAGCCTGGACCAGCTCTCGAACGGACGCGCCTGGCTCGCGGTCTGTCTCGGCGGGCCCGACGAGCAGTCGAAGGCTCAGGCCCTCGAGCACAGCGTGATGAACGTGAACGCGAGCGAGCGTGTCGGGCGGCTCGAGGAAGGCATCGTCATCCTGCGCAAGCTCTTCGCCGAGAAGAACGTCGCTCACGCCGGCCGGTTCTACCGCTTCGAGGGCGTGACAGTGGAGCCGAAGCCCGTGCAGCAGCCCTGTCCGATCTGGATCGCGAGCAATCCCACCGGACTCACGTGGAAGGGCGGGGCGAGCGCCTCCGAGGCCGTCGTGGAGCGCTCGTTCCGGCGGGTCGCCCGGTACGCGGACGGCTGGATGAGCAACAAGCTCAGCCCCGATGAGTTCCGCCGTCAGTTCGAGCGGATCAAGGCGATGGCCCACGAGGAGGGCCGCGATCCCGCTCGCCTCGGCGGCGCCCTCTACCACAACATCAACATCAACGAGGACCGCCAGGCCGCGCTCGTCGAGTCGAAGAAGTTCCTGGATAGCTACTACACCTCCAACTTCAGCGCCGCCTTCGTCGAAGGTTGGACGGTGGCCGGCGGCCCCAAGCAATGCGTCGAGCAGCTCCGCGCGTACCTCGACGCGGGGCTCGGCCACATGGCGCTCCGGCTGACCTCGTGGGATCAGCGCGGTCAGCTCCAGCGCTTCCTGAACGAAGTGGCGCCGGCGTTCGCCTGAGGAGAAAGGAGCCGGGATGCTGCAGGGCATCGATCACATCGTCATCGCTGTTCCCGACCTCGCTGTCGCGAGCCGCAATTACGAGGGCCTCGGCTTCACGGTGGTGCCGGGCGGGCGGCACCCCGTCGGGACCCACAACGCGCTGATCGCGTTCGCCGACGGCGCCTACATCGAGCTGATCGCGTTCTACGAGAAGAATACCCAGCACAAATGGTGGGAGCCCCTCCAGCAGGGCGGAGGCCTGGTCGACTTCTGCATGCAGACCGACGACCTGATGGCCGACACCGCCGCCTTCCGCAAGGCCGGCGTGGACATCGACGATCCGTCGCCGCTCTCGCGGGTGCGGCCCGACGGCTATCAGCTCAAGTGGGTGCTCTCGATTCCACGCGGTGTCTATCGCGGTGTCGCGCCGTTCCTGATCCAGGACGAGACGCCCCGCGAGGAGCGCGTGCCACGCCAGACGCGCCACGCCAATGGGGTGACGGGCATCGGTACGGTCACGGTGGCGGTCGATGACGTCGGCCGCGTGGCCGGTTGGTACACGAAGGTGCTCGGCAAGCCCGGCCAGCGCATCGTCAGCGAGGAGCTCAGGGGTACCGGTCAGCGGTTCGTCATCGGACCGCACACGCTGGATTTCGTCGCGCCGGACGCCGCCAGCAGTCCACTGAAGTCCTGGCTCGCCACGCGGGGCGCCTCGCCCTACGCGGCGACGCTGTCGACGCCGGGTGCACGCGGGGGCCTTCTCGACGAGTCGAAGACTCTCGGCGCCCGCCTGGCTCTTGCCTAGCTCTGCTCCGGTGCCGAGCGAGCGTAGCGAGAAGGGATGGATGACATAGCGGCCGATTGCGTTCTCGTCAACGGCCACATCGTGACGCTCGATCCGGCTCGGCCGCGGGCGACGGCGCTCGCCATCGTGAGCGACCGCATCGTCGCCGTCGCCGGCGACCGCGAGATCCGCCGGTTACGCGATCGACGGACGAGGGTCGTGGATCTGCGGGGCGCCACGGTCGTGCCGGGGCTCGTCGATGCCCACGCCCATCTCGACCGCGAGGGCCTGAAGTATCTCTATCCGTCGCTCGCGCGCTGCCGCTCGATCGCCGACGTCCAGGCCGTGATCCGTCGGCTCGCGAGAGCCCGGCCGCGCGGCGAGTGGATCGTGACCATGCCGGTGGGCACGCCGCCCTTCTATCTGGATGCGCCCGGGAGCCTGCAGGAGCATCGGTGGCCGACCCGGGCTGATCTCGACGCGGCCGCGCCCGACCATCCGGCGTACATCCGGGGGATCTGGGGGTACTGGAACAAGCCGCCGGTGGTGTCTATCGCCAACAGCGCCGCGCTCGCGCGCGCCGGCGTCACCCGCGATACGGTGCCGCCGAAGGGCGTCGAGATCCTCAAGGACGCCGCCGGAGAGCCCACCGGCGTCTTCGTCGAGCACAACCTGGTCCAGGTGCTGGAGTTCACGCTGATGCGCTCGGCGCCGCGCTTCACTCACGCCGATCGGCTCGCTGCGCTCGGCGACTCTCTGCGTCGCTACGCGGCTCGCGGAGTGACGGCGATCTACGAGGGCCACGGCATCGCACCGGAGGTGCTGGCCGTGTACCGCGAGGCTCACGCCCGCGGGGCGTTGAAGCTCCGCGCCGCTCTTGCGGTGAGCCCGACGTGGGACGCCGCCGACGCCGAACGGGCGATCCCCGAGGTGGCAGCGTGGGCCGGTGGCCGTGGGCTGGGCGACGATCGGTTACGCGTGGCCGGCATCAGTCTCCACTACGGCGGCGACCCCGAGGTCGCGCGTATCCTGCACGCCGCGCAGCCCTACACGGGCTGGGCCGGGTTCGTCGAGAGCGCCAACTCGCTGGACGCGTATCGCGAGCAGGCGGAGCTGGCCGCTCGTCACCGCCTGCGCGTCAACACGCTCGTGACGCGGAACCTCCCCGAGGTCCTCGACGTGTGGGAGAAGATCGCTCAGAGCACGCCGATCGCCGATCTCCGATGGGTCGCCGTCCATCTGAACGCGGCGACCGGCGATCAGCTCGCGCGGCTCAAACGGCTCGGCGCGGTCGCGACGACCAACCCGATCTCGTATCTGTGGCGCTCGGCTGCCGACGAGGCACGCAAGCTCGGCGATGCTTCCGAGACGCTGTTGCCTCATCGCAGTCTCAAGCGCGTGCGTGTGCCTTTCGGGCTCGCCACCGACAACAAGCCGGCCGATCCCTGGCTGGCGTTCCGGGCCGTCGTCGAGCGCTCCGACATGGCCTCGGGTGAGATCCTGGGGCCTCGCGAGCGGCTGACCCGGCTGGGGGCGCTCCGCGCGCTCACCGTGGGCGGTGCCTTCGTCACGTTCGCCGAGCGGGAGCGCGGCGTGCTCGCGCCGGGACGTCAGGCGGATCTCGCCGTCCTCGAGCAGGATCCGCTCACGATGCCGTTGGCCGAGATCGAGTCGCTCGTCTGCCGGCTCACGATCGTCGGCGGCCGCGTCGTGCACGGCGATGAGTAAGGCGCGGCTGGGCGTCGCCGTCCTCTGGTCGCTCTTCCAGCTCTACACGGCGTGGGCGGGGACCTACGACCTGCTCATCCAGCTTCCCGTGCACGTCGCCTTCGCCGTCGCGCTGGGCTTCCTCACGCCGGCCGGTGACGCGCCCATCGGTGGTGTCCGCCGCGCTGTGGATGTGCCGGCCGCGGCGCTCGCGCTCGCGTGCGGCGCCTACTTCGTCGTGAACAACCCGCGTCTGGCCAGTCGCATGGCGATGGTCGACGAGCCGCGGGCCATCGACGTCGTCGTCGGCGTCCTGATGGTGGTTCTACTCCTCGAAGCGTCGCGGCGGCACATCGGAGGCGCGCTCGTCATCCTCGCGCTGGCCTTCGTCGTCTACGCCTTCATCGGCCCGTGGTTGCCGGGCTTCCTCTCCCACGGCGGCGTCACCGCGCTCCGCCTGGTCGATCAGCAGATGCTGACGACCGGAGGCGTCTTCGGTATCCCGACGCTGGTGTCCGCCACG
>WNGI01001383.1_pt1 | contig 36293 bp, 33 predicted proteins | sample 5400621 | NCBI WGS metagenome assembly WNGI01 (sample SAMN13153374, study PRJNA577476) | soil metagenome | isolation source: 20 cm soil or saprolite under Garry oak tree replicate 1 | place: USA:California | collected 2016-06-15
CCGACCGTTGAGCCAGACGGAGTTGGCGTTCTTCACGAGCCCCGTCTGGGGCACGACCGTCCCCGGGATGCCGATGCCCACCGTGCCCGTCTCGTCGGCCGCGCGGTCGAGGTCCCGCACCAGCCCCGCGAGGGCGTCGAGCGACGCTCGGTACTCACGTGGCGTGGTCACCCGTCGTCGGGCGATCTCTTCACCCGCAGGCGACAGGGCGACTGCTTCGATCTTCGTTCCGCCGAGGTCGATGCCGATGCGCACGGAAGCGGTCACCGCGTGACGCTCGAGGCCTAGCCTCAGAACGGAGTCATCGCAGGAAGTCGGCGACGACCGAGACGGTGGCCGCCGGATTTTCCTCCATCAACCAGTGCCCGGCGTGGGGAATGACAACCTCCTGGACATTGCTGGCGGCAGCGCGCATGACGACCGCCATCATCGGCCCGAACGACTTCTCACCGCCCACGGCCAGCACCGGCATCCGTAGCATGCCCTTAGCCAGAAACGCCCTGTTGTCGATGACGTCCCGATCGAACGCCTTGAACTGCTCGAAGCCGGAGTGCATCGCCCCCGGCAGGGCATAGAGCCTCGCGTAGTGCCGGCGTGAGGCTTCGTCGAAGTGCTTCGGATCGGCCGAGAACTCGTTCCAGAAGCGGTCCAGGTAGATCCGCTCGCGCCCTTTGACCAGTCGCTCCATATCCGGGCCGCCGAACCGGAAGTGCCACAACAACGGGCTCTTCAGGATCTCGTCCCAGGGGCCCACGCCTGGGAGCGGTGCATCCAGGAGGGCGAATTTCGTCACGCGCTCGGGCTGTTCCGCCGCGAAGGCGTAGCCGACCATGTTGCCGATGTCGTGGGTGACGAGCTCGACCTTGTCGACCTTGAGCGCGTCGAGGACACCGCCGACGTCGCCGGCTTGGGTCTTCTTGTCGTAGCCGCCGGCCGGATGGGAGGAGAGGCCCATCCCGCGCAGATCCGGCACGATCACCGTGTGGTCGGGCGCCAGCCGGGCGGCGAGCGGCGCCCACATGTCGCCTGTCTCCCCGTAGCCATGGAGCAGCACCACCGCGGGCCCGTGGCCGCCCACCCGCACGAAGATCTCCGCCCCGTTCGTGGAGATCGTTTGGGTCTTGAAGCCGGCCGGGAAGGGCGGAACTTGGGCGGGGGCAGGGGCCGCCAGAAGCCACACGCTCATGGCGACCGAAGCAAATTCTCGCATGGCTGAACTCCCGTCGAAGGTAGTTGGCGTGACGGGAAAGTAATCTTTTTGTGGCCATGGAGTGGTTATGGTTCGTGACTCCACAACAGGGAGCGATATGAGGGAACACCCGCGATGACGGCGACTCCGATCACTGCCTGGAGCCCATTGCGGCGCCCGCTGTTCCGCGCGCTGTGGATCTCGGATGTCGTATCGAGCATCGGCACGTGGATGCATGATTCCGCGGCCGCCTGGTTGATGACGTTGCTCGCCCCCTCACCGCTGATGGTCTCGCTGGTGCAGGCTGCTACTACCATGCCGCTCTTCCTTCTCGCCCTTCCCGGGGGTGCCCTGGCCGATATCATGGACCGGCGACGCGTCTTGCTCGTCGCCCAGGTGTGGTTGTTCCTGATGGCGGCGCTGCTGGGGGTGCTGACGGTTACCGGCATGGTGCAACCGTGGATGCTCCTCGCGATCACGCTCGCCATCGGCGCGGGCAGCGCGGTCGACATCCCCGCGTGGCAGGCGATGATTCCCGAGGTCGTGCCGCGGGAGGAGCTGCCGGCGAGCGTGGGGCTGGGAACCGTCGCGATCAACGTCGCCCGTGCCGTCGGACCGGCGATCGCCGGCGTGATCATCGTCGCGGGCGGACCCGGGCCGGTGTTCCTCGTCAATGCCGCGTCGGTGGTGGGAGTGTTCGTGGTTCTGTGGCGGTGGCGGCGCGAATCGCGCCGTGCAACGCTGCCGGCCGAGCGCATGGCGTCCGCAGTGCGCGCAGGCATCAGGTATGTGCGCTACACCCCGGCGCTGCGGACGGTCATCGTTCGTACGGCGGCCTTCGTGCTGTTCGCCAGCGCGCTCTGGGCACTGCTTCCGCTCGTCGCGAAGATCGTGTTGGGGCGGGGCGCCATCTCGTATGGTGCCCTCGTGGGCTGTCTAGGCCTGGGAGGGCTGCTCGGCGCCGCGCTCTTACCCGGCTGGCGCAGGCGGTGGTCGACGGACGCGATCACGGCGCTCGCCACCGCGGTGTTCGCCTTCGGGTGTCTCGCGCTGGCGTGGGTGACCAACTTTGGTCTGTTGCTCGGCGCGATGGTCATCGCCGGCGCCGGCTGGCTGGTCGTGGTGTCGAGCCTGATTCTGGCGGCCCAGCGCGGGGCGGCGGAATGGGTACGGGGTCGCGCCCTCGCGGTATCGACGCTTACGCTGTTCGGGTCTCTGGCGTTCGGCGCGTTGCTGTGGGGGGTCGTGGCGAACCAGGTCGGTATCACATTAGCCCTCACGGCGGCCGGCGGTGGCCTGCTCGTGGGTCTCGGCCTGATCCCTCGCTTTCGCCTCGCCGCGGCCGAGGCGCTCCATTTGGAGCGATCGCAGATGTGGCAGGACCCGGTCGTGGCGGAGGCGCTGGACCCCGAGGCGGGACCGGTGCTCGTTACGGTCGAATACACGCTCGAGCCTGCCAAGCGCGCGGCGTTTGCCACCGCGCTGCGCCGTCTGGTGAGACCGATTCGCCGGCGCGACGGAGCCGTGTTCTGGGAGCTGTTTGTGGACTCCGCGAACCCGCGTCGGTGCGTCGAGTGTTACCTGGTCGAAACGTGGGCGGAGCATCTGCGGCAACACGGTCGCACGACCCAATCGGACCGCGAGGTGGAGGACGCGCTTCGCTCCTTCTACGCCGGCCGCGAGCGCGTGACGCATTTCGTGGCGTTGTAAACAATGCGGAATCGGGTCACTCGTACGCTTCCAAAGGCACCGCCCGCTCCGCGTCGCCGGCTTCTTCCCGCGCGCTCCACCGGAACCACACCACGGTCGCCGTCATCCACAGGTAGATCGTCCCCACGACCCACATCAATAGACCGCCCAGCTGCTGATCGGCCATTGGCGTGAGACCCCACACCCGCGGCGCCGCCGAGTAGAACGGGTACAGCACGCCGTCCGCGAGCGTGATCAGCGCGCCCGCCAGCGACATTGGAAGCCCGAGGACGAACAGGTAGAGGAGCTGCGTCAGGTAGCTCGCGCGGGGCAGCTCCGGCACCGGCGAAAGGATCGGCCACCACATGATCACTGCCGTGGCGATGAACACGAGGTGCTGCACGATGTGCAGCGGATGGTACTCGAGCGCCGCCTGATAGAATTGCGGGAAGTGCCATAGCGTGATCGGCACCGAAAAGAGCGCGCCGGCGACGAGGGGACGCGTGGCCCAGTGCGCGAGCCGGAGCACCGACGGTGGCCGAAGGAGCGGCCGCACCACCGCTGCGGGCGTTCCATAGAGCAGCAGCGGCGGGAACACCAGGGTGAGCAGGAGGTGCTGCGCCATATGGGCGCTGAACAGATAGGAGTCCGAGAGGTTGTGAAGCGGACCGTTGAGCGCCAGGCCCAGCACCGCCAGCGCGGCGGCGAACGACGCCACGCGGCGGCGCGGCGCGTGGAGCCCCCCCCAAGACACATAGAGCCCGCCCAGCAGGGCGAGCCCGATGATCACGCTCGGATGCAGGTCCCACCGCTGCCAGGGCGGCGGGGCAGGCGCGGGGAGCGTCATCCCGCAGCACCCCTGAGCGTGAGCGCGCCGAAGAAGAGGAACAGCAGAGCCACCATCACACCGACCGCGAGCAACAAGGGAACGCCGAACAGGAACGTGAAAAACTTGCTGTCGGCCTTCAGGTGCATGTAGAACATCACCACGAGCGCGAACTTGGTCGCCGAGAGCACGAGCAGCACCGGCACGAGCACCGCGTGAAAGGCCGGCACGTAGAATACACCCACCTCGAGCACGGTGAGGATCACGAGGACCGCCCCGACGCGCAGATAGACGTCCGCCGTCGGGTGCACGGGCCGCTCCACGGACCCTCCCTCGCCCATCGCCATTCCTCCCCTCTGTTCGGTCATCTGTGCGTCTGTTCTCCCCTGTGCGTCTGTGCGTCTAGGCGTATACGTCTGTTGCCTGTGCGTCTACTGAATAAGGTAGACCACCGTGAAAATCACGATCCACACCACGTCCACGAAATGCCAATAGAGGCCCGTGATCTCGACCGTCATGGCGTTGGCGGGCCCGAGCTTCCCTTGCAGGGCGCGTACCCACAGGGTGAGGAGCCACAGCACTCCCACCGTGACATGCGCGCCGTGCGTCCCGGTGAGCACGAAGAACGTACAGCCGAACAGGTTGGTCGAGATCGTGAGCCCCTTACGCACGAATTCGCTGAACTCGATCACCTGCCCGCCGAGGAACACGAGCCCGAGCAGGGCCGTCGAGAACAACCAGATCTTCCCCCACTTCATGTCGCCGCGCTGCACCGCCGCGAGCGCGAGCACCATCATGAGGCTCGACATCAGCAGATCGAACGTGCTCACCGACGTGAAGGGGATGTTCAGGATTTCGTTGGGGTACGGCCCGACGACACTCCTTCCCTTGTAGACGAGGTACGTCGAGATCAGTGAGCCGAACAGCAGGCACTCCGAGCCGATAAAGGCCCAGAAGGCCATCTTGCGGTTGTCGAGCCCCATGCTGGTGTGGTGTTGCGTCGCGCCGGCGTGCGTCATCGCTCAGACCTCGAAGGGCTCGAACGCCCAGCGGTACACACCGAGGAGCAAGAGGGCGGCGCCCACGAACGCGACCCACAGGGTGTGCGTGAGCGGCGCCAGCGCCAGGACCGGCAGGCCCAACGCCGCGATCATGGGCCACCACGATCCCCCCGGTACGTGGATCGGCTCCGGCGGCGTGGCGGGCGGATCCCGCATGGGTCCGTGGCGCTCGGTCGTCCAGCGCGGCAGGCGGCTCGTGATCGTCGGGATCACCGAGAAGTTGTAGACCGGTGGCGGCGACGGAACGCTCCACTCGAGCGTGGCGCCGCCCCATGGATCGTTCGGGGCCGGCCGGCCGTGCGTCCGGGTGCGCCACAGGTTGACGAGGAAGATCAGGATCGACAGCGCGATCAGGAACGCGCCGAGGGTCGACACCAGATTGAGCGAACCCACGCCGAGCTCCGGCGAGTACGTGTAGACGCGGCGCGGCATGCCGAGCAGGCCGATCAGATGCATCGGGAAGAACGCGAGGTTCATGCCGATGAATTGCAGCCAGAAGTGAGTCTTGCCGAGCGTCTCGTCGAGCAACCGGCCCGTCATCTTGGGCCACCAGTAATAGATGCCGGCGAACAGGCCGAAGATCGTGCCTCCGAAGAACACGTAGTGGATGTGCGCCACCACGTAGTAGCTGTCCGTCTGCTGCAGATCCGTGGGCGGCGACGCGTGGGTGACGCCCGAGAGGCCACCGATGATGAACATCGCGATGAACCCGACGGCGAAGTGCAGCGCGGTGGTGCCGCGGATGTCTCCGCCCCACAGCGTCGCGATCCAGTTGAAGATCTTCACGCCGGTCGGGACGGCGATCAGCATCGTGGTTGCGGCGAACACCGAGTCGGCGATCGGACCGAGGCCGACCGCGAACATGTGGTGACTCCACACGCCCCAGCTCATGAGGCCGATCAAGACGCCCGAGTAGACGACCACCGGGTAGCCGAACAGCGGCTTCCGGGAGAACGTGGGCAACACGTCCGACACCACTCCCATGGCCGGCAGGATGAGGATGTACACCTCCGGATGGCCGAACAGCCAGAACAGGTGCTGCCACAGGATCGGCGTGGCGCCGGCTTCGCGCACGTAGAAATGCGAGCCGAAGAAGCGGTCGAATATCAGGAACGCGAGCCCGACCGTGATGACGGGAAACGCCGTGATGATCAGGAACTGGGTGACGAGCGTCATCCAGGTGAACACGGGTAACCGCATCATCTTCATCCCGGGCGCCCGCATGTTCAGGATGGTCACGATGAAATTGAACCCGGCCGCGAGCGACGAGATACCGAGTATCTGGAGGCCCAGCACCCAGAAGTCGATGTTCGGTCCGGGCGAGTACTGCCGCTCCGTCAGGTTGGCGTAGCCGAACCAGCCCCCGTTGGGGGCGACGTTCAGGATCCCGGCGTGGAACAGCGGTCCCACGAACCAGCTGGCGTTGAGAAACAGCCCGCCGAACAGGAACACCCAGTAGCTGAAGGCATTGAGCCGCGGGAACGCCACGTCGCGTGCGCCGATCTGGAGCGGCACCATGTAATTGAAGAAGCTCGCGCCGAGCGGCATCAGCGCGAGAAAGATCATGGTCGTCCCGTGCATGGTGAACAGCTGGTTGTACGTCTCGGCGCTCACCAGCCGGCCGTTCGGCTGCGCCAGCTGCGCCCGGATGAACAGCGCCTCGATGCCGCCGATCAGGAAGAACGCGAGCGCCGTCCAGAAGTACAGCAAGCCGATCCGCTTGTGATCGGTGGTCGTGAGCCAGCTCGCGAGTCCCCGCGCCTCGCTCATTTCAGGCTCTCGAGATAGGCGACGATCGCCGCGATGTCGGCGTCCGAGAGCGGCGGCTTCATGCGCATCATGAGCGCGCCGGGCTTGAGTGCGGGCGCGTCGGCGATCCAGCTCGCCAGGTGCGCCGAGTCATTGAGGAAGAGCCCGCTCGCGATCGTCGTCCGGCTGCCGACGTGCGTGAGGTTCGGCCCGATGACGCCGGGCGAGACGCCCTGGATCGTGTGACAGCCGATGCAGGCGCTGCGCGCGTACACGGCCTTGCCACGCTCGGCGATCGTTCCCGGAGCCGGGGCGGCCGGCCCCTCCAGCTGCGCGGTGGCCCAGCGCCCGAATCCCGAGTCCGAGTCCACGACGACCCGGAGTCGCATGTTCGCGTGGGACGCGCCGCAGAACTCGGCGCATTGACCCCCGTAGTCGCCGACGCGGTCGGCGCGAAAGGCAATCCGGTTCACGTGGCCGGGGATGGCGTCCCGCTTGCCGCCCAGCGGCGGCGCCCAGAACGCGTGGATCACGTCGGCCGAGGTGATGGACAGCTGCACCACCCTGCCGAGCGGGACGTGCAGCTCGTTCGCGGTGACGAGCGCGAGGTCCGGGTAGCGGAGTTCCCACCACCACTGGTGGCCGATCACATCCACTTTGAGGGCGTCGGCGGGGGCCTCTCCGGAGGTCGCGAAGATCGTCCGCACCGTCGGCACGGCTACGAAAACGAGGATCGCCGCCGGGGCCAGGGTCCAGGCGATCTCCAGGAGCGTGTGGCCGTGCGTCGGCTTGGGAGCGGCGCGCCCCTCACGGTGGCGGAAGCGGATCAGCGTGACGACGAGCAACGTCTCGACGACGAGAAACACGCCGGCCGCCCACCAGAAGATGTCGGTGAAGAGGACGTCGGTAGCTCGCGCGAAGTCGGAGCGGGGGAGGAGCGTCGACTGCGGGAACGGACCGCCACACCCGGACATGACGAGCGCGGCGGTGGCGAGCCAAAGTCGAAGTCGGCCCACGGCGACGAAGATCCTCACTCCTCCCCTTCGGCCGTCCCATCCCGGAACTCCTGGGCGAGTGGATGTCGTCGCCACAGGATCAGGAACGTGAGCGCGACTCCCACGGCGTTCCCGCCCAGGATTCGGGCCCAGGCGAGCCCGCCGAGACCGACGTGCGACAGGATCGCCGATACCATCACGAACCCGAGCTCGAGCAGGAAAAACGCGAACGCCGCGCCGACGATCAAGGTGGCCTCTCGCTGCGCCGCATGCGCGACGCTAACGGCGACCACCCCGTACGCCAGGCAGAGAACGTAGTGCAGCGTGGTGAAGCGCACCACGCCCCCGAGGACGAAAAACGTGCGAAACGGCTCCCCCACGATGGCGTCGACCAGCGCGATCCACACCCAAATACCGGTGCCAACGACCGCGCCGAGGATCACGCCCTCGCGGAGAGCGCTGTGACGCTGCAGCAACATCCTCAGAGCCCCGACGTGACGAGGACGGCGACGATTACGACCGCCGTCACGAGCAGCGACAGGGTGACGCCTGCATACAGTTTGCGAAGCGCGGCGTTCTTGCTTTCACCGAGACCGCCGAAGAAGAGCGACGCCACGCTCAGCTGCCGGCTGAGCTCTTCTCCGCTGATCTCTTGCCATCCCCGATGATAGTCCTCCTCGCTCGGGCGGCTCGCGCCGATCGGCAGGATGCTGAGTGAGAGCGGCGGCTCGGAGTCGTCGAGCGGGCGTGCGGCTCTTGCGATGCCCGCGAACGGCATCGCGGAGAGCGGCGGATGGAGCGCATGCAGCGCTTCGCGCAGCGTATTGAGCACGAGCAACGCGTACAGCCCCACGAGCAGCCGGATGCCCCAGATGGCCAGGCCCGACCCGGCGCCCAGCACGTTGGCGCGGGCGAGGACCAGCACGGCCGCCGTGTTGGTCACGCCGAAGACGATCAGCGCGTAGCGCACGCTGCGATCCACGTCCTCCGCAAACCGCCGCTCCAGGCCCAGGATCTCCCACTGGTTGCGAATGCGCTCGCGGATGGACAGCGGCTCGAGAGCTTCGCCGAGGCGCCGATCCCGGCGCTTCTCCAGCCTGCGCTCCGCCCGCTCCGCCTTGCGCTGCGCCTTGCGCTCCGCCTTGCCTTGCGCCACGAGCCCGTGCCCGTTCTCTTCGGTCATCGCCCTGGTCATCGCCCCTCTCCGCGTGTGGATCGGCGCTTTGATGTACGCCATGGCTCCAGCCAGGTCAAGCTCGCAGGGAAGGAGGAACAAAATGAGGGTACTTCGAGATCCTCGCGCAGTGAGCGAACGACGACGCCCCGGCGGTAGCCTAGGCGACGAGGCCGACCGCGGCCACCTCACCGGGCGTCGGTCGCACGAGCAGGGCGGTGTACTTGATGTCTCCCCACACCAGCCCGCGCCGGAGGAAGTACTGCTCGAAGCGCTCCCGCGCAGCGGCGCAGGCCACGAGGCCGACAGGAGCGAGCTGACCGAGCAGCCGCGCTTGGCGGTAATGAAACGCCCGCGACAGCTCCGCTTCGAGGCAGCTGGCACGGGCGGGGGAGGCGCCCGCAGGATGGTCGGTGACGCACGCGTAGTGCGGGGGCCCGCCGTGGGCCGCCACGGGGACGAGGAACGAGAAGGCCTCAGCGTCCCCGAACACCCGTCGTAGGGCGTCGCGAACGAACGCCTCGTTGACCTTCTCGCCCACCAAGTCGCTCACCTGATTGTCGCGTCCGATGAAGCGAAGGCAGGGCGTACGCTCCACGCGGCCCTGCACGACGACCCGGTCGTGCATCCGATAGCGCAGCAGCCCTCCCAATTGCGTAAGGATCAACCCGTAGACGCTCCCGTCGTCGACCTCGTGCAGAGGAGTGACGCACCCCGCTTCGTCCTCCAGCTCGAGGAACACCTCGTCGACGAGCGGTACCGGCGCCGGCGCGTAGATCAGGGGAATCGTGATCGGCGCTTCCGTGGCGAGGAGACCCTTCCCCTGGAGCAGGACGCTCGGGAAACGACGGCAGAGCGAATCCACGAATAGCCCCGAGCTGCCGTCGGTCCAGCAGGAGAGGAGCTTGAGGGCCGGCCACAGCTGCTCCCACGGGATCGGATCCGCGCGGAGGAGCCGCAGGCGGGCCGCGTGAGCGGGGGCGAACCTGAAGCGTCGGCCGCCGGCCTCGAGCTCGCCCCGCGCGAGCGCTCGACCGATCGCGTCGCGATGCTCGGCGATGAACTCGAGGAGGGCGAGGAGATACGTCGGGCTCCACACGGAGATTGTCTCGAGCCGCGCTTCGGCGAGGAGGGCCGTGGCCAGCGCCAGGCGGTAGGCCGTGGGGTCTGTCACCGCCTTTAGCCCCGGCGGCGCCACGAACCCGGGTCCCAGCAGGCGGCGGATCGTGGGCGAGAGATATTGGCTGTCGTCGTCGAATCCGAGCGGCACGCCTGAAGGCGTGGCGCGCTCCTGCCGGAACGCGGGCGATGCGCTCAAGAACAGGCGCCCGGTCTCGAATCGTGGTCCGCGCGCGAGGAGGTCGTACGCCCATATCACGAAACACGCGTTGAACGAGGCGAGGAGCGAGCGCGTGTAGGGAATAAGTTTTTGCCTTCCCGAGCTCCCCGAGGTCTGCTCGTAAACGAGGGGCGGCTCCGGCGTGACGACCGGCCCGCCGCGGCTCGCCTGCCGCTCGATCCACGGCGCCAGGTCGTCATAATCCACGATTGGCACGCGCTCCCGGAACTCCCGGTACGACTCGCGGCCGGTTATGGCGTACTGTCTGCCGTACTCCGTGCGCGCCGCCGCCGCGAGGATCGCCTTGAGCAGCCTGGCTTGCGCGACCTCCGGTCGCGCGAGCGCGGCGTGAAACCGGCCATAGCGACACGCCCACAACAGCCGCAAGCCGAGTCTCCCCAACGCCGGGGGCACGGGAAACCTCGTCACATCGTGGGCCGGGGGAAACCGGCCACGGGAACGGGCGCACCGCGGCTGCGGCGGGAGAGAGCGCGCCGCAGCCACTTGATGGCCATTCCGCCTACGGCCCGCGCGTCGACGCGCGCGATCATCGCCAGCTCGTCGCCCCGCGCATGACCGGGGTTCACCTGAGCAAAGAACCTGACCTCCGGCAACCCCAATGCGCTGTTGGTGAGCGTTGCCACGAGGGTCTTGAGCATGGGCTGCCGATCGCCGAACGAGATCACCCCCCGCTCGACGTCGTAGGCCTGGCCGTAGCGGCTGCGCGAGAGGGCGTCGATCAAGCCTCGCTCGCATGCCGGCGTGACCCGCTCGTGGTGCGGCCAGTGCTCGGGAAAGTTGCGGACGAGCGTCAAGTACGTCCGGTAGCCCGAGCAGATCAGGTACCAGTAGAGCGGGGTGAGCGGGTGGCGCACCTTCCAGTGGAGCAACGTGGCGATCACGGAGCGGTGCAGGGCCGTCTGGCCCCAATACCGGGGATGGACGATCGTGTCTCCGGAGAAGTAGACGCCCACAGTGCGGCCGGCATGGCGCTGCCGGTAGATCAGGGCCGTCGAGAACCCGACGACCTCGCCGCTCCCCGCGTCGCTGCCGAGGAACACGAGCGTCTTTTCCGCCAGATCGTGGTCGAACGTGGCGCGGTCGACGTGGTCGTAGTGCGCTTCGTACAGGCGCCACATGGCGTCCATGGTCGCCCGATCCAGGGTCCGCCTGGGAACCGCGCGTACGCGCAGCCTGCCGTTCCGATTCATCGCTCCTCCTTACAGCTTGTAGATGATCTCCCGGTTCCGTAGCGGCCCGCTGGGGTAGCGCCCGTCGAGGAACCCGCGGAAGGCCCGCTGCATCCACGCGGCGGGAAGGTCGGCCGTGACGTTGCGGAACTCGCGACGACCGTACCGCCGGATGCGCTCGCCCTGGCTGTTCAGGATCGCGATGTCCTGTGCCACCACTTTCTGCGTGACCCACCGCACGTACCGCGTCACCAACGGCGTGAGCCAGCCGTAGCGAACTCCCATCCGCGTGTATACGCGGGTCCGGTATTCGTCCTCGGGCGTCGCGACCAGAATGGTGACGACGTGCGCGTGATCGCCGATCCAGTAATCCACGCGCAACGTGTGGGGCAGGATGACCTCGTCGATGTGGCGGATCTGCTGCCTGCGCCCGAGTACGGAGCGCACGTCCCTGGCCCCAGCCGAGTGCTCGTCCAGGGTTTCGACGCGCACGCCCGTCGCGGTCTCCTCGATGCGGGCCCGGATGTCGTCCTTGGGAGCGGACCGGAACAGCCCTTCGTGGGCGAATCCGGTGTGACTGCAGTCGAGCCCGTTCTCGAGGATCAAGTCCACGGGCGCGTGGATGACGCTCTGCAGCTCGAACCAGCCGTAGGCGTCGTCCCGCGGGTAGCTCGGCGGGTCGGCCGGGGCGCCGTCCGCTCCGAGCGTCACCCAGATCCACCCGTCGCGCTCCACGGCCGGGAAGACGCGCACGGCGCACGCCGGCACCTTCTCTGTGGGCGAGTGGCAAGGCACGTCCACCACCGCCCCGCTCCGGTTGAAGCACCAGCCGTGATACCGGCATTGCAGCGTGTCGCCCCGCACCCTGCCGAGCGACAGTGCCACGTTCTTGTGAGGGCAGCGGTCCTCGAGCGCGGCCACGCGGCCGGTCGAGTCGCGGTACAGCACCATGGGCACCCCGTTCACCACCCGTGCCAGCGGCACGCCGCGGGGGAGCTCGTCGCCGTGGGCGGCCACGAACCATGCGGGCGTGCGCAGCACCTGCTTCACAGACAGTTCGGCGATGCGGGTGTCTCGGACCGGCAACTCGAGCGTCTCGGCGTTCATAGGTCCTCTACGGGCGCGCGTGGCTTCACACGAGCGCGGTTTCGAAGTGCAGGGGAAGCGCGCCCAGCGGCGCGCCGTCATAAGTCCCCACGGGCGCGCTGACGTAGGCGTGCACCAGAGTCGTTTGAGCCCAGCAGCCCGTCAGCGCGCGCGTCAGGGGATCCGCGATGTCGAGCCCGATGGTGCAGAAGGCGTACGGTGAGCTCGCAGGTGCCCGCGCCCCGGCAACCAGGAGGGCGCGCAGTACGTCGGGCTCGGTCGCCGGCACGCAGACCTGAAACGCACTGACGCAGCGAAGCGGTGCGCCCGGTGCAGGGAGCCGTGGTGCGTGGACGAGCGGGGCGGCCAGGTTGAAGCCGTAACGGAACAGCGCAGCCCGCAGGGAATACCGCTGCACGACCGTGTTCTTGAGCCGGTGTTGGTCCCACAGAGCGACGAACCCGGCCAGGCGCCCGGAGGTGTGGCGTGCGATCCAGTAGGACGAGAGCGAGAGACCCGGGGCATCTGCGCAGAGACGACGGAAGTCGTCCGGCCTCAGCACCGGCGCAAGCTGGCGCAGCGGTGCGACGCCACGCCACAGCGCGGCCATCTCGTCGAGATCCCGCTCCTCTGCAGGCCGCACACACAGGTTCTGGGGGGCGCCGAGGCGGCGCAGTACGAAGAGGGGCACCGCAAAGGTGCGGATCGTCGCGAAGCGGCTGAGCCGTGGCAGTCCGCGCGGACCTGGAAGCCGCGGTGCCATCGCGGCGTTGCCTCCGAGCACGGTGATCAGCACGAGCATGCGGGGATCGGTGGCGCCGAGCGTGTCGCGGGCGTATGCGGTCAACGCGTCCGCCACGCTGCCCGTCCCGTTGCGGCGCCCGCGGAATGCCGGGTGAACCTTGAGGTCGCTGACGTACGCGGTGGGCGCGGGCGCGCCGTTCACGTAGGCCAGGCGCTCGGCCGTCGCGACGCAGCCGATCACGCCGGTCCGATCATCCACCACACCCACGTCCCAGCGGTCGCCCTGGAGCCGGTTCAGCGCGAAGAAATCCGGCTCCCGGCGCACACACAGGGTGAGCCCGGCCCGCATGGGGCAGGCCGCGGCCAGGGCGAGCAACCCGGCGTTGTCGGCGGACGTGGCGCGGCGCGGAGTGTCGTAATTCATGGCACGAAGCTCGAAGCCCGGGGTCAAGCCCCGGTCAAGCTGCGGTGCCGGCCTTGACCCTGTCTTGATGGGGCGGCCCGACACTTGGCGTATGGGTACTGCGGAGGCCGTCGTGCGCCGGCGTGGGCTGGTCCTGGTCTGTTGGGCCGGCGCGCTGGCTCTGCTCGCTCCCCACGCAATAGGCGTCGAGCGTGTGCTCGAGACCGCGGCACGCGTGGACGGGAGCGAGTCAGCGCGCGTTGAGGCGGAGCTGGCATCGCGGTTTCGGGCGCCGTTCGCGCAATACGCGCTGCTCGTGGTCCGCGGTGGCGCGTCGCCCGTCACGCCGGCGGGGCGCGAGCTCGTGGACAGCCTTGTCGGCGCGGTCGCCGCCGTGCCGGGCGTCGCGGGGGTGCGGGGCTACCAGGACGCGCGCGATACGCTGCTCCTGGGGCGCGACTCCAGCGGAACGTTCGTTCTGGTGGGGCTCGACCCGGCGGCCGGGCGGCCCGACGCGATCGTGCCGCAGCTCCGCACCGCCACCGCCGCGCTCACCCGTCGCCTGGTCGGGCGCTTCCCGCTACTTGAGCTCCGCTGGACTGGGGAGACGGTGCTCAACGCCGACTTGCGGCAGGCGAGCCGGGCAAGCGCGCGTGTGGCCGAGCAGCGAGCGCTGCCGCTCACGCTGGCGCTTCTCCTCGTCGCATTCGGCAGCCTGCTGGCCGCCGGTACGCCCGTGGTGAGCGGCGTGCTGGTCATCGTGCTCGCCCTCGGCGCCTCGGGAGTGCTTGCGACCCGGTGGCCGCTCTCGATCCTGCTCCAGAGCTTCGTATCCATGATCGGCCTGGGTCTCGGGATCGACTACGCGCTCCTTTCCGTCTCGCGATTCCGCGAGGCGCTCGCGGCTACCCGCGACCCGGTAGACGCGGCCGCTGCGACCGTGCGATCCGCGGGTCGCACAATCCTTCTTTCGGGCCTGACGGTGGCGGTGGGCTTCACGGCGCTGCTCGCCGTTCCGCTCGGCGAGCTGCGGTCGGTAGCGGTGGGTGGGCTGCTCGCGACCGCGTTCGCAATGGTCGTCGGGGTTACGCTGCTCCCCGCGCTGCTCGCTTGGCTTGGCCGGCGGATCGAGTGGGGCGGGGGCCGGCTGTGGCCCGCTCACCACCCGACGGGCGCGCGGTGGCGCGCGTGGGGACGGTGGGTGACGAGGCACCCGGTGGCAGTGCTGACGGCGGCGGGTGTGCCGCTCGTCCTGCTGGCGTGGCAGGCGACGCGCCTACGGACGGGGCTGCCACGCGGTGACGCCTGGCTCCTGCGCCGCCTCGAATCGGTCGTCGCGCTGCGCGACCTGGAGAAGATGGGGCGGGGGGCGGTGCCCCAAACCATCCGCGTCATCCTGGAGCTTCCCGGCCGTCAGGATGTGTTGAGTCGCGCCGGATGGAGCGCGGCCCGAGGCCTCCGCGCCCGCCTGGCCCAGGACCCGCGCGTTGCGGCAACGCTGTCGTTCACTCCGTTCACGGTCGACCGCCCGATGTCGCGGCTCGCATTCTTTACCCTGTCGGGGGACGTGCGCCGCTCGTACGTGGCCGAGGATCGCCGGGCCGTGCTGTTCGACGTCATCCCGCGCGAGCGCGCCGACGCGCGCGACCTCGTCGGCCTCGTGCGCGAGCTCCGAGCCCTCGCCCCCGACACCGTCACCGGGCTCCCCGGAGCCCGCCTGCACGTCGGTGGTCTGCCCGCCTTGCGCGCCGATTACGACGACGCCGTTCGCCGCCGCTTTCCGCTGGTCGTCGCGCTGGTGCTCGGGGGTACGCTGTTAGCGCTGTTCATGGGGTTCCGGTCGGTGCTCGTTCCGCTCAAGGCCGTGTGCCTCAACTTGCTCTCGGTGGCTGCTGGCTTCGGGGCGGTCGTGCTCGTGTTCCAGGACGGTGTCGGTGCGGCGCTCCTTGGCCTCGAGGCGCCGCTCGACGCAGTCTTCACCATCGTTCCCACGCTGGTCTTCTGCACCGTGTTCGGGCTCAGCATGGACTACGAGATCTTCTTGGTGGCTCGGGTGGCGGAGGCCCGGCGGTCCGGGCTGGACGAGCGCGCGGCGATCGTGGAGGGCCTTGCGCAGACCGGTCCCGTCATCACCAGCGCCGCGGCGGTGATGGTCGTCGTGTTCGCGGCGTTCACGTTGGGGGACTTCCTGGTCATGCAAATCCTGGGGCTCGCGCTGGCGGTGAGCGTCGCGCTCGACGCAACGGTGGTGCGGGTCGCCATCGGCCCGGCATTGCTCGCTCTGGCAGGTCGGTGGAACTGGTGGCCGGGAATACCCGGCGGCGCCCGGTGAGGCTCGGCGGCCCTGCAACGGGTCCGATTCCAGAGCTATCGCGGCGCGACCGACGTGTATACTCTGGTTCAATGTCGCCGAGCCACCGGATCTTTCTGCTCTCGCCCGCCCATTGCTCCGGGAAGCGTGCCGGCTTTCTGTTGCGGAAGAATGCTCGCTCGACGCTGGCCCAGCGGCTGAGATCGACCGAAGGTGCGACCATCGGCGAGGTCTTCACCTTCATGAGCGGCCTGTATTTCCGCGGCAAGCTGGCGTATGCCTCGGCGTTCGCCAACCCCCCGGAAGACTGCTCGGGCGTTCAGGTCATCGTGCCCGGGGTGGGCCTGTGTCCGCCGCGTGCGATCATCGATCTGGACGGGCTGCGGGCGATCGCGCGAATTCCGGTCGATGCGGGCGATCGCCGGTACACCGACCCGTTGCGGCGCGACGCCGCCTGCCTGGCCGAGCGATTGCACCCCGGAGATGCAACCGTCCTGCTCGGCAGTATCGCGACTGCGAAGTATCTCCAACCGCTGAACGAGGTCCTCGGCGCCCGGCTGCACGTGCCCCGCCCGGCTGCACGTGCCCCAGGAGTTCATCGGGCGTGGAGACATGAGCCGTGGCGCCCTCATGCTGCGGTGTGCCGCCGAGGGTCGCGAGCTCACCTACATCGCGGCGCCTCCTCACCCGTCGTGAGTCCCGCCCTGAGACGAGGCACGGCGGGGTCACGCGCTGCGGCCACCAGGGAGAGCCGCAGCCGGGGCGAGCACGAATTGTTGGTGGTGGACGGCCGCGAGCTCGTGATCTCGAATCCGCGCAAGGTGTTGTTCCCGAAGCCGAAATACACGAAGCTCGACCTCGTGCGGTACTACCTCGCCGTCGCCGAGGGCGCCCTGCGCGGGGCGGGCGGCCGGCCCAACGTCCTGGTCCGCTACCCCAACGGTATCACGGGCGAGTTCTTCTACCAGAAGCGCGCACCCGAGGCCCGGCCTCCGTGGATCGAGGTGGTGACACTGCGCTTCCCCTCCGGCCGGACCGCCGAAGAAGTCGTGCCGCGCGACGCCGCGGCGCTGGCGTGGCTCGCCAACCTCGCCTGCCTCGAGCTGCACCCCCATCCCGTCCGCGCCGAGGACCTGGACCATCCCGACGAGCTGCGCGTGGACCTCGATCCCGTGCCCGGCGTCAAGTGGGCGCAGGTCCGTCAGGTGGCGCACGTGGTCGCCGCCGTATTGCGAGACGTCGGGCTCACCGGCTGGCCCAAGACCTCGGGCAGCCGCGGCCTCCACGTTCTGGTGCGCATCGAGCGGCGCTGGGGCTTCGACGCGGTGCGCCGGGCGGCGCTGGCGCTGGCGCGCGACGTCGAGCGCCGCGTCCCCAAGCTCGCCACGAGCAAGTGGTGGAAGGAAGAGCGGCATGGCGTCTTCGTCGACTACAATCAAAACGCCAAGGACCGCACGGTCGCCTCGGCGTACTCCGTGCGTCCCACCCCCGAGGCGCGGGTCTCGGCGCCGCTCCGGTGGGATGAGGTGGACGCAGCCGATCCGGCGGACTTTACCCTGGCGACGATGCCACAGCGCTTCGCGACGCTCGGCGATCGCCACGCCGGAATCGACGCGACCCCCGGCTCGCTCGAGCAGCTCCTCGAGCTCTCGGCGCGCCACGAGCGCGAGGGGCTGGGCGACGCACCCTGGCCCCCGCATTACAAGAAGCAGGCGGGCGAGCCCCCGCGCGTGCAGCCGTCACGCGCCCGCGCAGCCAAGCTCCCGCTGATCGAGATCGGTCGCGCCAAGCGCCAGCAGGACGCCCTCGCCGGCCTCAAGCGCTGGAAGGCACGCCACAGGAAGGCCGCCGCCTACATCGAGCCCGCCGATGTGCTGGTCGACCGGATGCGCGGTCGCTCGTCCACCTGGACCCGCATCCGGGTGAACCTGCGGCACGTGCCGCCGAAGCTGCGCCCGCGTCAGGAGCGTCTCGACCCCGACGAGAAGACCTTGGAGAGCTCGTAGGCGGGCGTGACCTCGAGCTGGTCGTAGCGGCAGTCGCGCGGCTCCTTATCGGGCCGCCAGCGCAGAAACGTCGCCGCGTGGCGGAACCGGTCGCCCTGCAGATGGTCGTACTTGACCTCGCACACCCGCTCCACGCGGAGCGGCTCCCACGAGAGATCCTTGCCCGCGCTCCAGCGGCTCTGCGCGCCGGGCATGCGGGTGCTGCCCCCCTCGGCCTGCGCCCAGGCCCGCCACGGATGCGACGCCAGCGCCTTCTTCCGCAGCGGCGCGAGCTCCTTCACGAGCTGCTTGCGCATCGCCATGGTGAACGAGGACGTGACGCCGACGTGCTGCAGCGCCCCGCGGCCGTCGAACAGGCCGAGCAGTATCGAGCCGACCGCGTCCGTCCCGGTCTTATGCCAGCGGAATCCCGCTACCACGCAATCGGCGGTGCGCGCGTGTTTCACCTTGATCATGGCGCGCTTGCCCGGCTGATACGAGGCGTCCGCCGGCTTCGCGACCACACCGTCCAGGCCGGCGCCTTCGAACCGCTCGAGCCACTTCGCGGCCGTCCGCCGGTCTTCCGTCATGGGCGTCAGGTGGAGCGGCGGGCCGACCTTGGCAAACAGCCGCTCGAGCAGCGCGCGGCGCTCGTGCTGCGGCGCCCCCATCGCGTTGCGGCCGCCCGCCGCCAAGAGGTCGAAGGCCACGAACGAGGCGGGCGTCGCTTGCGCGAGCTTGGCCACGCGGGATGCCGCAGGATGCAGGCGCATCTGCAGCGCGTCGAAGTCGAGACCGTGGGGAGTCGTGATCACGATTTCGCCGTCGACCACGCAACCTCGAGGCAGCTGCTCGAGCAGCGCCTCGTGCAAGTCGGGGAAATAGCGGTCGAGCGGCTTCAGGTCGCGGCTCTGAATGAAGACGCCGGAGGCAGTGCGGAACACGATGGCGCGAAATCCGTCCCACTTCGGCTCGTAGAGATAGTCCCTGTCCGCCGGCAGGACGTCGGCGAGCTTCGCGAGCATCGGCTCGATCGGCGGCGCGATCATCACTAGCTCCGACTGCCCCGGCGCCGCCAGAGGATCAACGCCACTACGTATCCGACGAGTGCCGCCAGCACCACGTCGCTCATGAAGTGGGCACCACTGGCGACGCGCGTGAGCGCGCATCCAACGGCAACCGCGTACCAGAGGAGCCCGGCTTCGGGAAAGAGGCGAGCCAGGGCTGCCGCGGCGGCGAAGGCGACGGCCGCCTCACTGCTGGGGAGCCCGAGCTGGGAGGTCGAAAAGGGCCGTTCCGCCCAGGGCCGGAATACGTGCAGGCCGTCGGTCAATCCGGGCCGCTCGCGACGGAACGCCAGTTTGAGAGCTTCGGCGACGATCCCGCCGAGGGCGGCCGACCAGAATAGCAGCAGACCGCGACGGCTAGCCTGGCGCAGCGTAGGCATTGTGCGCGGCACCCAGTCATGCAGGGCGAGCGCCAACGCCACGATCCCCCACAGTGGGAAGTACCCGGCGAGCCGCAGCATGCGGCCCCAGCCGCGGTCGTAGATGCCAGGGAATGTGAAGTGATGGAAGATCCACTGATCCGACACGTGCGAGACGAAAAACAGGACACCAAGCGTCCCGATGAACAGCATCTCGGGACCGGGCTGCCTGCGGAGCATGGACATCTTGCTTCGGACGCGCGAGCCCGGCTCGTGCTATCTCGCGATCCAGGACTGGCCGGTGGCGAGCAGTGCCGCCAGGGCCAGCCCGAACGCGATGCGGTACCAGGCGAACACGTCGAACGAACGGTGCGACACGAAGCGAATAAGCCACCGGACCACTACCAGCGCGCTCGCGAACGCCACCACGAAGCCCGTCGCGAACATCAGGGCGTCGGATCCCGACAGCAGGTGGCGATTCTCCCACAGGTCCAGGCCCGTGGCGGCGAACATCACGGGAATGGCGAGCAGGAACGAGAACTCCGCGGCCGCCGGGCGCCCGACGCCCGCCAGCAGCGCCCCCATGATCGTCGCCCCCGAGCGCGACACACCCGGGATAAGGGAGCACACCTGAGCGATTCCGATCCACAGCGCGGTGCGATAGCCGATCTGCATCACCGTCTCGATGCGGGGGGCGGGGCGCCAGCGCTCGATCGCCAGGATGGCCACGCCGCCCGCGATCAGCGCGCCGATCACCACCCGAGGCGTGAACAGATGCGCCGTGATCCAGTGGTGCGTGAGCAGTCCCACGAGCGCCGCCGGCAGGAACGCGACCAGCAATGCCAGAATGAGCTGCCGCGACTCCGCGGCGGCGAGGCCGTCCTTCACGACGCCCCACAACAGGCCGCGATACAGCCAGACCACGGCCAGGATGGCGCCGAGCTGGATGATGATTTCGAAGGCGGCGGCGCGCGGGCCCACGAAGCCGAGCGCGTGGCCCACCAGGATCAGGTGGCCCGTGGACGAGACAGGGAGGAACTCCGTCGCGCCTTCGACCAGCCCGAGGATGATCGCGGCAAGGAGGGTGGACACGGCTTCAAGCTACACGAAGCGATCACCCTTGCGAGTTGATTGATCGTTCAACAAATTGGCACCCCATGTCGCACGCGACCCGGGACCGCATCGTGCTCGCCGCCATCCGCCTGTTCGCCGAGAAGGGCTATGGATCGACCAGCGTCGCCGACCTCCTGCACGCGGCCAAGGTCAACAGCGGCAGCCTGTACCACTTCTTTCCCGGGAAGCAGGACGTGCTGCTGGGTGTCCTCGACGCGTACCGCCGAGGGATCGGGCCGATGCTGCTCGACCCGGCATGGCGTGACGTGGACGATCCCATCGAGCGCGTGTTCGCGCTGCTCGCGTCGTATCGGCGCCGGCTCGCCGCGAGCGACTGTCTCTACGGCTGTCCGATCGGCAGCATCGCGCTGGAGCTGCACGAGCCGGATCCGCCCGTGCGCAAGCTGCTCGCGGCCAACTTCGCCGCGTGGACGGCGGCGGTCGAAGCGTGTTACACGGCGGCCGGTGCCCGACTGCCCGCACGGGTGGATCGCCACGCGCTCGCCGTCTTTACGCTCACGACCATGGAAGGCGGCGTGATGCTGTCGCGCACGGCGCGCGACCTCGCGCCCTTCGACGCCGCGGTCGCGTCGCTGCGCCACTACGTGGACGGACTCGAGCGGCAAGCGTCGGCGAAACGCAAATCACTCTCCACGCCCCGCAGGGGACACTGACATGCTCAACGCACGCGCGCTCGCCATTGCCACCATCGTCGGGACGATCCTGCAGATCACGATGGTCGTTCTCGGTCACTCCAACACGTCCATTGCGAGCCTCTTCGCCGTCGGCGGCATGGGGATCTCGCTCGTTGCAGGCTTGCTGTACGCCTGGCGCAGTCGCAGCGGCCCCGCCTCGCGGGTCGCCCTCGGCGGCCTTATTGCCGGGGGGGCGTGTGCCTTCCTGGGCATCCTGGTCTCATACGTGCTCGGCGACGTGCCGGCGTCCCTCCTGCTGCTCGGCACGCTCAGCTCCATCGTCACCGGAGCGATCGGCGCGTGGCTCGGCCAGTTCCTGGCGAGAACGGCCCAGCGGCAGGGCGCTTGACCGGTACTTGACTGAGCAGCGCATACTTGGACATGGCCAGGTACCAGAACGTGACCTGTGACGTCCTCTTGCGTTGAGCGAGGTTTCCCATGAATCACATCCCACGCGTGGCTCTACTCATTACGCTGGTCGCGGCTTGCCAGGATCGAAGCGTCGCGCCCACGGCCGACCGACCGTCGTTCAGCACGGTGGCGTCCACTACGTGCCCGCTGAGCCCCACGTTCACGGTCAGCGACGAAGCAGGCCTGCGCGCTGCCCTCGCCGCAGCCAGTCCCGGCGCGGTGATCGCGATCCGCGGCATGATCGGGCTTGCGGCCCATGTCTCGATCACGACCCCGGATGTGACGCTCACGTGCGCGTCGCCGGGCGCCGGTCTCTTTGCGCTGAGCCCCATAGACGGGCTGGTGGTGGTTGATCTGGGTGGCTCGGGCGCCGTCGTAGATGGCCTCGTGCTGGATGCCAGTGCAGTCTCCGTTGACGGTCAGGCGTACTTCGCCGGCGACTTCTTTGGACCAGGTTTACCAGTGCCTGGCGTGCGGTTTTCACACAACACAGTCACTTGTAGCCAAGGGGCTTGCATTTTCCTCGCGGGCACATCCGGTGCGGTGGTCTCGAACAACACGCTCACCTCGGCCGGGTCCGTAACCGGGGTTCACGTGCAGCTGGGCGTCGAGGATCTCGACAGCGTTCGGATCGAGGGCAACACGGTTGTCGCGACCGCGCCGTCGACCGATTTCCGGTTCGGTGGGATCCGGCTGGTAGGCGCGCGACATGCGGTCGTCCGGGACAACATCGTCACCGGGCCTTGGGCTAATTCGTTGAGCCTCGCGTCTCTCTCGATGAGCATTGTCACTGAAAACCACTTGAACGGAGCCGCTATCTACGGCATCGGGCTCACCAGAAATCCCTTTCTGACGGCCTTCGTGCTGAACAGCACCTTTCGCTCCAATGTGGTCACCGGGGCCCCGAGCGGCGGTATATTCGCCAGGAAGGCGTGCGGCAACGTGTTCGTGGGGAACAACCTTCAGGGAAACGGGAGCAATATCGGTCTGATCTTCCCCGACACGTCGGGGGCGAATACGGTGGTCGGCAACCCGAGCGTCATCGTGGACAACGGTGCGTACGACTGTAACGGTGACGGGGTGAACGACCCCAACGTCATCACGGGCGCGGGAGCGGTGATGCGCGGCGTGAACCTAGGTCAGGCGGTGAGCGAGGCAATCGTGAGCTCCAACCGGCTCCAGTAACTATTCGTCATCGCTGAGAGGGACGTATGCGCTGCACGCACCGTCTGACCGTTGGTCTTCTGTTCGCCACCTCGTCGCTCGTGGCGCAGACCCAGCCCTTGTGGCGCTACACCGCGACCACGCCGATCACCTCATCCCGGCTCCAGCGAGGAGGATGCTCGGCAAGGTCGCGCTGGGTGTGTTGACGGTCGAGGAGCTGGCGGCAGACGCGCGCCGCCTTCGGGAGACTTCCTCATTTCCTCAAGTAGACAAGTCACTCCTTCGCTGATAGCTTCGCCGCTTCCCATTCAACCCTATGCCACCGTTCCTTGCAGAGCTGCTCGGCACCATGCTGTTGGTCATCCTGGGCGATGGCGTGGTCGCCAACGTCGTGCTCAATAAGACCAAAGGCCAGAACGCCGGGTGGATCGTCATCACCGCGGGCTGGGGGTTCGGTGTGACGGTCGCGGTGTATGCCGTCGGCACGTTCAGCGGCGCGCATTTGAACCCCGCGGTGACCATCGGCCTCGCCTCGATCGGCAAGTTCGCGTGGGCGAGCGTGCCCGTCTACATCGCCGCCCAAATGCTCGGCGCGTTTCTCGGTGCCGCGATCGTCTGGCTCGCCTATCTGCCGCACTGGGCGGTCACGGACAACCCGTCATCCAAGCTGGCCGTCTTTTGTACCGGCCCCGCCATCCGTAACCCCGGGGCGAATCTCCTGACCGAGATCATCGGCACCATCATCCTGGTGCTCGGCGTGCTGGCCATCCTCACGCCGAAGAACCTGAATCCCGCACATGGGTGGGACGTGGGATTCGGGCCGTGCCTCGTCGGCATCATCGTATGGGCCATCGGCCTGTCGCTGGGTGGACCGACCGGTTACGCAATTAATCCGGCACGCGATCTGGGGCCCCGGCTCGCCCACGCGGTCCTGCCCGTCGCCGGGAAGGGAAACTCCGACTGGGGCTACGCGTGGATCCCCATCGCAGGCCCTGTGATCGGCGGCCTGATCGCGGCCTTCCTTTATAAGGTCGTCTGGTCCGCCGCATGAAACACATCCTGGCCCTCGACCAGGGCACGACGAGCTCGCGCGCGATGGTGTTCGACCACAGCGGGAGCGTCGTGGCGCTGGCGCAGAAGGAGTTTCGTCAGATTTTTCCCCAGCCCGGCTGGGTGGAGCACGATGCGACGGAGATCTGGGCCACGCAGCGGCACACGGCGACGGAAGCGCTCGGCAAAGCCGGCCTGACGGCCGCCGACATCGCCGCGATCGGGATCACGAATCAGCGCGAAACCACCGTGGTCTGGGACCGCGAGACGGGCGAGCCGCTGCATCACGCCATCGTGTGGCAGGATCGCCGCACGGCCGCCCGGTGCGACCAGTTGAAGGCCCGCGGGCTGGCGCCGTTGATCAAACGCAAGACCGGCCTCGTGGTGGACGCCTATTTCTCCGGCACCAAGCTCGAGTGGCTGCTTCGCAATGTTCCGGGCGCGCGCGCGAAAGCGAAGGCCGGCAGGCTGGCGTTCGGCACCGTGGACTCGTGGCTCGTGTGGAATCTCACGGGCGGTCGCGTGCACGTGACCGATCCGAGCAACGCGTCGCGGACGATGCTGTTCAATCTCCGGACCGGCGATTGGGACGACGAGCTGCTGAAGCTGTTCGGCGTGCCGCGGTCGGTGTTGCCCGCGGTCGGCTCGTCGAGCGAAGTGTACGGTGACACGACGCTGTTCGGGGGGGGCGGATCGATCCTCATCGCGGGCATCGCGGGCGACCAGCAGGCTGCGCTGTTTGGCCAGGCTTGTACGCAGCCGGGAATGGTGAAGAACACCTACGGGACCGGCTGTTTCATGCTGATGAACACCGGTACCAAACCGATCGTGTCCAAGAACAATCTCCTGACGACGGTGGCGTGGCGCATCGGGAATCGGACCGACTACGCGCTCGAGGGCAGCATTTTCATCGCCGGGGCGGTGGTGCAATGGCTGCGCGACGGACTGGGCATCATCGAGTCGTCGTCGGAAGTCGAAGCCCTCGCGTCCCGGGTGGATGATACGGGTGGGGTGTATCTGGTTCCCGCCTTCGCCGGACTGGGCGCCCCGCACTGGGATCAATACGCGCGCGGTGTTCTCGCCGGCGTCACACGCGGCACCACGGCGGCGCATATCGCGCGCGCGGCGTTGGAAGGAATCGCGTTTCAGGTGACCGACGTGCTGCGGGCGATGGAGGCCGATGCCAGGATCAAGCTGAAGGAGCTGCGCGTGGATGGCGGCGCGTCCGCCAACAACCTGCTGATGCAATTCCAGTCGCATCTGCTGGGCGTTCCCGTAGTGCGGCCCAAAGTCACCGAGACCACGGCGCTGGGGGCGGCGTATCTCGCGGGATTGGCCGTCGGGTACTGGAAGGACCAGAAACAGATCGCGGCGCAGTGGCAGGTGGATCGCCGCTTCACGCACGCGATGAAGCCGGCGCAGCGCCAGCAGCTCGAGGCCGGGTGGCGCAAGGCGCTCGAGCGGGCCAAAGGATGGGAGGCTCCATGGAAGTCGTCATCAGGCGGGACTACGACCAGATGAGCAAGGCAGCAGCGCAGCTCGTCGTCGACGTGCTCAACACGAAGCCGAATGCCGTGCTCGGCATGGCGACGGGGTCCACGCCGCTCGGCCTCTATCAGGAGCTGGTGCGCCTGTACAAGGCCGGGCAGGTCGACTTCTCTCGCGTGACGACGTTCAACCTCGACGAATACGTCGGCCTGCCGGCGACTCACCCGCAGAGCTACCACTACTTCATGCACGAGCACTTCTTCCAGCACGTGAATATCCCGCAACACAACATCAACATCCCCTCGGGCACGACCAGCAACTATCCCGCGTTCTGCCAATGGTACGAGGGGCGGATTGCGGAGTGCGGCGGCATCGACCTGCAGATCCTGGGCATCGGCACCGACGGCCACATCGCCTTCAACGAGCCAGGGAGCTCCCTGAGTTCGCGGACGCGGCTCAAGACGTTGTCCAAGCAGACCATCGACGACAACGCCCGGTTCTTCGACGCCCGAGAGGATGTGCCGGTGTATGCGATCACGATGGGCGTCGGGACCATTCTCGATGCTCGGCGGCTGGTCCTCGTGGCGAGCGGGAAAACCAAGGCCAAGGCGATCGCCCAGGCCGTCGAGGGATCGGTCACCAGCATGGTGACGGCGAGTGCGCTCCAGCTCCACCGCGATGCGACCGTCATCGTCGACGAGGCAGCGGCGGCCGACCTGGCCATGCGCGACTACTACGAGTTCATCTACGCGGCCAAACCGGCGGCGCCGAGGGCGTAGGTGAGCGATCGTCCGATCATCCGCGTCCACCACGTCGTCAAGTCGTTCGGCAGCGTCATCGCCGTCAACGACGTCTCCTTCGAGGTCCGCCCCGGGGAGATTTTCGCGTTCCTGGGGCCGAACGGCGCCGGCAAGACCACCACCATCAGGATGCTCACCACCCTGTTGCATCCGACGTCGGGCTCGCTCGAGCTCGACGGACTCGACGTCACCACGCATCGGACCGACGTCCGCAAGCGGTTCGGCGTCGTATTCCAGGATCCGAGCCTCGACGGCGACCTCACGGCGTGGGAGAACATGGACATCCACGGGGTGCTGTACCACGTGGCGCGGCGCGCCCGGCGGGAGCGGTGTGAAACCCTGTTACGGATGTTCGAGCTGTGGGACCGGCGCGACGACCTGGTGAAGACGTTTTCCGGCGGCATGAAACGCCGTCTCGAGATCGCCCGCGGGCTGCTGCACACGCCGAAGGTATTGTTTCTCGACGAGCCGACGCTCGGCCTCGATCCGCAGAGCCGCAATCAGATGTGGACCCACGTGCGCAATCTCAGGGCCACCGAGGGCGTCACCGTGTTTCTCACGACCCACTACATGGACGAAGCGGATCGTGTGGCCGACCGCATTGCCGTGATCGACCACGGGCGCCTGGTCGCCACCGGCTCGTCCGCGGAGCTCAAGACACAGACCGGCGCCGATTCGCTGGAAGCGGCGTTCCTGGCGCTCACCGGCACGACGATCCGGGACGAGAGCGCCACGGCCGCGGACCAGATGCGTCAGGTCGCCCGCGTGTGGAGGAGATGAGCGCATGGCCGTCATCTTCGTGCTCTGGCTGCGGGAAGTGAAGAAATACCTGCGCTCGCGCGTCCAGATCGTGGCCTCGCTCGGCGGTCCGCTCATGTACCTGGGCGTGCTCGGGTTCGGCCTCGGGCCGGTGTTTCAGCGCGCCGGCGAAGGCAGCTATCTCCAGTTCATGGCGCCCGGCGTGATCGGCATGGCCGTGCTGTTCACCGCCATGTTCTCGGGAATCGCCATGCTGTGGGACCGCCAGTTCGGTTTCCTCAAGGAGACCCTGGTCGCGCCGGTGCCGCGCCTGGCGATCATGATCGGGCGCACCCTCGGCGGTGCCACGGTCGCGGTGTTGCAGGGCACGCTGATTTTCGTCGTCACCCTCATCGCCGGATTCCGCCCCGTGAGCGTCCTCACCGTGCCGCTCGCGTTTCTCCTGATCGCGCTGATCGCCGTGGTGTTTGCGGCGCTCGCGACGGCGATCGGATCGACCATCAAGGAGATGCAGGGGTTCCAGATGGTGATGAACTTCCTCGTGATGCCGATCTTCTTTCTCTCCGCCGCGATCTACCCGCTCGAGGGGCTCCCTCGAGTGCTCGCGGCGCTCACCCGGGTCGATCCGCTCACCTATGGCGTCGACGGGATGCGCGGCCTGCTGACCGGACGCGCGCACTTCGGCGTCGCGTTCGACGTTGCGGTGCTGGTGGCGGTCGGGGTCTTGTTCGTGGCCGCCGGCGCGTGGCGGTTCTCGAAAATCGAGGCTTAAAAATGGCGCGCTATCTTGTGTTGCTGCTCCTGCTCGCGAGGAGTGCTCCATCCCAGACTCGCGCGATCGTCTATACCACTGCCGAGAGCACGAGCTTCCGGCTGACGCCCACAGACACCCTGACGTTCAAGCCTTCGGAGCCCACGTCGGAAGCGAAGGTGTACGTCTTCGTCGATCCGCGGAAAACCTTCCAGCCGTTCCTCGGGATCGGGGGGGCGCTGACCGATGCCGCGGCGGAGACCTTCGCCAAACTCCCCGCTGCCCGACAGGACGAGCTGCTGCAGGCGTATTACAGCCCCGAACGCGGGATCGGGTACACCCTGGGTCGGACCAACATCCACAGCTGTGACTTCTCGAGCGAGAGCTATACCTACGTGACCGAAGGCGATAAGGACCTGACCTCCTTCTCCATCGCGCACGACCTGCGCTATAGGATCCCCCTGATCAAGCGAGCGATGGCCGCGAGCGGGAACCGGCTCAAGCTGTTCGCCAGTCCCTGGAGCCCGCCGGCGTTCATGAAGGACAACAATGACATGCTGCACGGCGGTCACCTGCGCGCCGAGTACGCTCATTCCTGGGCTCTCTATTTTGCGAAGTTCATTGAGAGCTATCGCAAGGCAGGCGTGCCGGTATGGGGGATCACCATCCAGAACGAGCCGATGGCCGTCCAGCGGTGGGAGTCCTGTGTCTATCAGGCGGGGGACGAGCGCGATTTTCTCAAAGATTACCTTGGCCCGGTCATGGTGCAGCAGGGGCTCCGGGACGTGAACATCATCGTGTGGGATCATAACCGTGACCTGATTATCCAGCGGGCACAGACGATCTTCGACGATCCGCAGGCCGCGAAGTACGTCTGGGGGATCGGGTTCCACTGGTACGAGGATTGGTCGGGCGGACAGCAGATGTACGGCAACGTGGCGCTCGTGAACCGGCTCTACCCCGACAAGCACATCCTCTTTACCGAGGGCACACCCGCGAGCTTCGATTCGACGGCGTATGGACGCTGGAGCCTGGGAGAGGCGTACGGCCGGTCGATGATCAACGATTTCAATTCCGGCACCGAAGGATGGACCGACTGGAACATACTGCTCGATGAACGCGGTGGCCCCAACCACGTGGGGAACTTCTGCTTCGCGCCGATCCATGCCGACACGCGTACCGGCACGCTCATCTACACCAATTCATACTACTACATAGGCCACTTCTCGAAGTTCATCCGTCCCGGGGCACGACGGATCCTCGCGTCACCGAGCCGCAGCATGCTGCTCACCACGGGCTTCGTCAACGCGGATGGCACGGTGGCGGTCGTGGTGATGAACCCGACACCGCGCGGCGGGCCATACTCGCTCGTTGTCGGCGCTGCGTCAGTGGAGATCAACTCGCTGCCACATTCGATCCAGACGGTGGTCTTTAAGGCTCGTTGATCGTCATTATCCCGGTATGGCTCTCGTTGTTTTCCTCCGGGGTGTCAATGTTGGCGGGCACAGGACGTTTCGCCCGAGCATCCTCGCGAGAGAACTGAGCGCCTATGATGTCGTGAATGTGGGTGCCGCAGGCACGTTTGTCGTTCGCAAGCCTGGACCTCGAGCGAAGTTCCGTGCCGAATTGCTCCGGAAGCTGCCGTTCGAAGCGGAAGTCGTGCTGTGCGACGGCCGCGATCTTCTCCGTCTGGAGACCGAGAGTCCGTTTGGTACCGAGCCGTCACGCCCTGATGTTGTTCGATTCGTGAGCATCCTGTCGAAAGCCAGCCGCGTTCGGGCTGCCATCCCAGTCACACTTCCGCCAAGTGGGAAGTGGTTGTTGAGAGTTATCGCATCGAAAGACCGATTCGTCTTCGGAGTGTACCGTCGTCACATGAAAACGATCGGCTATCTTGGCCAGATTGACAGACTGGTCGGCGTACGGGTGACCACACGGAATTGGAACACCATCGTTGCGATCGTGCGGATTTTGAAAGGCCAGGGGAAGCAAGGCCGCTGACTAGACGCCACGAAGAACCCAGTGCTAGGCCGCTCGGGTCTGTGGCGAGCGTCCCAGAGCGGACTGAATGAGCAGGAACTCGCCCACGTTTTCCATCGTGAGGAGCCCCACCAACGCACCGCGACTCGTCACAGGCAGCGTGTGACAGTTGCAGGACTGCAGCCGCGCGAAGGCCGTCTCCAACATGTCGGCCGCGTCCACGACCTCGAACTCGCGGCGCATGATGTCGCGCACCCGCCAATCGGACGCCCGCTGAGCCAGCGCCTTGAGCACATCGCCGCGCAGCAGCACGCCCGCAAGCCGGCCCGCCTGCCCCCCGTCGACCACTGGGAAGTCCTGCTGCGACCCCGCGAGGATCAGCTCGAGCACTCGTTTCGCCGCGTCATCCGGCGCGACGGTGTGGAAGTCGGTGAGCATCGCGCGACTCACCGGAATGCCGCTCAACGCGGTGCGCATTTGCACCATGCTCGCCTCCTGGGCCGCGCCGATCCAGACGAAGAATGCGATGAACAGGAGGAACGGGTTCGTGAGCAGACCGACCAGGCCGAACACGAGGGCCATCGCCTGCCCGACGTGCGCGGAGACTTGCGTGGCCCGGACGTAATCCATGCGCATGGCCAGCAGAGCCCGAAGCACGCGACCGCCGTCCATGGGGAAGGCGGGGAGCAGGTTGAAGACCGCCAGTGAGACGTTCACGAGCAGCAGTCGCTCGAGGAACGGCCCACCCGCCATGGTGAGCGCGGAGAACGGGCGCAAGGTCTGCGAGAGGAGGAGCCACACGTACAGTGCCGCCGCGATGACCACATTCACGGCGGGGCCCGCCAGCGACACCCACACCTCCTGCCGCGGATCATCAGGTATGCGCTCGAGTCGGGACACGCCACCGATCGGCAGCAAGGTGATATCCCGGGTGCGGATGCCGTACCGCCGGGCGGTGAGCGCGTGGCCGAGCTCGTGCAAAACCACGCAGGCAAACAAGGCAAGGATGAACGCGATGCCGTCGAGCGCCGCCGCGCTGCCGCCCGCGAGCCAGTACGTGACCCCGACCCATGCGAGGAGCAGGAAGAATGTGGCGTGCACATAGAGGCCGATGCCCGCCACCGATCCGAGCTTCCAGGACCATTTCATATCGGTCGCACCTCCGCTACTCCCACGTAGAGCCTAGTCCGGCTTCGAGCGAACCTCGATCAATAACCGTCGACTTCCACGACAGCCTCGGCAAAGGCCCGCGGAGCTTCTTGCGGCAGATTGTGCCCGACGCCACCCGTGATGAGTCGGTGCGCATACTTGCCCGAGAATTTCTTGGCATAGGCGGTGGGATCCGGATGTGGTGCACCGTTGCCATCGCCTTCCATCGTAATGGTAGGCACCGTGATGACCGGAGCTGCAGCAAGCCGCTTTTCCAGGTCGTCATACTTCGACTCGCCTTCGGCCAAGCCTAGCCGCCAGCGGTAATTGTGGATCACGATGCTGACGTGATCGGGGTTGTCAAAGGCCGCTGCGCTGCGATCGAACGTGGCATCGTCGAAGTCCCACTTCGGCGAAGCGATCTGCCAAATGAGCTTCGCAAAGTCGCGCCGGTTCTGGTCGTAGCCCACCCGGCCGCGTTCGGTGGCGAAGTAATACTGGTACCACCATTGAAGCTCAGCCTTTGGCGGCAACGGCATCTTGCCGGCTTCCTGGCTGCCGATCAGATACCCACTGACCGAGACGAGCCCCTTGCAGCGCTCCGGCCAGAGCGCCGCGATGATGTTGGCCGTCCGTGCGCCCCAGTCAAACGCGCCGATGGTCGTTTTCTGGATTTTGAGAGCATCCATCAAGGCGACAATATCGACAGCGACCACCGACTGTTGGCCATTCCGGACCGTTTCGTTTGAGAGAAAGCGCGTCGTTCCATAGCCGCGCAGATATGGGACGATCACCCGATAGCCCTTCGCCGCCAGCAACGGCGCGACATCGACATAGCTGTGGATGTCGTACGGCCAGCCGTGCAGCAGAATGACCGCCGGACCATTGGCGGGGCCGGCTTCCGCGTAGCCCACATTCAGGAGGCCGGCATCGATCTGCTTCAGTGGGCCGAATGCCGTATCGGTCCCCGACTTGATCGAGGGCAGACGGGGCGGTTCTGTCTTGCTGGACTGTGCGATCGCAGAGCCGATCATGTCGAGTTGGGCGGCGGCGATCGTCATGGCGGCAGTGCCAAGAAAGTGGCGGCGATTGTGGTTGATCCCAGTGGACATTTCATGTCCCTCCAGGTGGATCAGCCGAACGTGAACGCGAAAGCCGCCACGCCCGCATCGAGAAACTCGATCTCGCACTGCCGATCGGCGATGGGCTTGGGTTGTCGGATCAGCTGATACAGCCGTTGTTCGCTAGCCGTGCCGTGGCCCTGGTCGTCGACGTTTATGCCGTGAGCAGCACCCGGGGCCCGCCCGTCGATGAGCACGCGAAAGCGCACGGATGTACCTGGCGCTACCGGTCCCATGACGAGATGGAGATCGCGGGCGTGAAAGCGGTACGCGATCCGCCCGTTGGCCTTGTTGAGCACCGTGGCCTGTTTCCCGACCGTCCAGTCGCCGGAAAGCGCCCACTGGTTGAGGCGCAACCGCGCGGGGACGTCATAGACGCGGGGGGTGTCCGACGCCACTCCACCAGGAGACGCGAAGTTTTCGGTGCGCTCATAGCCGACATAGTTCTCCGGAGACTGCAGGCTCTCCCAATCGGCTGGAGCTTCAATTCCGCGGGCGTCTACAGAAACCTTTTCGGGACCGATCCCGCCGTGTCCGGCCTCGGCCAGCAATTGCTGTAGGGTCACTTCCGACTGGTCGTATTCCCCCTCGCCGAAGTAATGATGTCGGATCTGCCCTTGCGCATCGACGAAATAGAGGGCCGGCCAGTACTGGTTGCTGAAACCTCGCCATATCGCGTAGTCGTTATCGATCGCGATCGGATAATCGACCATCATGTCCTTCACCGCTCGCCGCACGTTCTCGATGTCCTTCTCAAATGCGAACTCCGGCGTGTGCACGCCGATCGCGACCAATCCCTGATCCTTGTATTTCTCGGCCCACGCGCGGATATACGGAAGTGTGCGGAGCCAGTTGATGCAGGTGTAGGTGCAAAAGTCGATGAGGACGACCTTTCCCCGCAGCCCGGCCGCTGTCAACGGCGCCGAGTTGAGCCAGCTCGTCACGTTGCTGAGAGAATCCAACTCACCTTCACCGGGCGAGTGGAAAGCTGCGGCCGCCAGGCGGTGTACGAGTGCCTTCGCAGAGCCGAACCCGTCGAGCTGGGTGGCGGCAATGGCCGTGGCGGCAGTGCCCAGGAAGCGACGGCGATCATGGTTGAGCACTTTCAGGCTTTCAGGAACGTCAGCAGGTCGGCGTTAATGGTGTCCGCCTCGGTCGTGGGCATGCCGTGCGGAAAGCCCTTGTAGGTTTTCAATGTGCTGTTCTTCAACAACTTTGCCGACAGCGGCGCCGAATCGGCATACGGCACGATCTGGTCGTCATCGCCATGCATCACCAGGACCGGCACAGTGATCTTCTTTAGGTCTTCGGTGAAGTCCGTCTGGGAGAAGGCGACGATGCCGTCATAGTGCGCTTTGGCTCCTCCCATCATCCCTTGGCGCCACCAGTTCCAGATCACCCCCTGAGCGGGTTTCGCACCCGGTCGGTTATAACCATAGAACGGTCCTGCCGGCAGATCGTAATAGAACTGTGCTCGGTTGGCGGCGACCTGCGCCTGCAACCCGTCAAAAACGTCCTTGGGCAGCCCGCCCGGATTGGTCGCCGTCTTCACCATCAGCGGCGGCACCGCGCTGATGATCACCGCTTTTGCCACCCGGCTTTCCCCGTGGCGCGCCAGGTAGTGCACGACTTCGCCGCCGCCGGTCGAGTGGCCGACATGCACCGCACCCTTGAGGTTGAGATGCGCCGTCAGCGCGGCGAGGTCGTCGGCGTAATGATCCATGTCATGGCCACCGCCAACCTGGGTGGAGCGGCCATGGCCACGCCGGTCGTGGGCTATGACGCGATAGCCGTGCTTGAGGAAGAACAGCATCTGCGTGTCCCAATCATCGGCCGACAGCGGCCAACCGTGGCTGAACACGATGGGCTGACCTTTGCCCCAGTCCTTGTAGAAGATCTCAACGCCGTCTTTGGTGGTGATCGTGTTCATGGAACCTGCTCCTTGGGTACCAGCGGGGGCGGTCGCCCTCGCCTGGGCATCGGCGGTAGGCGTCGCCGCCGGCATGGCTGCGGCGGCAACCGCGGCGGCGCCCGTGACCAAGAAGTCTCGGCGCGACGCGCCACCCTCTGCAGTTCGTTCCCGTCTCATTGTCTGATCCTCCGTAACTAACGCAGTGACCGGAACCCCGCCCGCAGTTCAGTCACGAAGGTTTCCGGCTGCTCCCACGCTGCGAAGTGTGTGCCCTTAGGAAGGCGGGTGTATCGGAGCAGCTTGGGATACGCGCGCTCGGCCCAACTCTGCGGGGCTTGATAGATCTCGTCCGGATACGCCATCACGGCTACTGGAAGCTGAACGCCGCGGGCGTCGAAGAAGCCGCCCTTGCCCCCCAGCTGCCGTGTGCTCCAATAGAGACGCGCCGAGGAGACCGCGGTGTTCGTCAGCCAGTAGAGGGTGACGTTGTCGAGGATGTCATCGCGCGACAGGCCCTCACTGCCGCCATCAAAGACGTGCACGATGAGCTCCTCGCTGCGGGCGTCGTGGTCGATCATCCAGGCCGCGAGACCGACGGGGGAATCGGCCAGCGCGTACAGCGTCTGGGGCCGAAGCCCCATCTCGTTGGCGTAGCCCAGCCCCTTCTTATAGAAGAAGTCGAGCTGGTCCCAGGCGCGCCGTTCGTCCGCTGACAGGGTGGCTGGCGGCGCCTCGCCACGGGCCATGGCCTGCGCGATCTCGGGCGGAACGGTGGCCGGCATGTTGGTGGAGATGGCGAGCAATCCTGGGGGTCGCTGCAGGGCCATCACCTCCGAGACCGCGTTCCCCCAGTCGCCGCCCTGCGCGACATAGCGCGTGTAGCCGAGGCGCTGCATCAGCTCCGCCCACGCGCGCGCGATGCTGACGGGGTGCCAGTCGGCAGCGGTCGGCTTGCCGGAGAATCCGTAGCCCGGGAGCGACGGTATCACGACGTGGAACGCATCCGCGGCCGTCCCGCCAAATGCGGTCGGGTTCGTGAGCGGCTCGATAATCTTCAGCTGTTCAATGACCGAGCCGGGCCAACCGTGTGTGATGATGACCGGCAGCGCGTTCGGGTGCTTCGACTTCACGTGAATGAAGTGCACGTCGAGCCCGTTGATCTCGGTGGTGAACTGCGGCAGTGCAGTCAACTTTGCCTCGCACTTCTTCCAGTCGTATTCATTTCCCCAGTAACGCGCGAGGTTTTGCATCGTACGGAGCGGGACGCCGTCCGATGAATCCGGCACCCATTCCCGCTCGGGCCACTTGGTCGCGTTGACGCGGCGGCGCAGATCGGCCAAGTCCGCATCGGAAGCCTTGAAACTGAACTGGCGAATTTCGGTCCCAGCTCTGCCCTTCGCTTGCGCGACGTCAGTGACTGCGTGCGTCATGGTATTGACCCTCTCGAGGAGTCCTAGCGGGCCAGCGGCAACGGTTGCCGCTGCAACCCCGACAAAGCGACGGCGATCGACATCAGGCGGCTTTGACATATCGTGTCTCCTTCACCATCCAGCACGCGCCGCTGGACTGCGGGCCAGAACCCGGCTCGCCACCACGACCCACACGAGGCCGATGATGGGCCAGACGAACCGCGAATAGGCGCCGTCCGGTGCCCAGAATCCACCGTGCAGCCACGTGGTGCCGCCCAGCACGCCGAGCACGACAGCTCCGACGCACGCCCCGAACAGCGCGTTTGAGATCAGCCCGGCCCGCCAGAATCCGAACGACCCGGACATGATCAGCATCGCGCGCGGAAACGAACTCAAGACGACGAGGACCCACGCGAAGTCATTCAGTCCCGCTGTGAGCGTCTGATTTCCGGAGCCGGCGATCGAGTATGCGAGGGCTGCGCTTACCGTGAGGAGGACGAGAAACAGTCCGCCGACGGCTGCACTCGAGGCGGTCGCTGCCGAGCCCCAGCCGTCCTGTCCCGCATCCGCCAGGGTGGTCCTGAGCGCCGCCGCGAACCACATGAGGTTGAGAACATTCAGGCCGGAGAACGCCGCAGCAATCAGGATCCGCGTGCGATGGCCGTCGTAGAACGCGACGAGTGCATCGGCTGGCGCGCCCACCTGCGGCTGATAGCCGTAGATGACGTATGCGATGATGGCGAAGGCAACGAAGCTGATGCCGCTCTGGCGCCACAAGCCTTCCCAGAACTCGCGGGTGGTGTACACGCTGGTGGATGAGGGCATGGCTGTGGTGGATGCGCTCCTAATGAGGGGCCCATGATTAGCGTCGCTCTCACGTGATCTCCTTCCTTGCTGAACGGTGCGCTACCGCAACGACTTGAACCCCGCGCGCAGCTCGGCGGCGAACAGCTCCGGTTGCTCCCACGCGGCGAAGTGTCCGCCTTTGGGGGCCTCGTGGAAATAGATCAGGTTCTTATAGGCACGCCGGACCCATGACTCCGGCGGCTGGTAGGCGTCTTCCAGGAAATTCGTGACCGCCACCGGCAGCGACAGCTCGGCAGTCTTCCAGACCGCCGAACTGGTCGGACCTCTTCCCTTGTTTTCCCAATACAGCCGCCCCGCCGAGGTCGAGGTGTTCGTCAGCCAGTACAACGTGAAGTCGTCGAGGACCTGGTCTTTGGTCGGAGTCTTCGCGGGATCGTCGCCGTACGTCCACTTCGCGAAGCCCGGATGAACGAGCATGAACGCGGCGAGGCCGGCCGGTGAGTCATTCAGACTGTAC
>WNGI01000720.1_pt1 | contig 36237 bp, 33 predicted proteins | sample 5400621 | NCBI WGS metagenome assembly WNGI01 (sample SAMN13153374, study PRJNA577476) | soil metagenome | isolation source: 20 cm soil or saprolite under Garry oak tree replicate 1 | place: USA:California | collected 2016-06-15
GGCGGCGGCCGCCGCCGTCATGCTGGGGCCCCGCGTGATCCAGCGGCGGTCGGTGATCCAGAAGGGGCCGAACGCCTCGATGTAGTCCTGCTCGTTCAGGACCCCGTCCTGCCGGCCCACGTAGAAGGCCGATTCCGGATGCGCGGCCGGGATCCCCACCACCGAGAGGTACTGCCCGCCGCCGAACCGCGGCGCCCGCGCGGAGAACGCGAGGTAGTACCCGCCGGTGAGATAGCGGACGTTGTGGCGCGTCGTGGCGAGGATCACGTCCGCGTTGTGCGCGCGCATCACCCGCTGGAGCCTCTCCGCATCAAACGGCAGCATGGGCCCGACCTCCGGCTTCGGCGCCGCGTCCGGCGGCGCCCGCGTTACCCTTTTCGTGTCTGGAGAAACGCCATCCTCCGGCCGGGACGACCGGCGCCCCCGCGGAGCATCAACTGCTGGAGCCCGCCGTAGAGGCCGACCGGCAGGAAGATAATGAGCAGGATGAGCACCAGGCCGTAGATGGTTTCCGCCATGCCGATCAGCCTGATCCCGAACGTCACGCGCAGGTACTCGGCCAGGGCGATCGTCAGCGCGGTCCCCACCGTCGGTCCCAGGAGAGAGTACATCCCCCCCAGCACGGCGGCGAACACGATCCGGAGGGAGACGCCGATCCCCGACAGCGTCTCCGGGCTCACGTAGGTGATGTACTGCGCGTAGAGGACCCCGCCGGCCGCCGTGAGCGCCGCGGACAGCGCGGTGATGCCGAGCTTGAACCGGGTCACATCGATCCCCACCGCCGCGGCCGCCGTCTCGTCCTCCCCGATCGCCTCCATCGCCGACCGGGCCATGCTCCGGTCCACGCGGCGCCAGATGTAGAGGCCGCCGAGCCACACGAGGACCGAAGCGTAATAGAAGACGCGCTTGTCGGCGGACTGCGCGGCCAGCAGGCTCGCCTGCGCCGGCGCGGCCCTGAGCGTCAGGCCGAGGGAGCCGCCGGTCCATCCCCGTTCGGCGATGATCAGTAGGCGGACGACCTCGCCGACGGCGAGCGTGACGAGGACGAAGTAGTGCCCGACCACCCGCAGGCGGTAGCAGGGATAGCCGACCACGGCGGCCACGGCGACCGCCCCTGCCACCGCCGCGAGCCCCCCCACCCACGGCGTCAGCCCGAAGTCGTTCCACAGCAGGGTCGCCGTGTAGGCGCCGATGCCCAGGAACGCGCCGTGCCCCAGCGAGACCAGCCGGAACCGTCCCATCAGCGACCACGCGCCGGCGATGAACGACCAGATGAAGATCTGGACGAGCACGTGGAGCACGTACTGCCGCATCCCGCCCATGGGGACCAGCGGCAGGGCCGCGATCAGCGCCATGAGGAAGACCGCGAGCGCGCGGGGAAGGGTCATGCCCGCCTGGCGAGGATCCCGCCCGGCCGCGCGACCATCAGGGCGATGAAGAGCACGAAGGCCAGCACGTATCCCATCTCGGTGGAGAGCAGCACGCCGCCGAACGAGATGATCTCGCTCAGGATGAACGACGCGGCGAAGGCGCCCACCATGTTCCCGAGCCCGCCCAGCACGCAGATCATGAACGTGAGGGGGCCGAACGCGGCCCCGAAGTACGGATGGACCGGATACTGGATGATCAACAGCGCCGCCGCCACCCCCGCCATCGCGCCGCCGACCCCCGAGGTGACCACGTAGATACGCTGCGGATCGGCGCCCATCAGCCGCATCGCCTCCCGATCCTGGGACACCGCCCGGATCGCCGTGCCCATATACGTGCGCGTGAGGAAGAGGTAGAGGCCCAGCACGGCGAGGACCGCGATGCCGAAGGCGAGCAGGCGCGTGACCGGGATGAACAGCCCCCCGGCCTGGATGACCGGCAGGGTCAGGCGGATCGACCGGTGGTCGGTGGTCCAGAGGAACGTCATGAAGGACTGGAGGAAGAAGAGCAGCCCGCCGGTCGCCAGGAGCTGATTGACCGGGGGGCTGGTGAGGATGGGGGAAATGATCAAGAGGTGAACCGCGATCCCGAGGAGCATCCCCAGCCCCACCGCGGCGAGCCCCGCCGCCCAGAGCGGCCACCCGTACAGCGTCACCAGGAAATACACCCCGTACATGCACACGGCGACGAGGTCCACGTACGCGATCCACACGATGTCGAGCACGCCGAAGATCAGGTTGAGGCCCAGCGCGAGGAGGGCCAGCACCCCCGCCAGCAGCACGCCGTTCAGGGCGGCCTCGGCGAAAAAGACGGGATCCATCATAGGCCCAGGTACGCTTTGCGGACGAACTCCTGCTCGCTCAGCTCGTCCGATCGGCCTTCCATCTTGAGCCGGCCGGCCTCGAGCAGGTAGGCGCGGTCCGCCAGCCTGAGCACCTGCCGGACGTTCTGCTCCACGATCAGGATCGTGTACCCTTCCTGGCGGACCCGCCGGATCAGGTCGAACAGGCGGAGGACCATCACGGGCGCCAGCCCCAAGGACGGCTCGTCCAGCAGGATGAGCTTGGGCCTCGACATGAGGGCGCGGCCGATGGCGAGCATCTGCTGCTCGCCGCCGGAGAGGTTTCCGGCGCGCTGGCGCCGCCGCTCGGCCAGGATGGGGAAGAGGGCGTGTACGCGCTCGAGGGTCTGGGCGAACGCGCGGCGGGCGGAGGGAAGAAACGCTCCCATCCGGAGATTCTCGGCGACGGTCAGGTCCGGGAAGATCCGGCGTCCCTCGGGAACGTGGGCGATCCCGCGGGCGACGATCTCGTGGGCCGGGCTCCCCGCCAGCGACTCGCCGTCGAAGATGAGGTCTCCGGCGCGCGGGCGCAGCATGCCCGAGATGATGCGCATCACCGTGGTCTTGCCCGCCCCGTTTGGGCCCACAATCGCCACGGTCTCGCCCGCGGCGACCCGGAGACCGATGTCCCAGAGCGCCGTGAACTGCCCGTAGCCCGCCGTGACGCCTCGGAGCTCCAGCATCTCAGCCGAGGACGATCTTCTCGCCCAGGTACGCCTCGATCACCCGCGGGTCCCCGGCCACGTCCCTCGGCCTGCCGTCGGCGATCTTTTCTCCGTGATCGAGGACGACGACGCGATCGACGATCCGCATCAGCGCGGCCATGATGTGCTCCACCCAGACGATCGTGATCCCGAGCTCGCCGCGGATGCGCGTGAGGAGGGCGGCCGCGCCCGCCATCTCGCCGGGATCGAGGCCCCCCAGGCTCTCATCGGCCAGCAGCAGCTGCGGATCGGTGGCGAGCGCCCGGGCCAGCTCGAGCTTCTTGAGCCCGGCCGCCCCGAGGATCGCCGTGGACGCATTGGCGTCCGCGGGCAGCCCCACGAGCTCCAGGACCTCGCGGGCGCGCCCCCGGGCCTGCGCTTCGGTGCTCCGGGTGTTCCGGCCATAGTGGGCGGCCAGCGCGACGTTGTCCAGGATGGGCAGCTTCCGGAACGGGCGGGGGATCTGAAACGTCCGCGCGATGCCCCGGTGGCAGATCGCGTTGGGCGCGAGCCCGACGATCTCTTCGTCCCGGAAGCGGATGGACCCCGATGTGGGCGCCAGCGCCCCGGAGACGCAGTTGAAGAGCGTGGTCTTGCCGGAGCCGTTGGGCCCGATGAGGCCCAGGATCTCGCCCTGCCGGACCTCGAATGAGACGTCGTCGAGGGCGGTAAAGCCCCCGAAATGCTTCGCCAGCAGGGAGACGGTGAGCACGCGCCCGACACACTGGGCGCCGGGAGGAAGCAGAGCCCTTCCCGGCGCCTGGGAGCCGGCGTTACTGCAGCGCCAGCGGCGACGACTGCGGAAGGAGCACGGCCGGCTTGACCTGCGCGAGCGACTTCGGATAGACGATCTGGAACCGGCCCCCGATCACCTGGTCGACAACGGGAAAGGCGCGCTCGTTCTGCCCGGCGAACCGGTGGCCGGGCGGATAGAACTTGACGCCGTACCCCATGATCGTGCCGCCGTCGGGGATATCGGTCTCGCGCGCGGCCCTGGCGATGGCATCGGGGCTCCACCCGCCGTACTTCTGGATGGCCCGCGGCAGCACGTCGAGGAGGAGGATCCCGAGGTTGTTGAAGCCCATGGAGACGTGGGGGGCGATTTCCCCCTCACCGAACTCCTTGCGGTAGCGGCGCACCAGCTCCTGCGTCATGGCCCAGACGCCCGGCCGGAGCCCCTTGGGATCCAGGAGCTGCGCGGCCGCCGGGTCCACCGTGTGGAAGCCCTCGACCCGGCCGGCGCCGATGTTCTCCTTGAGCTTGTCGAGCTGGCTGTGCCCCGCCCCGTGGCCGAGGTAGGCGCGCACCCGCAGCCCTCCTTCTTCCGCCTGGCGGAGGAACAGCGCGATGTCGGGGTTGTAGCCGGTGTGGAAGAGGACGTCGGGGCGGCCGGCCCGCAGCTTCGTGACGAGCGAGGACAGGTCCGGCGCCTGCGCCGAGTAGGCTTCCTTGAGGACCACGTTGAGGCCGAGCTCCCTGGCCTTCGCCTCGTTTCCCGACGCCACGTCGGTGCCGTAGGGTCCGTCCTCGTAGATGATCGCGAGGCGCAGGTCCTTGGCGGCCTTGCCGAACTTCTCCTGCGCGTAGTCGGCGATATATTGGACCGAGAGCTTCCCGACCTGATCGCCGGTGGGCTGGGGCCGGAAGACGTACTGGAGACTGCGGCCGTCGAAGACCTTGGAGGAGATGGCCGTGGTGATCCAGAGGAGCTTCTGCGCCTTGTCCACCCGCTCGGCCAGCGGCACCGCGTGGGCGCTCGAGTAGATGCCGGCCAGCACGTCCACCTTTTCAACGCTCAGCAGCCGTTCGGCCTCGTTGAGCGCGACGTCGCCCTTGGACTGGCTGTCGCCGTCCACCTGGACGATCTTGTACTTGCCGGCGACGCCGCCGTGCTCGTTGACGTAGTCGATGATCATCTTGGCGCCGCGCCAGCAGTTGAGCGAGCCGCCCTCCGCGAACGGGCCGGTGTGGTCGTACAGCAGGCCGATCTTGATCGATCCCGCGGGCGCCTGAGCGGTCACCGGGCCGGTGAGCCATCCCGCGCCGGCGAGCATCAGGGCCGCGCAGGCCAGCGCGAGCCTCCGGAGCATGGGCCGCTCCATCATACGCCTGCCCCCTCCCACGTGCGTCGATTCGCCCCCGCGGGCCCGCGCCCAAGCGGCACAGGCCGTCCCCGGCATGCGCAGCCGGCTGGAGGTCGGGAGCGTGTTCGGGGTGGGTTCGCGGGGTTCCTCCGGGAACGGGCCCAGGACACGCCCGAGAGGCTCTTGAACGTTGTTGGGGTGATGCGCGACCCCTTCCCCCGCGGGCACGCGATGGACCTGACTCGAGCGGACCTGGCGTCGGCCCTCCCCGACCTCGATGGAACGAGGCGTCTCCCGGGCCTGCGGGCGGCCGCCGATATCTGGCGGGACCCCGACGGGATCCCCCACATCATGGCGGCGTCTGCCTCCGATGCGTTCTTCGCCCAGGGGTTCGTGCACGCCCAGGACCGGCTGTGGCACATGGAGTTCGACCGGCGCCGCGCGTGGGGACGGTGGGCGGAATGGGCCGGCCCGGCCGTCCTCGCGCAGGATGTCCGAGCCCGCCGGCTACGGATCGGCGCGAGCGCGCGCGCGGACTACGAGGCGCAGAATGCCGAGACGCGGGCGATGCTCGACGCGTACGCGGCGGGGGTCAACGCCTTTCTGGCGTCCACGCGGACCCTGCCGGTCGAGTTCCGGCTCCTCGAGGCGCGCCCTGAGCCGTGGGCGCCGTGGGACAGCCTGGCCGTGTTCAAGGTGCGGCACGTGGACATGGGCGCCTGGGAGGCGAAGCTCTGGCGCGCCCGGCTCCTCCGCCATCTCGGGCCCGCCCTGACGGCGAAGCTCTGCCCGGGCACCCAGCCGGCCCCCATGCTGATCGTTCCGCCCGGAGGAGAGTACCGCGGCCCGGCGTCCGATGGGCTCGAGGTCTTCACCGCCGGCGGGCCCGCGCTCGCAGGGATCGAGGAGTGGGACGCCGGCCAGTGGGGTGCGGGCGATGGCGGCGCGGGGAGCAACAACTGGGCGCTGTCGGGACGGCGGACGGCGTCGGGCAGGCCCCTGGTCGCCGGGGATCCGCACCGAGCCATCGAGGTGCCCAACGTCTACTACCAGATTCACGTTGCCTGTCCCGAGTTCGACGCGATCGGGCTGTCGTTTCCCGGAGTCCCCGGCCTGCCGCATTTCGGCCACAACCGGTTCGTCGCGTGGTGCGTGACCCACGCGATGGCGGACACCCAGGATCTCTTCATCGAGCGCTTCGACCCGGCCGACCCGGGCCGGTACTGGTTCCGGGGCGAATGGCGGCGCGCCGATGTCATTCGAGAGACCGTCCACGCGCGGGGCGCCGATCCGGTCGAGATCGAAGTGACCGTGACGCACCACGGACCCATCGCCCTCGGCGATCCCAGGCGCGGGCCGGCGGTCGCGTTTCGCTACACCGCCACCGCCGCGCCGAACCGGACGTTCGAGGCGCTCGGGCCCATGCTGCGGGCGGCGTCGGCCGATGCGCTGGAGGAGGCGACGCGGCCGTGGGTCGACCCCGTGAACAACTTCGTGTTCGCGGATGTTCACGGGGCGATCGGCTCCCGGACCCGCGGCCAGGTCCCCAGGAGGGCGGAGGCGAACGCGTGGCTGCCCGTGCCCGGCTGGGACGGCGCGCACGAGTGGCAGAGCGTGATTCCGTTCGAGGAGATGCCGGCCCAGCGGAACCCGGAGACCGGCTGGATCGCGACCGCCAACAGCAAGATCGCCGGGCCCGAGTATCCCCACTACCTCGGGCTCGACGTCGCCGCGGATCACCGGACGCGGCGGATCGTCTCGCACCTCCAGGACCTCGAGCGCGCGACCTCCGCGGACATGGCGGCGATCCACGCCGACCGGGTGTCACTCCCGGCCCGCGAGCTGCTCGGGCTCCTGGACCGCGCCGCTCCGGCCGGCGCCCTGGCGCGGCAGGCCCTCGAACGGCTCCGCCGCTGGGATGGGGCGATGGACCGCGACGGCGTGGCGCCGACGATCTATGCGGCGCTCCGGGAGCGGCTGATGCAGGATCTCCTCTCCCCGCTCCTCGGCCCGCTGGCGTCCCAGGCCTTTGCCAGGGTCCCGGGCGGTCCGGTCACCCACGTGGCGCGCCTTCGAACGCTTCTCGCCGGGTGGATCCGCACGGGGGACCGCACGATCCTTCCCCCGGGGCTCGACTGGCCGGCGGCGCTGAGCCGCGCGCTCGATGGGGCCGCGGCAGGAATGGAGGCGGCGCTCGGCCCCAGCATCGACGCGTGGCGCTGGGGGCAGGTGCACGCGATGCGTCCGCGCCATCCGCTCTCTTCGATCGTTCCCGCCGCGGCGGCGCTCCTCGATCCCCTGCCGGTCGCGGCCGGCGGCGATGCCGACACGGTCCAGGCCGGCGCGTTCATCCCCGCCGCCGGCTACGGGGTCACCCTGGCCTCGGTCGCCCGATACGTCTTCGATCTAGGCGATTGGGATCACAGCGGCTGGATCGTTCCCCTCGGGGCTTCAGGCCACCCGGGGAGCCCGCACTACGCGGATCAGGCGCAGGACTGGGCCGATGTCCGCCTCCGGCCGATGCGCTACACCTGGAGCCGGATCCACGCGGAGGCCGAGCGTCATCAGCGCCTCGAGCCTTCTGAAGAGTCCTGAGCAACGGGAAGAGTTGGAGCAACCTGCTCCCGGCGGTCCCGCCCGGTCATCTCAGGAGTGACTCACCCGGCCGATATCACAAGTCGCAGGAACTGAGAGCATCATGGGTCGAAGACGAACACGAGTTTCGGCTTGTCCCTTCACTCACAGGTGGAAATTTCGGTTCCATGGGTAGTCGTTTGGGCGGTGGCGCGACAACAATCCGGGACGTTCGGGCGTTTCCTTTGGCTTACCCTGAGCCGCACTACAAAGGTATCGAGCGGTATCTGACGCTCGCACGGGTGGAGACTCACGATGGCCTGGTGGGATGGGGCGAATGTATTTCGCAGTTCCCGGAATCTGCCCTGGCGACGAAGACCATCGTTGAGCGAGGGTACGCGCCATTGCTGGTTGGCGAGGACGCGCTCGATGTCGAGCGACTTTGGAAAAGAATGCTCTCCCGCATCTGGTGGTATGGTCCCGAAGGGATCGCGGCATTCGGCGTCAGCGCGGTCGATATGGCCCTGTGGGACATCAAGGGTAAGGCACTGGGGATGCCTGTCTATCGCTTGTTAGGTGGACAAGAACGAGAGAAGGTTGTCGCGATGGCCTCCATCATCTTCGACATGGACGATGTGGATTGGACTCTCCATGAATTCGACTGGATGGCCAAGCAGGGGTATCGGATTGTTAAAGGCGGGTGGGGGATGCGTCCGGAGGCGGTGTTCGGACAGGATCGAAGGCGTGATCTCGAACTTGTCCGGCGCATCCGCCAGGTAATCGGCGAGGACATCGAACTCGTGGTCGATACGCCGGGGGCGCGTAAGATCTGGGATGTTCCTACGGCGATTCAACGCTTTCGGGACCTTGAACCGTATCGACTCAAATGGATCGAGCAACCGCTCTCACCGGACGACTTGGCTGGACATGCTCGCCTTCGCGCGGCCGTGGCGACCCCGATCGGGACGGGCGAGGACGAATGGAATCTTGAAGGCTATCATCGGCTGATTCACTCAGGGGGCGTCGACGTGGTGCAGATGGATCCAGGCCGGTGTCTTGGCATTTCTGGTTGCCACAATGTGATCAAGCTCATTGAGGCGGAACACCTCAACTTTAGCCTCCACACCTGGAGCAGTGCGCTGAATACAGCGGCGAGTGTGCATTTGCTTGCCATTTCTTCCCAAGGTCATTGTATGGACTTCAAGCCGCATGAATCGCCAATGCAGCAGGAGTTGGTGCTCAACCCGTGGGCGCAGGCGGACGGCTGTCTCGCGGTGCGAGACGTCCCCGGTCTGGGGGTCGATGTCCGAGAGGACATCGTCGAGAAATACCTCTTTAGCTGAGTCAGCGGGTCGCCGATGCGAGTGGGCGGGTCTTCGCGTCGTTCGCTGATGGTGTGCACACGGGGAAGAGCGTGTGGGGGTTGATGGGAGGAACGTCCTCATGTCAGGTTCAGACTCTGACCTTCCGCGCCGTGCGTTGGTGACAGGAGGCGCGAGCGGTTTCGGCTTGGCGATTGCACAGGCCCTGTTGGCGAAGGCAGCGCATGTCGCCGTTGGCGATGTCGACTCCCGGCGGCTCCAGGAGGCACAGCACGCCCTCCGTGGTTCAAACCTGCTCTTCCTTGATCTTGATGTGACGTCGCCCGCATCGATCCGCAAGGCGATCGATGCCTGCCGGGAGCATTTTGGTGGGTTGGATACACTGGTGAATTCGGCAGGCGTCATTCGGTTTGCCCCGTTGACCGAGATCACGGAAGAGGAATGGGACCTGGTGCTCGATGTGAATTTGAAGGGTGCTTTCTTATGTTCCCAAGCTGCCTCGCCATTACTGTGTGCAAGCGGCCGAGGTCGGATTGTCAATATCGGCTCGGATGCTTCCAAGGTCGGATGTCCCATGATCGTGCCGTACTGCGCATCGAAGTTTGGTCTCGTCGGATTGACGAAAGCGTTGGCCGGCGAGCTCGCTCCACACCATGTCACCGTGAACTGCGTCTGTCCAGTCGGGGTGTCGGGCACGGGGATGGGACAAGAGGTCCTCAAATGGAAGATCGGTGCGACAGGCAAGCAGCCCGAGGAGGTATTGGCGGCCACCGCAACAGTGATACCGCTGAGGCGCAATGCGACTGTTGCGGACGTTGTCAACGCCGTAGGGTTTTTCCTGACGGACGCCTCAGCCTTTTTGACCGGTGTCGCTCTCGATGTGGACGGTGGTTTGCTGAGCACAGTTCCACTGCCTGGCACTGAGTCAACCAAGCGGTGATCAGATTTGAGACCAGGACATCAGGAGGGGACGCGATGCGCGGACAGAGGCGGCTGGTGGTGTTGGGGCTGTTGGTGGTGGGACTTGTGGGGGCGCTGACCCTAGGCAGCCTGGCGGCGGCAGTAGACGAGTATGGAACGAAGAGTATCATTCCGGGAATTACCTTCACCGGAGGCGATGGATCATATAAACGGGTCGTGCGCGAAGGCATTGTCCTCGGCATCTCGCCCGACTTCCCATGGTCCTATCAAGATGAGAAGACGAATGAATACAAGGGGCTAGACGTTGAGATCCTCAAGGAGGCAACCCGGCGACTCGGCATTGCCAAAGTATCATATAGAATCATGCCATTCGATGGGCTCATCCCGGCATTGATCGCGAAGCGTATTGACGTGGTGGCTGAAAATATTCACGAGAATCCGAAACGTCTGGCCGTGATCGATTTCACCGGTCCTGCCTTTTTTTATGGCGCGGGGCTGGCTACGCAGAGAGGGAATCCTAAGAACATTACTTCATGGGAGGCTCTTCAAGGGAAAATTCTTGGGGTGATTCGAGGCACACTGGCCCAGTCCATCGCAGAGCAGATCAAGGGTCTGAAAGAGCTGAGGTTCTATTCCACTGCCGATACGCAATTTGCCGACTTGGCGAATGGCAGGCTGGATGCCGTCTTAGATGATGACATTAAGAATGCCAAGTTCATCAAGGATCATCCCGGGATCAACATGGAACTGTCCCCTGTCCTCGTCCCACTGAGCTTGCAGCAAGGGTACGCCCGGTACGGTCTCCGAAAGGACGATGTCGACCTCAATAATGGCCTCTCTCGTGCCATTGCTGAGATGCGAGTCGACAGCACCATGATGAAACTCATCGTCCAGGCGGGTTTGCCTGCCTGGGACATGTTTAACTATGCCATCCCGAAATAATGCGGTCAGGAGAGGGCGTCAAAACGCGCCAGACATCTATTCGTCATCCTATTGATGATGGCGACCACGTCACGTTGGGGCGGCCGCTTGTGTCACGGCGGAATCACGGGCAGGACGACGTGCGACGGCCGGTCCGCGTCGTGAAAGACGGTCTGGACCGCGGTCTGCGAGATCTGCTCGAGCCCCAGGGGTCCGCCCGTGTTGGGGTTGACGTCGAAGCGGGGGAAATTGGATGAGGAGATGTGCAGGCGCACCCGGTGCCCCCGCTGGAAGACGACGGCGGTCGGATACAGCGTGATCGTGAACTCGTAGGCGGTGCCGGGCTCCATCAGCGCCGGCGTCTCGCGTGAGTCGCGGTAGCGCGCCCGGATGATGGAGTCGCCGATGTTCAACTCGTAGCCGTCGGCGTAATCGCCGTTGGGCGGGTAGACGTCGATCAGCTTGGCGGTGAAATCGGTGTCCGGCGCCGACGAGGCGGCCCAGAGCTTCACGACGACGGAGCCGGTCACTTCCATGTCGTGCTCCAGGAGCGCCGTCGAGAAGACCAGGACGTCCCGCCGGGCGGAGAGCGGCAGGGTGTCCCTGGACCCATAGACGTGCCGGCCGCCCCGCTGGTCGAAGCCGCCACCCGGCATCACCTCGTAGCCAACCGAGATGTTGCCGCCGATGGTCGGCACCGGATCCGCCGGATCGAAGACATAGCGCGAGGGGGCTGCGCCCGCCGGCGGCTTCCGCGGCGCCAGCCCGCCCCCGGGCTGCAGGTAGAAGGCGGTGGGTGTGGCGCGCCGGAGCGGCCATTCGGGCTCGAGCCGCCACCGGCCGCCGACATCGAGCCGGCGGGATTCCACCGTCTTCCGCCCCGAGCCGCCGCCCATCACGAAGATCGCGACCGGCGGCTTTTCCAGCAGGCCGTTTCGCGCGCCTTTCAGGACCGCGTCGAACCAGCGCAGCCGGAAGAAGTTGTAGCCCAGCGGGGCGTCGGGGCCGAAGTCGGCGTCCCCGGCGTAGGAAAGATCGAGATTCGCCCCTCCGTGGATCCACGGCCCCATGATCAGCCGCACGGGGCTCCGCTTCCGCCGGCTCAGCTCGATATAGTTCGTGACGGTGGAGCGGGCGTAGGAATCGTACCAGCTCCCGCACAGGTAGACGGGAACATCGGCGTGCTGTTCGTAGAGGTCCTCGATGGTGTACGCGGGACGGCTTCGCCAGTACGCGTCGTACTCGCCGTGCCGCACGATGTCCAGGAGCCACCGTTCGTAGGAGGGGACATGGCGGAGCGGCGTGAGCCCTTCCTTGGGGGGACCCTGCCTGAGCCAGTCTCGCACGTGTTCCCAGGCCTCCTCCAGGGCGGCCCGCTTGACCGGGTCGGCGATCGCCTCCCGCGATGTCGTGGCCATCTTGAAGGCGTAGAGGAAGAAGCGCGTCTCCAGCGCGCCGCCCTGCCGCATCGAGGCGGTGTGGTAATTATGGAAGCCCTGGCTGACGAACTGCGCCGCCAGGCCCGGCGGGTTCATCGCGGCGATGCTCGTCTGGGTGCACGAGGAGTAGGAGAGCCCCATGGTCGCCACCCGCCCGTCGCACCACCGCTGCGCGCGCACCCACGCCAGGGTCTCCACGCCGTCCGGCGCTTCGTTGCCGAACGGATACCACTCTCCGTCCGACGCGTAGCGGCCGCGCACGTCTTGCAGGATGACGGCGTACCCGTGGCCGGCGAAATACTTCGCGGTCAGGACCAGGTCGGTCCTCAGCTTGTCGTAGGGCGTGCGCTCCAGAATGGCCGGCCATGGGCCGGGGATCCCCTGGGGAAGGTAGATGTCGGCGGCCAGCCGGACGCCGTCGTTGAGCGGCACCGGCACGTTGCGCTCGCATGTCACGTCGTGCATCGGCATGGGTCACCACCCCCCGATCGCGTTACCGCTGGCAGGCCCGGCAGTAATAGGTGCCGCGGCCGGCGACCCTCGCGGCCGCGAGCGCGCGTCCGCACCGCGGGCATGCGCCCCCGCGCCCGCGCGCGTCGAGCAGGGTGGCCGCCGGTCTGCCGGAACGGGCGAGGCCGTCGGTGGCCCGCCGCAGGACCGCGCGGATGGCCCCGTGCAGCCGCGCCACGTCCGGGGGGCGGAGCGATTCCACAGGGCGCGCGGGCCGCAGCCGGGCCTGGAAGAGGATCTCGTCCGCGTAGAGGTTCCCGATCCCGGCGACGAGGTCTTGACGCAGCAGCAGGCCCTTCAGCATTCCGCGCCGGCCTCGCAGCAGCGGGCGGAAGCGGTTCAGGGTGAACCCGCGGGCGAGCGGCTCCTCCCCCAGCCGGCGCAGCCCGGAGAGGTGGGGCACCCGGGCGGCGGGGAGGAGGTCCATGTGCCCGAACCGGCGCTGGTCCACGAAACGCAGTTCCTCGTCCCCGAGCGCGAAGAGGACCCGCGTGTGGGGATGGAGTGGCGCGCCGGCCGGGGCGAACGCGAGATCACCGGTCATCCGGAGGTGGACGATCAGGGTGAGGGCGCCGTCGAGGTCGATCAGGAGGTACTTGCCGCGGCGGCCGACACGCACGATCCGCCGGCCGCGCATGAGCCGGGCGAACGCCCGGGGGGCCGGCGAGCGGATGGTCGCGGGGCTCAGGATCCGCACCCGGTGGATTCGGCGCCCGACCGCGCTGCGGCGCAGCGTCCTGGCGAGGGTCTCGACATCCGGCAACTCAGGCATGGGACTCCGCCCCTACGGGGGCTCCAAACCGGAGTGATGCCAGCCGCAGGCAGAGGTTGCCCCCAGCGCGTTATCCTGCGGCGAAATCCTCGTCCAGCAGATCGGTGACGAACATGTGGCCGGGAGCGTGGGTGATCATGAGTTCAACCTTGGCCGTGCGCGCGACGGCCTGGGGGGTCACCCCGCACGCCCAGAACAACGGCACCTCGCCGGGTTCGATCCGTGATGGGTCTCCAAAGTCGGGATGAGCAAGGTCCCGGATGCCGATGGCTCCCGGATCGCCCACGTGCAGCGGCGCTCCGTGGGCCCGCGGGTACCGGCCGGTGACGAGAACGGCGCGCGGCACGCCTTCGCGAGGCACGGGGCGCATGCTGACGACCACCGGACCGTGCAGCGCGCCGGCCGGCCGGCAGGCCATCGACGTGATGTACATCGACGCGTTGCGGCCATCTTCGATGTGGCGCACGGGGAGACCCGCCCGCTGCATGGCTCCCTCAAAGGTGAACGAGCACCCGAGGAGAAACGCGACGAAGTCGGGCCGCCAGTGCCGCGTGATCTCCGTGACCTCTTCCTCTAACTTGCCGTGCCGGTAGATGCGGTACTTGGGGAGGTCGGTGCGGAGGTCCGCCCCGGGCGCCGCGTACGCCGGTTCCGCGCTGCCGGGATCGGTCACGTCGATGAGGGGACACGGCTTGGGGTTGCGCTGGCAGAAGAGCAGAAAGTCGTAGGCCGCCTCCCGGGGGACCACGACCAGGTTCGCCTGGGCGAAGCCGGACGCCAGTCCGGCCGTAGGTTCTCGCCACTCCCCGCTGCGCATCAGGCGCCTGAGATCGCGGGGGCTCAGCCCCTGGACCGCCTGCAGATTGCTGATCGGTGGCATCGCCCGAGTATTCCGCGGGGACGATGGACGCTCCTGCGACCGGCGCGAACGGAGGATTATCCGGAGTCCCGGGGCGAGGCGCTCTTCTCGGGCTGCTCTTCGAGCAAGCGATCGCGGATCCTGGCATCGTCGCTATTGAGCGTCTCCCGTTCTTCCTCATCCTGATTGAGCAGCCGTTGGTAGATGTTGTACGCCTCGGCGGACACGAGGCTTCTGAGCCGTGCTTCGAGACTCAGTTTCGTCAGGAAGACCTGCTGGAGGCGGATCTTCCTAAACAGCCACACGCACCGCCGATCGGCCTCGTCCAACTGCCTGGCGGCGTCGTAACTGAGATCCTGCCGTTCCTTCACATCTGTCAGGCGCCGGTAGCACGCCTTGAGATCCCGCAAGAGAGGCGCCAGTTCGGCGACGACGGCGTCGGGGGCGATGGCGCCGCGGACGCTTTCCTTGATCAAATAGAGGACGCGGCCTTCGAGGATGTTGAGGATGGTCGTGAGGTTCTGAAGGATGGCCTGCAATACGTCAGCGGCCTCGTCGGCGCATTCGACCGGCATGCTCACCTGCGGTCATTCGGCGGCGGGAGGGTCCACGCCGGCGATTGCCGGTCACCGCCCGTTTGCCCACGATACCATACCCCGGCCCGCGTCAGAAAGATATCGATCGCCCATGGGAAGGACATCCGTCGACGGTGGGCGAGGTATCCAGATGGGTCAGACTGGGCGAACCAGAAGACGGGCAACACAGGACCGATCAGACTGCGGCGCCATGCCCACCCGGATGTCGCTCATCGAACGTACCCCCTGCGGATGGCGAACGCAGCGGCCTGGGCGCGGTCCCGCGCATCGATCTTGGTGAAGATGTTGCGCAACCGGCTTTTGACCGTGCTTTCAGAGATGAAGAGCTTGTGCGCGATTTCCTTGTTGGAGAGCCCCCGGGCGACCTCGGTGAGGATCTCCGCCTCCCGTTCGGTCAGTTTTTCACCGAACAGCAGTCCGCCGTTGCCGTCCTGCGTAATATGGGTGAGCCGGTCGAGCATCCGCCGCGCGATGCCGGGATGGACCATCGTTTGCCCCCGCCGCACCGCGTGGATCGCGCGCAGGAGGTTGTCGGGCGTAATGTCCTTGAGCACGTATCCCGACACGCCGGCGCCGACGGCGCCAAAAATGCTGGCGTTGTCGTCGCAGGCGGTGAGGATGAGCACATCCACATCCGGGGCGGACCGCTTCACGGTCCGGCAGAGCTCGATGCCGGACATGTCGGGGAGCGTCACATCGGTGATCAGGAGGGACGGCCGCAGGGACGCGCAGAGCTCCAGCGCCTGTGCGCCGGTGCCGCAGGTCCCCACCAGCTGGAGCGATGGATCAGACTGCAGCACGTACTGCAGCCCCAGCAGTGTGACCGGATGCGCATCAGCGGCCAGCACTTTCACGTCTACGGCTTGTGTCAAAAGACCGCTCCCCGCTGTCCCCTGATCGGACATCGTTGATCGGACGACCGCTCCGTTACCCTCTAGGGCTTGTTGATCGCTCATGACCCGGAATCCATGCGGCGCGCTGCCCAAATGGGCACCCTGAAGACTCGTTCGGCCGCTACGATGTACTCATACCACGGGCTCAATCTCGATGAAATTAGGTAACTTCATATTTGTTCCCTGCAAAGTTGTTGACAGATTACCAGGTAATCCCCTGAGGCTCCTTCAGGGCGGTCTAGGGGAAAATCCTGCTGGGCAGGGCTTCCCCCCGGAGAGACCGTAATCCAGGGGGCGGGAGGATGAGACGATGGCGTCGCCCAGGCTTGAGGGTCGCACCGGCGGGCAATGGCCGTGAGGTACGACTGGCGCCTGACGATCGCCTGTATTGACCAGAGCGGGAATGAGATGGAGCGGGCCCGGCTGCGGGGGCTCCTGGGGCGCACCCGGCCGGATGCCAAGATCCTCCGCGCGCTCGAGGTGCTGCAGAACGAGGACGGAGGCTTCCCGGGTGAGCTCGTCCAGGGGCGTCCATCCTCGGTCGAAGCCACCGTGCTTGTCTTCGGATGGATGCAGGATCTCTCCATGCTCGCGCTTCCGCAGGGGCAGCGGGCCGTCACCTATCTGCTCACGGCGCAGCGGCCCGACGGGACGTGGGACGAGTCTCCCGGGCTCCTCAGGTACGCACCATCGCCGCATCTGGTGCCGGGGGACCCGCGGGTGCAGGCCTTGTGCACCGCACTGGCCGCCAGCTGGCTCGCGCTTTTGGGATACCGTCAGGATCATGCGGTGACACGGGCCCTCGCCTGGCTCCGGGCGCGGCAGGCGGCCGACGGGCGGTTCTTGGGGTTTCTCCGGACGACCTGGGCCGCCGCGGCGGCCTTCCGGCTTGTCGAGGGCGCCGGCTCTTCGACGAGCGCGCGCGCGGTCGAGGCGCTGACGGGAGTCGGGGACGATCGATGGTATCCTGGGGCGCTGGCGGGAATGCTCGCGTGCCTGGCGGAGGCAGGCGTGCCGGCGTCGGTTGCCGTCATCCGGCGCGGGCTGCAGCGCTTGTGGGGGCTCGCGCGCCCCGACGGTTCATGGTCCTCCGAGGATGGGGACGCCCACACCGTGGAGGTGACCCTCAGCGCGCTCCGCGCCCTCCTGCGCTGCGGCGCCGTCTCGCCGCCCGCGATCCAGGACGCGTGGCCGGCCGGGGCCATCGAGGCGTAGCGAGGAGAGGCGTGGCCGGCCGCGTGGACGGACTGTGCCGGGGAGGACATCCATGAGCGAGCAGGTGCTGCAGCAGCTCCAGGGTCTCGTCACAGAGGCGATCGAGGAGCGCCGGGGGCTGGTCGTGTACTCGCGCCTCCAGCCCGTGGAGATCGACCGGATGGCGCGCCGCGTGGAACGGGAGACGATCGAGAAGGTCCGGGGCATGCTCCCGGACACCTCACTCGATCAGCGCGTCATGGGCCTGCGGAACCGTCTGCAAAAGATGCAGGATGAGCTCGATCAGCTGGAAGGCCTCATCGAGATCCGGGATCACAGCCGTCAGATGCAGAGCGACGAAATCGTCTGGCAGGCGTTCGAGGATATTGCCTGGATGCTGGGGATCGAGTAACCGGGGCGGAGCGGTGGTGCGACTGTCTAGCGGCGGCGGCCTCCGCGTTTCGCTTCGGTGTTCCGCTTCAGATCGAGCAGCCGCTCTTCGCTTTCCTTGAGGAACTTCGCGAGTTTTTCATCGAACGAGGCTTTGGCGCGCACCCGCGACTGCCGCTCGGCGGGGTCGAGGGCCTGCTTGACGGAAAGATCGAGCTTGCCCTTGTCGTTGTAGCCCAGCACTTTGACCTTGACCTTCTCTTGCTCTTTCAAGTAATCCCGTACGTCTTTCACGTAGGTATCGGCGATTTCGGAGATGTGAACGAGGCCGCTCTTGCCGTCGGGAAGTTCTACGAACGCGCCGTAGTGGGTGATCTTGACAACAATGCCTTCCAGAATCGTGCCTGTTTCAAGACTCATACGTAATGCGTAACCCTCCTAGAGAGATGCGAACGGATTATAGCCTACGCTCTGGGGGGTGTCAATTGAAAAAAGCGGGCCTGCGGGCCGGGCGCCGGCATCGAACGTCAGTGCGGCATGCGTCCCAGCCAGCGCTCCACAAGCCCGCGGAGGCGGTCCGCCCAGTCCCGGAGCGCGCGGCCGGGGGGCGCGGGGTCATCCCCGGAGCGCGGCTTCCCGGGCGATCCCGGATCGCGCGCCGCCGAGGGGACGATGACCAGTTCCACTTCGTCAGGGCGCAGCATGCCGAGCTGCTCGCGGGCGAGGCGCTCGATATAGCGGTCGTCGGTCTGGAGCCGGGTGATCTCTGCCCGGATGGTCGCGTTCTCGACGCGCAGCTCCTGGCGGTGACGCTCGAGGCGCGCCACCTCACGCGCCAGCGTGTAGGTGCGGACATATTGTGCACCGAGCGCGATCACCATCCACCCGGCGAGACAGCCGAGGGCGATCGTCAAGAGGCGCGGTCTGAGCGGGAAGGGCGCTCGCCGCTCCCCAGGACCCCCGGCCCCCCGGACGGCGCCCGCCGGATCCTGATTCCCGGCCATCGGACTGTGCCCCCGCCTCCCTTGGCCGCGGGCGCCGCCCGACAGGCGCTGGGCGCCGCGACCCCTGCCCGCGTGCGCGCGCCGCCTCATCGCCGCGTCTCCCGTCCCAACGCCACAAGGGGCGCCCTCGGGGCCCGCCGGAGGAAAGGCGCGATGAGCGCGCTCAGGAATACCAGCGCCACACTGCGGGCGTATGGTCCCAGGCCCACCAGGCTGAGGAGACGCCTCCAGACCGGGGTCAGGGTCCCGTCACGCTGCAGATGGAACCATGCCAGGGCCACCTGACGGAGGTACCGCGTGGTCTCCGGGAACGGTGGGATGCCGTCGTGCTCCTGAACGGTTCCGGCGCCCGCGTTATAGGCCGCGAGGGCGAGCGGAAGGTCTCCCTTGAACTGGTCCACGAGTCGCCGTAGGTAGACGGTGCCCGTCTCGAGATTGGCCGCCGGGTCGTCCATGCAGGGAGGATCGGTGAGCCGCGCGATCTCGGGCGCGCAGGTCTGCCCGCTCCCGAATTCCCGCCAGGTGACGGGCAGCACCTGCATGAGGCCGTGCGCGCCGCGAGGCGATCGTGCCCGGGCATTGAATCCGCTCTCCGCCGCCACCACCGCTGCCACCAGCGCCGGGTTGAGGTGGTGGGTCTCCGCGGCGTGGTTGATCAGGGTGGCGTAGGGAACATCGTGCACCGGGCGGGGAGCCCCGGCGTCATGGGGCAGGCGGGCGACGGCGGCTGGGACGTGGACCGCCGTCAGGTAGAGGACTGCTGCTGCGAGTAGGAGGGCCGCCAGACAGATGAGTAGATAGGGAATCATCCATCGGGGCGTCCCTCCCGGGCCGCGACCGATGCGCATCGTGGTACCGAGTTCTGGGACCGCGAGAAGAATCCTCCCCGCGCGGAGGCTACGGGCTGCCGGCGGGCCGGGCCGTTCGCGTGAATGCGGCCGTCCCGGCGTAGCGGGCGCGCGCGCCGAGGCGCTCTTCAATCCGAAGGAGTTGGTTGTACTTTGAGACGCGCTCGCTCCGCGCCGGCGCGCCCGTCTTGATCTGGCCGGCGCCCGTCCCGGCGGCGAGATCCGCGATCGTCGTATCCTCGGTCTCCCCGGACCGGTGCGAGATGATCGCGTTCCAACCGTGGTGGCGGGTCAGACGGATCGCCTGCAGCGTCTCGGTGAGGGTCCCCACCTGGTTGAGCTTGATCAGGACGGCGTTGCCGGCCGACCGGGCGATCCCCTGGGCGATCCGGGCCGCGTTCGTGACGTAGAGGTCGTCCCCGATCAACTGGACGCGCGCTCCCAGCCGGCGCGTGAGCGCCGCCCACCCATCCCAGTCATCCTCGGCGAGCCCGTCTTCGATGGACACGATCGGAAACCGGCGGACGAGATCCGCGTAGTAGTCGATCATCCCTTCCGCCGGCCGGAGATCCTGGCCGCCGCGCATCGCGTACCGTCCGTCGCGGTAGAACTCGGTCGACGCCGGATCGATGGCCAGGGCCACATCCCGGCCCGGCGCGAACCCGGCCTGCTCGATCGCGCGCATCAGGAGGTCGAGGGCGTCCTCGTTGGCGGCCAGATTGGGGGCGAACCCGCCCTCGTCTCCCACGCCGGTGGCGAGACCCCGGTCCTTGAGCACCCGGTGCAGGGCGTGGTAGGTCTCGGCGCCCATCCGGAGCGCCTCGGCGAATGTGGGAGCTCCGATCGGGGCGACCATGAACTCCTGAAACTCGAGCGTGTTGTCGGCGTGCTTGCCGCCGTTGAGGATGTTCATGAGCGGGACCGGGAGGGTGACGGCGCCGTCCCCGCCGCCGAGCCGCTGGAAGAGAGGCACGCCCGATTCGGCGGCTGCGGCCTGCGCGGCGGCCAGCGAGACCCCGAGGATCGCGTTGGCGCCGAGGCGTCCCTTGTTCGCCGTCCCATCCAGGGCGATCATGAGGCGGTCGATCCCTTCCTGATCGAGCCCGTCGCGGCCGGCCAGGGCGGGAGCGATCGTGGCGCGGACATGCTGGACGGCCGTCCGGACGCCGAGGCCCCGGTAGCGCCCACGGTCGCCGTCCCGCAGTTCCACGGCCTCGTGCGCCCCGGTGCTCGCCCCGGACGGCACCGCCGCTCGGCCCCGGGCGCCCGATTCAAGGGCGACCTCGACCTCCACCGTCGGGTTCCCGCGCGAGTCCAAGATCTCCCGGGCCGTGATTGCTTTGATCGCCGACATCGCTCCGCTTCCTCCCCTCGCGCGACCCCCAGTTACTCCGGCGGGCGGTCCTCGAGCACGTCCACGCAGTCCTCCTGCCCGGCGCGCCCGGTCGGGATCGAGCGCACCCGGGCCCGCAGGCGCCGCGTGACGAGCGCGACGGCGACGATGTCGCCCGGATGCACGGCCGCGGCCGGAGCGGCGGGGCGCCCATTCAGGGTCACGCGCCCGGCCTGGCACAGGCGGTTTGCCAGCGTGCGGCGCCGGACGAGCCGGCTGAGCTGGAGGAACTTATCGAGCCGCACGCCAGAGCGCGAGGAGTGCATCGGCGGAGTACTCGCGCAGCGAACGTCCTTCGGCCCGCGCCCGCTCCTCCAGGCGGGTGAATCGCTCGCGAAACTTTGCGCACGCATCGCGGAGCGCCTGCTCCCCGTCCAGGCCCAGGTACCGCGGCAGGTTGGCGATGGTGAAGAGCAGATCGCCGAGTTCCTCCGCCGCATGCGCGCCGGCGCCGTCCGCGGCCGCCGCCTCGAGCTCGGCCAGTTCCTCCCGGACCTTGGCCGCGGCGGCCCCCAGGTCCGGCCAGGTGAATCCGGCTCCCGCCGCCCTCATCTGTAAGCGCTGCGCCAGCGCGAGCGCCGGCAAGGCGCGTGGAAGGCCATCGAGCGCGCTGCTGCCGGCTGCGCTCGTGGCCCGCTCTTCGGGGCCGTGAAGGCCCTCGGCGCGCTCCCGCTCCTTGATCGTCTCCCAGTTGGCCAGGACGTCGCCGGATCCGGAGACCTGCTGGTTCCCAAAGACGTGGGGATGTCGCCGGATGAGCTTTTCGACCAGGCCGGCGATGACGTCGTCGATCGTAAACGTTCCCGCTTCGCCGGCCAGTTGAGCGTGAAAGACCACTTGCAGGAGCAGGTCGCCGAGCTCCAGCCGCAGCGAGTCGGGCGCTCCCGTGTCGATGGCTTCGAGGGTTTCGTAGGTCTCCTCCAGGAGGTACGGGCGGAGCGACGCGTGGGTCTGCTCGCGGTCCCAGGGGCATCCGCCCGGCCCGCGCAGGCGGGCCATGATCGCGACCAGAGCGTCAAAGGCCGGCCGTCCGCCGTGCCTCGGTTCGTCGCGCCTCGGCTTGTCAGGCATCGATTCCTCCCCGCGTTGGTGCGATGCTGCGAGCCGGTCCGCCGTCTGTCCGGCGGCGCGGAGGTGCTACCGGCCGGCCTGTCCGAGCGGCACCCCGCCCCGGGCGGCCGCGCTGGCCTGCGCCGCGAGGGCGTCCAGCAGGTCCCCGACCCGGTGGATCGTCTCGGACAGCCCGCCGCCGGCGGCGCGCAGCAGGATTCCGTCCGGGGTGAGATCGATTCCGCCGCGCCAGGCCGCGGACAGGACACGCATGCGGTCGCCCGTCGTCGAGGGATCGGCGAGCCGGAACAGGATCCCGGTCCGCTCCTGCGAGATCGACGCCACTCCCGCCCGGCGGGCCAGCGCGCGCAGCCGAACGACCTCGGCCAAGAGCTGCACCGGTTCCGGGAGCGGGCCATAGCGGTCCCGGATGCTTTCGACCGCGGCCCGGGAGTCCTCGACCGTTTGCGCGGCGGCGAGCTGCCTGTAGGCGGCCATCCGCTGCGCCGGCGATGGAATGTACGTGTCGGGCAGGTAGGCGCCGATGTCGAGGTCGATCGCCACCTCGGGCGGCTCGGAGACGATCTCGCCGCGCGTCTCCCTGATCGCTTCATCCAGGAGCCGCATGTAGAGGTCGAACCCCACGGCGGCGAGGTGGCCGTGCTGCTCGGGGCCGAGCAGGTTGCCCGCGCCGCGGATCTCCAGATCCCGCATCGCCAGGCGCAGCCCGGACCCGAGCTCGACGAACTCGCGCATCGCCACCAGGCGCTGCTCCGCCTCCGGCGTGAGCCGGGCGCGCCTGGGATAGAGCAGATACGCGTAGGCCTGCTGGTCCGCCCGCCCCACGCGCCCGCGGAGCTGATAGAGCTGGGCGAGGCCGAGCAGATGGGCGTCCTCGATCAGGATGGTGTTGACCCGCGGGATGTCGAGGCCGATCTCCACGATGGTCGTGCAGACCAGGACATCGTACCGCCCGCCCAGGAAGTCGATCATCACCTGCTCCAGGCGCTCTTCGGCCATCTGCCCGTGCGCCACGCCGACCCGCGCCTGCGGCGCCAGCCGGCGGATGCGGATGGCGGCCCGCTCGATCGTTTCGATGCGGTTGTGGATGACGTAGACCTGTCCCCCGCGGTTGAGTTCGTGCTGGATGGCCTCCCGGACCAGCGCCGGGTCTTCCTCTCGAATGAATGTCCGGATGGGCTGGCGGGCGTCCGGCGGCGTCTCCATGATGGACAGGTCGCGCAGCCCTGCCAGGGACATGTGCAGCGTGCGCGGGATCGGCGTGGCGGTCAGGGTGAGGACGTCCACCTGAGTCCGCAGCTGCTTGAGACGCTCTTTGTGGGTCACGCCGAACCGCTGCTCCTCGTCGATGATGACGAGCCCGAGATCCTTGAACTTCACCGACCGGCTGAGGATCCGGTGCGTGCCCACGAGCACGTCCACGGACCCGGTCCGGACCGCGTCGAGGATCTCCTTTTGCTCTTTGGAGGAGCGAAACCGGCTCAGCATCTCCACCCGCACCGGGAACGCCGCCATCCGCTCGCGGAAGACCGTAAAGTGCTGCTGCGCCAGGATCGTCGTCGGCACCAGCACCGCCACCTGCTTGCCGTCCATCACCGCCTTGAACGCGGCGCGGACGGCCACCTCGGTCTTCCCATACCCGACGTCGCCGGCCACCAACCGGTCCATCGGGCGCGGGGCCTCCATGTCCCGCTTGACCTCCTGGATCGCCTCCCACTGGTCGGGGGTCTCTTCGTAGGCGAACGCTTCTTCCATCTCCCGCTGCCACGGCGTGTCGGGGGCGAAGGCGTGGCCGGATCCCCGCTCGCGCGCCGCGTAGAGCTCCAGGAGCTCCCGGGCCATTTCCCGCGTCCGCTCCCGGACGCGGCGCTTCTCCCGCTCCCACTCCGTCCCGCCCAGCCGGTGAATCTGCGGCGCCTGTCCCTCCACGCCGACATACCGCTGGACGAGATTGATCTGGTCGGTCGGGACGTACAGCGCGTCCCCCTGCGCGTACTCGAGGTGCAGGTAGTCGCGCTCTCCGCCCCCCATGGCGAGCCGTTCGAGCCCCCGGTAGACGCCGATGCCGTGGTTGATGTGCACGACGAGGTCGCCGGGCGATAGCTCGGTCCAGGTGGTGAGCCGGGCGCCGTCGCGGGTCCAGCGGACGTGGCGCCGCCGGCGCCGCCACCCCAGGATCTCCGCATCGGTGACGACCACCAGGTCGTCCAGGGTGAAGCCGGCGGTGAGCGCCTGCGGAACCGTCAGCACGCCGCCGGGCGCCGGGGGGGCGTCCAGCCGCTCGATCAGCCCGGCCGTGAGGTGGTGGTCGGCAAACAGCTCCACCATCCGGTGCGCCTGCCGGGAGGCCACAACGATCCGCCGGCCGGCCGCCACCCACTCCCGGAGCTGCCGGGTCAATCCCTCCATCTGTCCGGCAAACGACTCCACCGCCCCGAAGAGGATCTCGACCGCCTCCCCGCGCGGCGGCCGGTGGAGGGTGGACATCGCCACGGTCCGGCGGGCGCCCAGGCGGGCGGCGAGCTCGTCCCACGTCGCGAAGGGGATCGGCGGGGCGGGCGAGATCCGTTCCGCCTCCTCCGCGCGCCGGTGGGCGGCGGCAGCCTGCTCGTACAAGCTGCGGGCCTGACGTTCGAGCTCGTCCGGCTCGTCGAGCACCCAGACCGCATCCGGAACGAGGTCGGGCAAGAGCACCCCGGGCTCCCCGCCCGCTCGGGCCGGAAGGATCGTGATCTCGGACCGCTCCCGCACGGTCCGCTGGCTCTCCGGATCGAACACGCGCACCGACTCGATCTCGTCGCCCACCCACTCGATCCTCACCGGATGATCATCGGTGGACGGGTAGACGTCGATCAAGCCGCCGCGCACCGCCATCTCCCCAGGCCGCTGCACGAGGTCGGTGCGCTCGTATCCGGCGCCGGCGAGCCGGCGTACCACCTCTTCGAGATCGACGCGGGATCCGGCCTTCCCCGCCACGCGCACCGTGTCCACCCAGCGCGGGTTCGCGACCGGAGACAGGGCGCCCGCGGCGGACGTGACGATCACCTGAGGCCCGCCCCGGCGAAGCGAGTCCAGGACCCGCTGCCGCGCGCCTTCCCCTTCGACGGTCGGGCGATCCTCGGGGTTGAACGACTCCCACGGCGTGAGCAGGTGCAGCTCCCCGGCGCTGGGAGGGAGAAACGCCGCCAGGTCATCGGCCAGCTTCTCGGCCTGGTCACGTCCCGGCGTCACCATGAACCAGGGCGGGGTCCGGCCCGACGGGGTCTGGCTGCTCAGGCGGGTGATCAACCCGGCGAGGACAAAGGCCTTCGCCGCGCCGCCGGGGCCGATGACCCATGGCCGCGCGCCCGCTTCGAGCTGTTCAGAAATGACGAGAAACTCCCGCCGGCCGGTCAGCAGCGGGAGCATCCCAGACAACGCCATCAGAGATCCTTTGCGCGATCAGGAAACGGGTGGACGGGAGGGGGCCTCCATGATGCGGCGGCCGCGGTACCAGTTGGTGATCGGAAGCCGGCGGTCCTTGCCGAACGCCTTGGGGGTGATCTTGATCCCGGGCGGGGCCTGACGGCGCTTGTACTCGCTGCGGTCGACCATCGCGATCACACGCGCCACCACCTGAGGATCGAACCCCTGCGCGGCAATCTCATCCGGAGACCGGTCGTCCTCAACGTAGAGCTGGAGGATGGGGTCGAGGATCTCGTACGGCGGGAGGGTGTCCTGATCCGTCTGGTTCTCCCGAAGCTCCGCCGTCGGGGCGCGCTCGAGGACGCCTTTCGGGATCGGCGGCCGTTCCGTGCCCGCGGCGCGAGCCAGGGCATCTCGGCCGTTGCGCCACCGGGCCAGGCTGTACACCAGCGTCTTGGGGACGTCCTTGATCACGGCAAATCCCCCGGCCATGTCGCCGTAGAGCGTGGCGTACCCCACGCTCATCTCGCTCTTGTTCCCCGTCGTGAGGACCAGCCATCCCATCTTGTTGGACAGCGCCATGAGCAAGTTGCCGCGGATCCGCGCCTGGAGGTTTTCTTCGGTGACGTCGCGCGGCGACGACCTGTTCGTAGGCGGCCGCCACGGGATCGATCGGGAGGTCGAGGAGCTCGATGCCGAGCGCCCGCGCGAGATCGCGGGCGTACCGCCGGCTGGCCTCTGAGGTGAACCGGGACGGCATCGTCACCCCCTTGACCGACTCCGGGCCCAACGCGTCCACCGCGATGCACGCGACGAGGGAGGAGTCGACCCCGCCGCTGAGCCCGAGCACCACCGTGCGCATCCCGTTTTTCCGCACGTAATCGCGCGTCCCGGTCACCAGCGCCCGGTAGACCTCTTCGGCCTCGCCCGGGGGATCCGCGATCGCACTGCCGGGGAGCGGCGTCAAGGTCCCGGCCGGAGCGTCGCGGGAGAGGGTGAAGACCGGGGCCAACACCCCCTCGCTCTGCAGCGCATCGGATGTCCGGATCGGATTGTACCGGCGGATGCCCCGGATCGCATCGACGTCCAGATCGGCGGTGACGAGGGCTTCCTCGAACGCGGGGCCGCGCGCCGCCACCCGTCCCGCAGCGTCGATCATCACGCTCAGCCCGTCGAAGACCAGTTCGTCCTGTCCGCCGACGAGGTTGTTGTAGACCAGCGCCACCGCGTAGTCGCGCGCCCGGGTTTTGAGCATCTCCTCCCGGATCCGCCACTTCTGCGCCGAGTAGGGGGAGGAGTTGAGGGTGAGGCTGATCAGCGCGCCGGCGAGCGATTGGGCGAGCAGCGGCCCGCCCGGGGCCCAGACGTCCTCGCAGATGTTCACGGCGACCGGCACCCCGTGGATCACGAAGACGGGGCTCTCCGATCCGGGCTGGAAGTACCGCTTCTCGTCAAAGACGCCGTAGTTCGGCAGCCGCATCTTGTGGTACACGCCGGCGACGCGACCGTCGTGCAGCACGGCGGCGGCGTTGTAGAGATGGTCTCCCGAGTCGACGAAGCCGACGACGGCGGCCGTGCGGGCGGCATGGCGGGCGATCTCGTCCAGGCAGGTCAGGTTTTCCTGGACGAAATCGACCTTGATCAACAGGTCTTCGGGAGGATAGCCCGTGATCGCCAGTTCGGGGAAAGTTACCACGTCCGCCCCAAGCGCCTGGGCTTCTTCGAGCCGCTCGATGATCTTCCGGGTGTTCCCTTCGAAGTCACCGACGGTGGTGTTGATCTGGGCCATGGCGACCCGGAACCGCGACGTCATCTGGCGCCCCCTGGCGGCGGGGGGCTTCATCCGGCGGCCCCCGGCGCCGCGCAGCGACTGCTACTATATATTATAACACCGGTCGTCACACCGGCCCGGAGCGTCGAGGGGCCCCGCCTCACGGCGGAGCCCCCGGCGTACTCGGCAATCCCAGGTCGAGCCCCTAGGCGTCCGGCCCCTCAAACGGTGAGGCCACAGCGGAGGAGGCTAGACGTCGTAGTACAAGAAGAACTCATAGGGGACGGGCCGGATGTTCACTTCCTGGAGTTCCCGCGTGCGCTTGTAGGAGATCCAGGTGTCCAGCAGGTCCCGGGTAAAGACGTCGCCTTCCAGGAGAAACTCGTGGTCCGCCTCGAGCGCGTCCAACGCCGCGCCCAGGGACCCGGGAACGTTCTTGATCTTTGCCGCCTCTTCCGGCTCCAGTTCGTAGGTGTTCTTGTCGAGAGGGCCGAACCCGGCCCGGACCGGATCGAGCTTCCGCGTGATGCCGTCCAATCCGGCCATGAGGATCGCGGCGAACGCCAGGTAGGGGTTGCAGGAGGCGTCCGGGCAGCGGAATTCGATCCGCTTGCTGGAGGCCGCAGCCGGGCCGGAGAAGTACATCGGGATCCGCACCGCGGCGCTCCGGTTGCGCTTGCTGAACGCGATGTTGACCGGCGCTTCGTAGTGCGGGACCAGCCGCCGGTACGAGTTGGTCGTGGGTGCGCAGATCGCGAGCAGCGCGTCCACATGGCTGAGCAGGCCGCCGACGAAGGAGAGCGCCTCCGGGCTGAGCTCCGCGTATCCGCCCTCGTTGTAGAAGATATTCGCTCCGCCCTTCCACAGGCTCAGGTGCGTGTGCATCCCCGTGCCGTTGTCGCCGAAGAGCGGCTTCGGCATGAACGTCACGGTCAGCCCGTGCCGGCGGGCGACGTTCTTGGCGATGTACTTGTAGCTGAGCAGGTTGTCGGCCATGCGGGTGAGGGGCGCGTACTTCATGTCGATCTCCGCCTGCCCGGCGTGCCCCACCTCGTGGTGTTGCATCTCGACTTCGATGCCCCATTTCTCCATCTCGAGCGTCATCTCGCTGCGCACATCCAGCTGCGTGTCCGCCGGCGGGACGGGGAAGTATCCTTCCTTCACCCGAATCCGGTGCCCCAGCCCGGGCTGGCCGGTGTTCCACGTCGCCTCCGGCGAGTCGATGCTGTAGCTCGTCCGGTGCGGCAGCACCTCGTACTGCACGTTGCTGAAGATGTAGAACTCGGCCTCCGGGCCAAGGTAGCACGTGTCGGCGATCCCCGACGCCTTGAGATATTCCTCGGCCTTCTGGGCCACATACCGCGGATCTCGTGTGTAGGGCTTGGCGGTGATCGGGTCGTTCACATTGCAGATCACGGAGAGGGTGGGGATCTCGGTGAAGGGGTCCGGCCGCGCCGTCGCCGGATCGGGCATCAGGAGCATGTCGCTCTCCTCGATCGCCTGAAAGCCCCGGATGCTGCTGCCGTCGAACCCGATCCCGCGGACAAAGGTCTTTTCCTCGATCTGGCTTGCCGGGATGGTGGTGTGCTGCCAGGTGCCGGGAACGTCCACGAACTTGAGATCGACCATCTTGATGCCGTGTTCTTTGACGTAGGCCACCACGTCGCGCGCCGTCATCTCCTTGCCCGCCATCTATCCCCCACCTCCGCGTCCCCGTCCGGAACAGATTGCCGCGCTCGAGGGCAAACAAAAACGCCTCCCGGCGCTCCTCGCGCCCGGGAGGCGTCACGGCCTCCGGTACAGGCTATACAATCTCTGATTATTTTTATACCACGCGGGTGATGGAGAAGTCAACCGGCCCGCGCAGGCGTCTGGGACTTGACGTCTAGCCGAACATCCGCGGCTTGCCGAGGAGCGCTCGGAGCGAGTTGATTTTGCCGATGTGGTACCAGCGGTGGGCGTTGGAGAAGGCGAACGCCTCGCCGAAGTTCTTCCACATGCCCCGCGGGCCCTCGGTCGGTGTGTCCATGTTGGCCTCCGCCACCACCCGCATCAGGGCCTCATGGGTGTCGTCGAACGCCTTCATGACCTCCGCGAATGGCGGGTAGCCGGCGGCTCCACCGGTCCCCGTCTTGAACAGCGCGGTGTAGCGCTCCGGCAGTTCGGGTCCCGATGTGACGCCCGTCCGCTTGATGAAGTTCACATTGGAAACGGCCAGGTGTCCGACCTGCCAGATCACAGGGGAGAGGGAGGCCGCCGGCAGACGCCCCGCCTCTCCGTCGGCGATGTCGTTCACGCACTGCTTGACGATCTGGTGGCTGGTGGAAAGCTGGTGTTGGAGCAGCGCCCGGCTATCCATCTGTACCGCCTCCCTGACCGGTTCCCCGGCCTTTTCGTCCGAGGGCAGGATCCCGAAGATGACCCTCGGTCACTCTGCGCCTCGGGCGCTCAAAGGTCAAGTAACGTTTGTGTGATGGAACGGGGGCGCGGCGCGGCAGCGTCCGCCTGGGTGACGTTCTACAACTAGGCGCGCCTGCGCGCTCCCCTGGAACCGCGCCGCGCGCGCGCGCTCGGCCGCTTTCGGGCCCGCGGCTTGGTGGCGCGCGCCTTGGGGACCGCGGCGGCCCGCGTCCGCGTCTTGAGGGAGCGCCGCGGCGGAGTGCGCTGCGTCCGCCGCCGCGCCGGCCTGCGTTCGGGCGGTCGCGATCCATCCCCATCGCTCGGCGGGGCGCCGCCGACGGGGACCAGTTCGAAGCGGGTCGTGGGGGCCGGGGTCGAAGCTCCCCGGACCATGCCCGGCATGATCCGGAAGACCGGACACAACACGACCTCGATTCGCCCGCCGCCCGGCGCAAACAGCGCGGGGAGGTTGAGCGTGCGCAGTCCGACGATGGTGATCGGGCCGGTCGGAGGAGCGGACAGCCACCGCCGCGAGATCTCGTAGGCGGGCGTTCCGGGGATGGTCACCGCGGTGATGCGAATCCGTCCCGCGGCGTCCCCGAAGGCGAACAGGAACGGGCGCCCCTCGACGATCTGGCTCCTGCCGCCAAAGAACCGCCCGGTCATGTACACGTAGGCCGTTTCCGTCGCGGGGACGTCCCGAAACGTCAGGACCGTCCCCGTCACCGCCATCCGCGTGCGCGGTTGGAAGTCCTCGAAGGGCATCGGGTGCACGGTCTCGACCTCGGTCCACTCCGACCCGCCCGGGGCATCGAGGAGGACGCCCGGAAACGCGAGCCCGCGCTCCGTGCTGGCGGTCCTCACCGGGTGGATCTCCAGCAGATGGGGGATCGTGGGATGGCCGGCGGAGGCGTGGTCGGGCAGCACGCGCAGGAGGCCGCTGACCGTCACGCGCTGCTGGGTGGCCATGACCTCATCGAGGATCTGCGCGTAGGCGCTCCGCGCCGTCCCCCCGGCGGCCAGCGCCCCCGGCCGGAGCGCGTTCTGGACGACGCACATCACCGTCCCCTCGGCCTCGTCGGCCTGCGGGGCGGGCGCCATCCCGAAGGCGATGCCGAGCCCGTACTCTCCGTCCGCGGTGTGCCGGGTGACGTAGCCCTCGAGGGTGACTTCGGCGCCGGGCTGCAGGGGCAGGTAGGCGAGCGGCTCGGCTCCGGACACGGAAATGTCGCTCCCCCCGGGGGTGCCGGGAAGGATCCGGATGCCGGCCAGCACCCGCAGGAAATCCGCGGGCGTCCGGACTTCCGGCCGCCCGGCGGCATGCGGAGCCGAATGCCGCTTGAGTTCGTCGGAGACCAGGATCGCTCTGGCGATCTCGCGCATCGGCGTCCGCGTGTTCCGGCTCTGCCGCTGGATGCGCAAGAACGCTTCCTGCTCGTCGACCCCCTCGCGCTTCATCAGGATCCCCTTGGCCCGTTCCACGAGCTTGCGGGTCTCCAGCGTGTCCTTGAGGGTGCCGACCTCCTGCTGCAGCGTGCGCAGCTCTTGGAACCTCGCCATCGCGATCTCGATCGCCGGGATGAGCTCGGCTTCCCGGACGGGCTTGACGAGATAGGCGAGCACCCCGGCTTCCTGGGCCCGCTGCACGAGATCGCGCTCGCTCCAGGCGGTGAGCAGGATGATCGGCCGCGGCGCCCGGGTCATGATCGTCGACGCCGCCGCGATGCCGTCGAGCCCGGGCATCTTGATGTCCATGAAGATGAGGTCGGGGTTGGTCTTCCCCGCGAGCGTCACCGCCTGCTCGCCGTCCGAGGCCTCGCCGACGACCTTGTACCCGTGTTCCTCGAGCATCGTCCGGAGGCCCATGCGGATCACGGTCTCGTCGTCCGCGATGAGGATGCGCATCGCGTCGGCCATGGGTCAGCTCCCGGCAGGCCGCGGCATCGTGATCACGGCGCGCACCCCGCCGGCGGCGGTCAGGGAGAACTGACCCTTGAGGTCGTCCCGGACGAGGGTCTGGACGAGCTGCAGGCCGAGATCGGCGGAGCGGCCCGGAGAGAAGCCCTCCGGCAGCCCCACGCCGTCGTCGCGCACTTCCACCCGGATCGCGTCCGGGCTCTGGGTCAGCGTGATCGCCACCCGCCCGGCCGACCGTCCGGGGAAGGCGTGCTCCAAGGCGTTCTGCAGCAGCTCGTTGACCACCAGGGCCAGCGACGTGGCCTGCTGGCTCGGCAGGCTGAGGTCGTCCCCCTCCACCCGCGCGTCGAGGGCGAAGTGCGGCGGCGCCATGGACTGTGTGACGGTCTGCACCACCCGCTCGAGCATCGTGCGCACCGTGACCTGGCGCAGGCCCTCCGCCGCCAGGATCTCGTGCACGGTCGCGATGCTGAGGATCCGGTTGATGGTCTCCGTGAGCACCTCCCGGCCCGACACCTCGCGGCCGTCGCGCATCTGCAGCCGCAGCAGCATCGCGATCATCTGGAGGTTGTTCTTGACGCGGTGGTGCATCTCGCGCACCATCGCCGATTTCACGACCAGCCCGGCGTTCTCGATCGCCAGCGCGGTCTGGTTGGCCAGGGTCTGCAGCAGGTTGACCTCCGCCTGCGTGAACGCGTGGGGGCGGTCGGTGTAGCAGCTCACGACCCCGAGCGTGCGCTCGCGCACCCGCAGGGGCACGGCCAGCGCCGACCGGACGTGGGGCGCGTACACGCCTCCGGGCAGTTCGTACGCGTGGAACCGGGGGTCGGTCGCGAGGTCGGGGCTCATCACCGGCTGGCCCGACGCCGCGGCGAGCCCCGGGATGCCCTGGCCCTCCCGCAGCGGCTGCCGGATTCGGGGTTTGGGGCCTTCGGGGTGCGACGCCGCGGGGATAAGCTCGCCTCCGTCGAGCAGCATCAGCGTGCAGAGGGGAGCATCGAAGACGCGGGCCGCCATCTCCACGAGCAGGCGAAGGATCTGCTCGAGATAGAGCGGGGACGTCAGGGTCTCGCTGACCTCGGCGAGGGTGCTGAGCTCCATGATCTGACGCCGCATGTTGTCGTAGAGCCGGGCTTTCTCGAGCGCCCCGCTCGCCAGGTCGGCGATGATGCTGAGCAGCTCCACTTCGTCCTCGGCGTACTCGTGGGTGCCGGTGGTCTGCACGTTGATGGCGCCGAGGACCTTCCCCCCGGTCGCGAGCGGGACGGCGAGCAGGGATTGGAACAGCGTCTCCTGGGTCTCCGGCAGGTACTTGAAGCGCGGGTCCGACGCCGCGTTGGTCGACGCCACGGCCTGCCGCGACTGCGCCGCCCAGCCGGTCAGCCCCTCGCCCTGCCGGAGGCGCGCGCGCCCCACCGCCTCCCGGGCGAGGCCGGTGGTGGCCTTTAACACCAGATACTCCCCGGGGGTATCCAGGAGGTAGATCGAGCAGCTGTCCACCCGCATGACCTCCGCCGTCTTGCGGGTGATCAGGGTGAGCGTGGAGTCGAGGTCGGTCGCTTCGCTGATCGTCCGGCTGATCTCGCGCAGCGCGGAGATCTCCGCCGCCTTCCGGGCGAGCTGGTCCCGTGCGTCGCTTCCCCGGGCCGGCGAGGACGGCGGGATCTGGGAACGCGGCGCGGCCGTCACCGCTTTCCCCCGGTGGGCACCTTCGGATCGTTCGCTCGGGACGGCATGCGGGAGGCCGCCTCGATGTCCTGACGAGCCACCGAGGGCCGGCGGTTCATCGCCACGGCCCCGGCCATCATCAGGAGCGCCACGATCACGACGACGGCGCGCACGCCCGGCCCCAGCGGGGCAATCGCCACCGGAGCCACGAGGAGGCTGACGAGGTTCATCACCTTGATCAGCGGGTTGAGGGCCGGCCCCGCGGTGTCCTTGAGGGGATCCCCCACCGTGTCGCCGATGACTCCCGCTTTGTGGAACTCCGTCCCCTTCCCGCCCAGGAACCCGTCCTCGATCTTCTTCTTGGCGTTGTCCCACGCCCCGCCGGTGTTCGCCATGAACACCGCGAGCAGCTGTCCGGTGAGGATCGCGCCGGCGAGGAACCCTCCGAGGGGCACGACCCCCAGGCCGAACCCCACCAGGATGGGCGCGGCGAGGGCGATGACGGCCGGCGAGAGCAGCTCGCGCTGGGCGGCCCGCGTCACGATATCGACCGTGCGGTCGTACTCGGGCTTCGCCGTTCCTTCCATGATGCCAGGGATCTCGCGGAACTGCCGGCGGACCTCTTCGACGACCTCGAACGCGGACCGGCCCACCGCCCGGATCAGGAACGCCGAGACGAGGAAGGGGACCGCGCCGCCGATGAGGAGGCCGATGAAGACGAGGGGCAGGTTCACCTGGATCCCGACGCGGTCGAGCGCCACGGCCCCTCCGGCCGCCAGCGCCTGACGCAGGCTCTCGACCGAGGTGAGCAGGTGGGCCTGGTCGACAAACGATCGGAACAGAGCAGTCGCCGCGATGACGGCCGTGGCGATGGCGAACCCTTTCGTCAGCGCCTTGGTGGTGTTGCCCGCCTGGTCCAGCTGCGCGACCACCCGGGTCGCCATCTCCCGGGCGCTCCGCGGCTGCAACGAAGCGGCGGACATCTCCACGATGCCGTTCGCGTTGTCGACGATCGGCCCGAACGTGTCCATCGCCAGGATGTATCCGGTGACGCTCAGCAGCCCGAGTCCGGCCAGGGCGACCCCGTACCCCGCGAGCGCGAGATCGCCTTGGAAGATCGTGAACGACGCCAGGATGGTGGCCGCGATGGCGAGGACCGCCCAGACGGACGACTCCAGGCCAAACCCCAGGCCCGACAGCAGGAACGTCGCCGGCCCGGTCTTCGTCGAGTACGCCATCTCGGTCACGGGCCGGAGGTTCGGGTTCGTGAACTGGTCCGTGAGCCACTTGATGACCAGCGCCAGCAGCAGGCCGGTGAAGGTCGCGAGCGAGAATCGCCAGTCCGGCGCGCCGGTGGTGGGATTGGTCAGGTACACCGCGTTGACGGCCACAAACCCGACGACGGCCGCGCCGGAGGAGATCCACAATCCCGTGTTGATGGGCCGCATTGGATCGCCGATCTCCTCACCCCTGGCCCGGACGAACCGGGTTCCGAGGATCGAGGCGAACACGCCAATCCCCTGGACCAGGAGGGGGAAGAGGATCAGTTTCAGCGCGAACGCCGAGGCGTGGCTGCCGTAGAGGACGTGGAACTGCGGGTCGAGCAGCGTGCCGGCGCCCAGGATGATCGCCGCCACGAGCGTGACCTCGAACGACTCGAAGACGTCCGCGGCCATCCCCGCGCAGTCCCCGACGTTGTCGCCGACGTTGTCGGCGATCGTGGCCGCGTTCCGGGGGTCGTCCTCGGGGATCCCCACCTCGACCTTGCCCACGAGGTCGGCCCCGACGTCGGCCACCTTGGTGTAGATGCCGCCGCCGATCCGCATGAACGAGGCAACGAGAGACCCTCCGAACCCGAAGCCGATCAGGACCCGGAATGCGTCTCCGCGGAAGAGCACGAAGATCGCCGTGGCGCCCAGGAGTCCCAGGCCCACCACGAACATCCCGGAGACGGTCCCGGCCTGGAAGGCCGTTTCCAGCGCTTCCTTGAAGCTGCGGGTCGCCGCGAAGGCCGTGCGGACGTTCCCTCGGACGGCGAGGGTCATGCCGACGTACCCGGCCCCGAAACTGGCCAGGCACCCGAACAGGAAGGCCAGGGCCACGCCGATGGCGAGGCCCGGATTCGAGTAGATCGGGCGGTAGAGGAAATAGAGCGCGACCGTGATCACCAGGATGAAGAGCGACATGGTGAGGAACTGGCGGCCCAGGTAGGCCTGGGCGCCTTCCTGGATCGCCGCGGCGACCTCCTGCATCGCCGCCGGTCCCGGGCTCTGGCGGAGCACGCGGCGAATGAGCCACCATCCGTAGGCGAGCGCGGAGACGGCGGCGGCGAACACGAGCCAGAGCAGCGTGGACTCGAGCCCGCCGAACGCTGGGAGGGTGATGCCCGATTCGCTCATCCAAACGCTCCTTTTGACGTCGGAATGACTTCTTTAATGTAATGGCTTTCTTCCCGATATGCGAGGGGGAAGTTCACGCGGGGGCGCCTCTCGGCGTCTCGAGGAGGGGAGCGGGTAGGGGGACCCCCGTGCCGGTCGAGATTCTAAACGCCTGGCTGCGCTTGAATGAGAAATCGAGGGTATGAGACCCAAAATCTGGGCATATTGCGCGTAGATCGCGGCCGGTTGGCGCGACAGGCTTCAAAGCGCCACTATTGGAGCGGTCTGGGGGGGTGGGACCGGCCGCCTTCCTGGGGTTCGAACCGGACCTCGGCGCCGTCGTCGAGCGCGTGCCTCGTGAAGTATCCGGCGTTCACCTCGAGCGCGTAGCGGTAGGGTTTACCGGGCCCGTAGGTGGCGAACGGACCCTGCGCCGGGTCGGGCGCTGTGGGCATCTCCATGATCTTGACGATGCGCCAGTTCGAATCGATGAAGGCGATCGAGAGCGGGATGAGCGTGTTCTTCATCCAGAACGGCGTGCTGGTGGGGGCGGAAAAGCGGAAGAGCATCCCGGCATCCGGATCCAGCGCGGTCCGGCACATCAGCCCGACCTCCATGCGATCGTCGGTGTCGGCGAGCTCGACCCGCACGCGCTCGACCCGCCCCCGCTCGGAGAAGAACACGGCGCCGTGCCGGTAGGCGAACAGGGGGACAGAGCATGCTCCGCGGGCTGGGGCGGGGTATCCGCCGAGGACAGCGGCCGCCAGCGCCGCGGGAATGAGCCAGAGCCGGGCGACGAGCCGGAGCCGGGTGATCACGGTCCTCCCTCCCAAAACCGTCTTCGAAATCAGTGTAGCACCCTCTTGAGCCAGTCGACGATCAGCGGGACGGCGGGATTCGGATCCGCATCCTCGACGTCGAGGTGGAAGTAGTC
>WNGI01000277.1_pt1 | contig 36195 bp, 29 predicted proteins | sample 5400621 | NCBI WGS metagenome assembly WNGI01 (sample SAMN13153374, study PRJNA577476) | soil metagenome | isolation source: 20 cm soil or saprolite under Garry oak tree replicate 1 | place: USA:California | collected 2016-06-15
TCACCGAAATACTCGTGCGCCGCGGCGTACCCAGGATGCAGCTCCACCAGTTTGGCGAACTGGCTTCGGGCGCGATCGTAGTTGCGCAGGAAAAAGTAAATTCTTCCCGTATGCAACTTCAGGCCAGGAAAGAATGGGTCGAGCTGGTTGGCGTGCTCAACTTGCCGGAGTGCTTCTTTTCCGCGTCCAAATAAGACCAGGCAAAGTCCGTAGTGATGCCGGATGTCGGCAAAGTTCGGATTCAATTCCGCGCCGCGATGAAATGCGCGTTCAGCTGCAGGCCAGTTTCTCTTATAATAGAGCTCGACCCCCGCACGTGCGTTGATTGCTTCACCCAGCGTCTCATCCAACGCCAGGGCTTTGTTGACGGCAGTTTCCGCCTCTGGCCAAATATCCGGCGGGAGGATGCCGTTGCATGCCCCAAATGAATAGTAAAGACCGAGACCTGCGTAAGCCAGGGCGTAAGATGGGTCGAGTTCCACTGCCCTTTGAAAATAATCGCGAATTTTTTCGTAACCGGGCGCGTAAAAATTCTGCCAAAGATGACGCCCCCTTAAATACAGTTCGTGCGCCTCGAGGTTGGTTGTCGGTTGTGCCAAAATCGCCCGTCGTTCTGCGCCGCTCAGTCGGGCCTGCAAAGCCTCGGCGATGTTGGCCGCGATATCGCTTTCGACGGCGAAAATATCGTCCAACTCGCGATCGTACCGCTCCGCCCAAAGATGCGCGTCGCTCTCGGCATCGATGAGCTGGACATGGACCCGTACCCGATTGCCGGCTTTGCGCACTGAGCCTTCGAGAATGTTAACAACACCGAGCTGGCTGGCGATCTGCGAAATGTTATCCGGTGAATTCTTGAAACGCTGCGTCGAGGTGCGCGAGATGACCTTCAAATCCCGAATCCTCGCGAGCCTGGTCAGAATTTCCTCCTGAATTCCATCAGCAAAGTAAACGTTCGCTTTCTCTTCGCTCAAATTTTCAAACGGCAGGACCGCGATCGATTTGCGCAGAATGGGCACGCTCGGTTTTTTCTCGCCCGCTTCCTCAACTTTGAATTTTTTTGGCGTCTCCCGATTGCCGATTTCATCCGAGTAGAGATTAACGATGCCGAGCGTTGCGCCATGTTTTACTTCGCAGCTTCCCAAATCGTGCAAAAGTGGCCGCCACCGCCCGTATTGTTCGAGATCATCGGCGACGCGTTTGGATAACAGAATGTGGCCGGCATCGCCGCAATCCATCACGCGTTGGGCCATGTTAATGCCCGCGCCAGCAATGTTGGCTTGTTCGTTTAAGTCTGTGACTTCTTTAACCGGCCCGCTGTGGATTCCCATTCGGACACGAAGGTCAGTATGATTCTTGAGCGCCTTGCTGATTTCCATCGCACAGGCCACCGGCGCTTCCGGGTTATCGCGAAAAACGAGTGCGCCCCCATCGCCGGTCGGCAGGCGTAGCAGCTTACCTTCGGCTTCCGCAACTCGGAACTGCTCGGTCGCGCGCGCGATTTCCCGCAATTTTTGCAACAGCTCGCTCTGCTCGTGGATGAGCAGCTTGGAATAACCGACGATGTCGATAAAGAGAACATGCCCGATTTCGAACTTCACATCGGCTTCGGACGACATGCGATTTCCTTACCACGATCTTCGGAATCTGACGAGAAATTGGAGGGTCGGAAGTCAGGGCAAAAAAACGCTGGAATCAGGCAAAGGACACAAACACAGACCACGGGCGACTAATAACTAATCGTGATTGCGATTAACTTTTTGGTGCGAGATCGCCGACAACTTTTTCGAAGCGCGGGTTACCGCGGAGCGGGTCCCAAATCTGATCGAGCTTGAGTGAACCGTAGTTCGATCCGTCCGGTTCGTGGATGATCTTTTCCAACAGATCCAGAGCACGATCCGCTTCGCCAACCTGTGAATAGATACCGGCGAGTTTAACCAGTAACTGAGTTCCATTTAGGACGTCCTTTTCGACAGGAAGAAGTTCAGTCGCGCGTTGCCCTTTGTTTATTGCATCCTCCTTGTTTCCCAAAGCGGCATCCAGTTCGCCCAGTACCATGAGCGCTTTCGCATCGTTCGGCCGTTCGTGCACTGCCGTGACCGCACGCGCCCGCGCGGCTTCAAAGCCAGCATGCGCTCGGATGTGGTCGCCGAAGCCGCGCGCGACGATCGCCTGGTTCCATTCACGCGGAGTGAAGAAACCGTCGTCGTCGAATTCATTTCCCCCGGGCAAGGCCAGAATTTGTTCGGCCGCGTGATAATCGCGCTCTTTCAAGGCCAGACCAAGACGAGCGTTGATCAGATCGTTCGGGTCGGCATTCCTGGCCAGGTCCCCGGAAACCACCTCTTTCCATCGCCGAAGATCGGCTTTCCACGCCATTTCGATGTAGGCGGCTAGAAAAGCGAGGCCGAAGTCATCCGGCTTCCACGCAAGCGCGTTGTCGATAACCTTGACCGCTTTGTCGTAACGGCGCAGGACAAAGTAATTGGAGCCGGCCAGTTCCGAGATGAACTGAATATTATGCGGATCGAGCTGGAGCGCTTCCTCGATGTGGCGGGTCGATTCCTCCCAATGATCCTGTCGCCGCTCGACCATCGCGATGGAAAACGGAATGTTTGGATCGTTAGGCAAGCTGCGTTTGGCCAGGGCATATTCGGCCAATGCCGGCGCGTAATCGCGACTTCCATGATAATAGTAGAGACCGCGCGTCCAATGGACGTCGCCGGAATCCGGCTGGAGACGAGCCGCGGCGTCGAGTGCTTTCCTTCCTAATTCGAGGTGGCCGGCGATGGGATCGGCCACCTGCCAATGCAAATACAAATGAGCACGTGCTAGTGCACAAAGAGCCGCAACAAAAGTTGAATCACGACCAACGGCCTGGTCGAGAAGGCGAATGGCCTCTTTAACTTTTTCCCTTCCACCGCTGCCCGAGGAAGTGGAGAGATTTCGCCAAATTTCGGTAGCGCGAAGATAAAGATCGTAAGCCGCCATGTCGTTTGTCGGCTTTGCCTGCATCATTTCTTCCTCTTTGGGCGAAAGCTTGGTCTGAAGCTGGTCTGTTATTTTCTTGGCGATCTCACTTTGAATGTCGAAGACGTCAGCGAGCTCGCGATCGTAAGTCTCGGCCCACATGTGGGCATCGTTGCGCGCGTCGATCAGCTGAGCGTTGACACGCACGCGGTTGGCAGCGCGTTGAACGCTGCCCTCCAAAACGTGCGCAACACCGAGCGCGCGGGCGATTTCGCGCAAGTTGCGTTTCGCGGTATTTTTATACTGCATCACGCTCGTCTGGCTGATGACCTTGAGGTCGGCCACCTTGGCCAGATTGGTCAGGATCTCGCCCTGCACGCCGTCGGTAAAGAAAGCGTTCTCTTGGTTCGCGCTTAGATTTTCAAATGGAAGCACAGCGATGCTTTTCCCGGGAATAAGCGAGGTATCTTCGGGGGTCGAGGGCGGGCGGCGGAAGAAGAGGACAGTCAGCGCGACAAAAGCAAGCAACAGAGCTGCAACAAGGGCTCGGCGGGCCAGGCGGTTAACCGCGCATTTTCGAGAGAACTGTTTCAGTTTCCCGGGAATTTGTGGATTCCCAAGTTTGTCGTTGTAGAAATTAACGATCGGAATCCTGACACCATGTTTGACTTCAAATTCGCCAAGGTCGTGCAGGTGCGTTTCCCAGCGGCGGTATTGCGCTAGATCTTCCGCCGCGCGTTTCGAGAGAAGGATGTGACCCGCATCACCGCAATCCATGACTCGCTGCGCCATATTGATTCCCGCGCCGGCGATATTAGATTTGTCGTTCACATCCGCTACTCCGCTGACCGGTCCGGTATTGATTCCGATGCGCACCTTCAGTTGGGAGTTTCCTTGCAGCGCTTCGCTGATTTCCAAAGCGCATTGCATCGGAGCCTCCGGGGTAGTGAAGAACACGAGTGCCATGCCATCGCCGGTGGGTAGTCGCACGAGGTTGTTCGTCGCTTCGGCCGCGCGAAACGATTCCGTGTTGCGCGCGATTTGATTCAGTTGCTGCAGCACCTCGCGTTGATCATCGATCAACAGCTTCGAGTAGCCGACAATGTCGATAAACAACACATGCCCGATTTCCAACTTCACATCTGATCCAGATTGCGAGGGCATGCGACGTTTCTACCACGATCTGTAAAATCTGACGAGGGATCGGCGGTGAGACCGAGCGGTCACTTCGTGAGGCTGAGGCGCGCGAGACCGGCAGCTTGCAATTCCCGGTCGAGCGCTTGCACTTCCTGCGCGACAATTTCTTTCCAGCGATTCGTAAGCTCGGTTGCTTGAGCGCGGACGTCGTTTACCGCTGCTTTGACGCGATCGGTGGGCGCGGCGTCGACGCCTTGAATTTGTTGGAACAAATCTTTGGCCGAATCCAGAGCGTGCAGAGAAGGCGTCGCACCCGGTCGCGGGTTTGGAGGTCCCAGCTCCTTTAACTTGCCGTTCAGCGCGTTCAATTTTTCCTCGACGTTTTTCGGCAGCGCTTGCTCCCTTAATTTCGTTAACCGCTCGACTAACGCGTCAAAGGTTTTTCCGATTGGCTCGAGACCTGCCCGCACCTCGCAGAGTTGCTGCGATAAAGTTAGTTGTTGCTCCAATTCAGCCTGCGACATTTTCACGCGCGGATCCATTTTGACAGTCAAAGATTGCCTGTAGCTCTTGCCGCCGGCTGTTAGGACAACGGTATATTCTCCGGGCACGACCCATGGCGAAGTCGGCGAAGGCGGTGTGTCGCGATTAACTGCAGACATTGGATACTCCGGTTCAACCGCGGGGAGTGGCGTGTAATGCATGTCCCAAAGAAATCGATGAAAGCCACGCTGGGTTGAAAGCGACCGGGGCGGACGGATCCAGTAGCCAGGAATTTTCAGCTTTTTGGCATCCGGGAGCACTGGCGCGTCGGTACTTGAATAACGCCGGACTAGATTTCCTTTGTTATCTTTGATCTCGAGCGTGACCGGCGAATCTTCTACCAGGAAATAATCGATCATCGCGCCATCGGGCGGATTCTCGCCGGCAGGTTCATCCGGCGGCAGCGGCGTGTCGGTGTTAAGACTCCAGCGAATTCGAAGCGCCGTCTGTGGTTTGAAAAGAACGGTGTTGTGTTGGTCCCTCGTGAGCTGGCGAAGCGGCGTGATGTTATCCAGGATCCAAAAGCCCCGTCCGTGGGTAGCGACCGCAAGATCGTCGTCCTTAATAATGAGATCACGAACGGATGTGGCTGGCATGTTGAGTCGCAACGATTTCCAGTTATCGCCATCATCTAACGAAACATAGACGGCGCGTTCCGTTCCCGCGAACAGTAATCCCTTTCGTTGGGTATCTTCCCGGACAACGTTAACCGTTTGACCCTCCGAAATTCCATGGACAATTTCCGTCCAGGTCTTGCCGCCATCATGGGTCCGATAAATATGCGGGCGCACATCATCGAGCCGGAGGGTATTAACCGCTGCGTAAGCGGTGTTGGCATCGAAATGACCCGCATCGATGATCGAAATTTTCTGCCACGCTGAGATCGCAGGCGGCGTAACATCATTCCAGGTCTTTCCCCCATTTGGCGTTAGATGGATCAAGCCATCATCTGTTCCGCACCAAATGCGATTCACCTCCAGCGGCGAGGGCGCAACGGTATAGATGACACCGCGTTGCTTTGTCGCAGCCGTGGGATCGGCGCGATATTTTCCGATACTCGCCGGCAACTCGTAGGTCTTGCGCGTCAGGTCAGGGCTGATCTGTTGCCAAGTCCATCCGCCGTCCCGCGTTTGCCAAAGGGTGTTCCCGGAAAAGAAAAGCAGATGCGGATCGACCGGAGAAAAGACCACCGGCTGGGTGCGAATCATGCGAAAATCAGGAGAACGCAATGGCACTGGAAGGACCCCCTGGGCCTGGCCGGTGCGTCGATCGTAGCGCGTTAACTTGCCACCATAGATTACATCGGGATCGAGCGGATCGGCGACGACATAGCCATATTCCTCGGCCGCAACCGGGTGCCAATCACGAAAGGTGATTGCACCATCATTGCCGCGGCTGGCGATCCCTACCGAACCGCTCTCTTGCTGGCCACTGTATAATCGATAGGGAAAGGTATTGTCTGCACTGACGTGGTAAAGCTGTGCGGTGGGCTGGTTATACCATGAGCTCCAGCTCTGGCCGCCGTTAACGGTGATAATCGCGCCCTGATCGCTGCCGAGCAGAATGATGTTCGAATTGTCCGGGTTGATCCAAATGTTTTGGTAATCGTCGCCGCCCGGCGCGCCGCGCCAGCCTTCCCATGTTTTGCCGCCGTCTATCGACTTCCAACAAACCACGCTGGCCGAATAAACGATGGCAGGATTCTTCGGGTCGAACCGCACGACTGGTAGCTCGCCGCCGCCGATACCGGCCGACGGTCGCGCATCATCCGTGATTTTAACCCAGGATTCGCCCCCGTCTTCCGATCGAAAAATGTTCGACGCGAGCAATGTCTTGACGGTGGCGAGCAATGTCTTCGGCGAACTCGGGGCGACCGCGAGGTTGGCCTGCACAATCTTCTCAGGAAGACCCTGGTGTAGTTGGTTCCAGGTTTTGCCGCCGTCCGTTGATTTAAAGATGCCGTCATTAGTGCCGTTCCAGGTGCTATTTTCCCAGGGGCCTTCTCGTGATTCCCAAAGGCTCGCATAAACGATATCCGAATTGGTCGGATCAATCTGGACGTCACCACCTCCGGTATTTTCGTCGCGGTATAAAACCTTTTCGAACGTTTTGCCGCCATCGAGCGAGCGGAAAATTCCGCGCTCTTCATTGGGGCCGTAAGGATGACCGGCGACGGCAACGAAGAATCGATCCGGATTTCGAGGATCGACCGCGAGCTGCGCCACCTGTTGTCCATCACGCAATCCCAAATGCGTCCAGGTTTTTCCCGCATCAGTCGATTTGTAAATACCGTCACCGATCGATAGATCGGGCCGATGCAGTCCTTCGCCGCTGCCGACATAAACGATTTCCGGATTGGAAATCGACACTGCGATGGCGCCGACCGAACCGGTTGGCTGATCATCAAAAATCGGCTGCCACGTCCGCCCATAATCTGTCGTCTTGAACACGCCGCCATTGACCTGCGCCATGTAAAAGACATTTGGCTGAGAAAGAACGCCGGCGATCGCGCGAGTCCGACCGCCGCGGAACGGTCCGACGTTGCGCCATCGCAGCGCGCCATCAAAACCGGCGTCGGCGGAGAGCGCGCAAGGCGTGATGGCGACGAACAATATTGTCAGACCACAAACGAAAAATCGTAGAGCTGGCATATGAGACCCGAATCCTCTGCCGCGCCGTGTTGGAGCGCAAGAAGCCGGACGAATTTGGCCTCTGGCTGTGTAAAGCGGACCCTCCGGCTTGGAAGTCCTTCAGGTAGGAAGTGGATTCGGACAGAAGTGGCTTGTCCCAGTAAGGAATCACTGCGGTTGACTTCTCCGTCATTTACGGGAATATCGCGGCGCTTTTCGCTATGTCCGATGCCGACCTACGCACCCGTATTAAGGAAATGATGGTGAAGAACCTGATGCTCCAAATCACGGCCGATCAGATCGCGGATGATGCGGCCTTGTTTGGGCCGAACGGGATCGGTCTCGATTCGATCGATGCGCTCGAGCTCGCCGTGGGCTTGGAAAAAAACTTCGGCGTGAGCGTGCCTAATTCTGAAATTGCAACCAAAGTGCTTCGCAACGTGAACACGATCCACGATTATATTCTCGAAAAACGCGGCGAATCGGCGCAGTCTCAGACATCCTCGTGAAATTTCTTTTTCTGGAAAGCAGCCGGAGTTGGGGCGGACAAGAGTACCGGACCTGTCTCGAGGTGAACTGGCTGAACGCTCATGGCTACGATGCCTGGTTTGGTTGCCATCCTGCGGGTGAAGTTTTCGCCAAAGCGCGCGAAATCGGCACTCGTCTTGTCCCTTTTGCCCTGACCAAACGGATTGATCCGCTGGTTTCATTTCGCCTCTGGCGCTTTTGCCGGAAGCATCGGATCGACCTGGTGAAAAGTTTCAGCTCGAAAGATCATTGGCTCGCGTTGCCATTGTATTGGGCGGGCATTCCCCTCACCCGCTCGCGTTGCATCACCGATCCGATCGAAGGTGCGAATCGCACATTCGTTTATCGTTACGGTTGCTCCCGGATTATTGCTGATGCGCCCGTGATCAAGCGGCAGCTCGTCGCGGATAACAGAATTGCTCCGGAAAAAATCGAAGTGATCGGCTCGGCAGTTGACCTCTCGCGTTTCCATCCAAATCGGGACACGACGAAGTTCCGGTCTGAGTTCGGGATTCCGGCGAATGCGCCGCTGATCGTTAATGTGGGCATGATTCGCCCGGATAAAGGGCAATTGACCCTGGTGGAAGCAGCTCGCCTGGCATTGCAGCAAAGGCCGGACGCGCGCTTCGTCTTCGTCGGCGAGGGAACGGGATCACGTAAACTTGGCATTCGACTGCATGAAGCGATCGAGCGTTACGGGCTCGAGCATCGTATTCTGATGCTCGGTTATCGCTGGGATATTCCCGATATTTTAGCGGCGTGTGATCTGGTGGTAATCGCATCGTTGCGCACGGAAGCTTCGCCGATTGTGTTGCGCGAAGCGCTTGCTAGCGGCCGCCCGGTCGTGGCGACGCGCGTTGGCGATGTCGACGAAGTCATCCATCATGGCAAACACGGTCTGATCGTATCGCCCGGTGCGCAGGAAGAAATGGCGGCAGCGATTCTGGAATTGCTGCAAAATCGAGAGCTCGCCGCTAATTGCGCGCGCAACGGTTTGCAACTCGCCCGCGAACAATTCTGTTTCGACCGCATGATGCATCGCAAACTCCAGGTAGATACCGAAGTAGTAGCGTTGCATCGGGATCAGTCCGCCGTACCAGCGCCAGCGCCGCTGGCGCGCGATTATATCAGGAATTAACTATGGGGCTGGAGGGACATGCGCTGTCATGTCCCAAAATTCTAGGGACGCGACAGCGCGCGTCCCTCCAACAATCACACGCACTCGGCGCGATTGATCGCATCGATCAATTGCCGAAAACGTCCGAAGCTGCGCCGATGTGGAGTAAGAACGAGCCGCGGCAAGCTGAGAATCTCGGGCTCGTTTCTTTCCTGCGCTAACGCCTTGCCCTGCACAATCGAGCCGCGGCGCAAAACATCTGCGAATTTGTCGTTTAATTCGGCGACACCCGCGGCGGAGAGTGCGCGTGCCATCCGGATAACAAGCTTCTCCCCCACCCAGCGCGCCGAATGATAGATGCGATAAAAGCCGGTGATTTCTTTCACTGCCGCTTCAACGTCGTGGGTAATTTTGAAAAAATAAAAATCGTCCTCTGAGATGAAACCGATCTTGTACAGATGCTGGGTCAGAAACTTCATCCATGTTTCCCAGTAATCGCCGTCGGGTTTGTCGAGTAACACCACCGGAATGATCCGGGCTTTGCCGGTCTGCATCAGAGTAAGGACCTCGAATGATTCGTCGAGCGTGCCGAAACCACCGGGAAAAAGCGCAGCTGCGTGAGTTTCCTTAACGAAATTAAGTTTGCGGGTAAAAAAGTAATTAAAGTTGATGAGCTTTGTGTCGCCTTCGATGGTTTCGTTGGCGCGCTGCTCGAACGGCAACCGAATGTTTAGGCCGAAGCTCATGTCGCGTCCCGCGCCCCGTTGGACCGCACCCATGATTCCATCGCCCCCACCGGTAATGATCATGAAATTGTGCGCCACCATCTGGCGTCCGAATTCCTCCGCCACCTTGGCTTCCGGTGAATCCTGCGCGGCGCGGGCGGAACCAAAGATGCCAACTTTTCGGAACGCCTGATAGCGGGCGAAGATTTTCGCGGCGTAACGCATTTCTTTCATCGAGCGCGAAATCAGTTTGAGATCGGCAACGCTCATTTTGTCGCGCGCCATTCTTAGCGCGGTTATGATCATCTCCTCGATCAGCTCCGGCGAATACTCGGCTCCGAAGTCGCTCACTAGCTTGTGCACGCGCCCATCCCATTCGCCGCCGAGAGTCAGTTGTTTTCGAGTGGGCTGGCTGCTGATGGTGCCGGCAGTGAAATCTTCCACGGGAAATTCGTAGCGTGAGTTGTGCCGGGCGCACGGAATTTTTGTTACCGTCCTTTCCGGTCACTGCGCCATTGTAGGGCAAGCGCTCCCGCTTGTCGGGTTAGAAAGCGGCAGGCGGAATGCCTGCCCTACAAGCCTCCGTCATCCCGAGCGGAGCGAAGCGAACTCGAGGGATCCCGTTGCGAAAACTTTAACGTAACTTCGGCGGGATCCCTCGGTCCGAGCCGGACTGGCGCTTTCGCTCGGGATGACGCGTTGCAATGGTTATCAAACCGCGATCAAATCGGCCAGGATTTCGCGAATATGACGGATGGGCACCGAATAATGACCGGCCCTTTCGATAACGCGCAAATGGCAATTCGGAATTTTCGTCGCCATTTCTCGGGCTACTCCAGCGGAAAAGCTTCGATCGGAGTCGCCGTGCCACAAGCGAACCGGGACCTGCAATTCATTGAGGGAAAATCCCCACGGTTGGGCAAACAATTGCGCATCCGCCAGCACGCCCTCAGCAGAAGTTTTCCAAGCGCGGCGTTGACTTTCGAAGCAAGCTTCAAAGGCTAGTTCGTCACGCAGCGAATCGGCATCGCATGGTTGGAGCAATTTCAAGAGCCAGGAGCGGCTGCGCCGCGGAGGTCGGAGGGAAAGAAAAGGCCGGGCCAGACGAAATCCGAGGCGACAAAGAGGAGCTGGGAATCGTTGGTCAGCAAACATCAACCATCGATATAACGCCAGCAATCCGCTATGATCGCTCAGCTCAGAGATGTTGGGGGCGCCACTCACCACCGCGATGGCGCGCACGCGCCTCGGCATCGCCCAGGCCAAGGCATAAGCGTAGGGCGCGCCGCCTGAGATACCGAGCACGCGAAATTTTTCCAGTTTCAAAAAATCCACCAGGTCAGAGACGAGCGGCGCCCAATCGAGCAATTTGCGCTGGGTCACAAAACTCGAATCGGCAATTCCCGGCCGGTCTGGCGAAATAATTCGCACCCCCAATTCGCGGGCGGCATCATGGGTAAATTGCGCCATCAGGCGCGAGCTCGGCCAGCCGTGACAAAACACGACCGGCTCCCCATTAGTATCGCCGTATTCGCTAAACGCGACGCGTTGGCCGTTCCCGCGAATAAAAATTTCGTCCCGCAGCGGAATCATTGGCACATTATCCTGATCGGCTTATTTTGGCACGATGCGAAATTCGTGGCTCGACAACTCCCTCCTTCTCGTGCGCACAATCGTTCGCTCTAATCCGATTCATCTATGTATATGAATGAAAACTCACAACCGGGCTTCGGAAAAATTTCCGTGCACGGCGATGGCGTCGGCGCGCCCACACCAGAGTTGATTGAGCGCCGTGCGCGCGAGATCGCGTTGATCGACGAACGCGATCCCAATGATTTTACCGATGCCGATTGGGAACAGGCTCGCCGCGAGTTGATGGGAATCCAGCAGACCGCCGCGCCCGAAGAAATTGGTAGCGGAGTAGAAGTTTCCGACGACGAGCATGAGATTGTTCCCGAATCACCCGGACATCGCGCCCCGCGGCCAGGTTTTGATGAGGACGATGAAACACTCGGGCAATCATTGGTCACCGACGGTTTGGAAGAGGCCGCGCATGATCAAATGCTGGAGGCGCGACTCGAAGAACACGAGGCGGACGAGACCTGAGACATGCCGGCGATTGGCGAGAAGCCCGCTTCAGTGCGGGCAATATCACGCGCAGAATCATTGCGCATGCGTTTTCGCGATGTCCGCGATTTTTCGAAACTGCTGACGCGCGATCTTGAAGCGGAAGACTGCGTCGTGCAATCGATGCCCGACGTTAGCCCGACGAAATGGCATCTCGCGCATACGACCTGGTTTTTCGAGACCTTCGTGCTCAGGAAATTTGTGACCGGATACGCATCTGCGATCCCGGAATATGCATTTCTGTTTAATTCCTATTACAACGCCGCCGGTACGATGCATCGGCGCGATCTGCGCGGCTTGATCTCGCGGCCAACGGTGGCGGAATCATTCCGTTACCGCGAAGGCGTTGATCGGCAGGTTGAAGACCTTGTCGCTTCCGCTTCGGAGGAATTGCTGGATGAAATTGAACCGATTATCACACTCGGCATTCATCACGAACAGCAACATCAGGAATTGCTCGTTACCGACATCAAGCATGTCTTTGCGCAAAATCCGTTGCATCCGATTTTTCGAAAACGCACCCAGGAAAAAACTGAATCACCGGTCCCGATGACATTTGTCGATTTCGAGGAAACGATTGCAACCATCGGCCATGACGGTCACGATTTTTCCTACGACAATGAAGGACCACGGCATCGCGCCCTCGTTCCAAGATTTTCTCTCGGCTCGCGTCCAGTTACCTGCGGCGAATATTTGCGTTTCATCGAAGCAGGCGGATATCACCGTTCTGAATTTTGGCTTTCTCTCGGCTGGATGACGGTTAACGAGCAACATTGGGAAGCACCGCTCTATTGGGAAATGCGAGATGGGGCGTGGTGGCATTTCACCCTTTCCGGTTTTCGCCCGGTCGATGAAAATGAGCCGGTCACACACGTGAGTTATTTTGAGGCCGACGCGTTCGCGAATTTTTCCGGCGCGCGATTACCGACGGAATTCGAATGGGAACGGGCTGCACAAGGTGAGACGATCGAAGGCAACTTCGTCGAATCAGAGCGTTTTCATCCCGCGCCAGCCACGGGGACAGCGGGGCTGAGGCAAATATTTGGCGACGTCTGGGAATGGACGCGCAGCTCCTACTCGCCCTATCCAGGTTACCGCGCCGCGCCGGGGGCGCTCGGGGAATACAACGGCAAATTCATGTGCAACCAATACGTCTTGCGCGGTGGCTCTTGCGCAACTTCGCAATCGCATATCCGCACCACCTATCGGAATTTTTTCCAACCCGAAAAACGCTGGCAATTCACTGGGATTCGACTGGCACGCGACGCGGCATGAACAGGCACGCCGGCCAAATCGCCGTGCTCGATTTCGAGCCGGCCAATGAAGAGTTTTGCGAGCAGGTCATCGCCGGGTTGTCGCAACACCCGCGCACTTTGCCGTGCAAGTTTTTCTACGACGAAACTGGCTCGGCCCTCTTTTCGAAAATTTGCGAACTTCCCGAGTATTACATCACACGCACGGAAATGCGGATTTTGCATGAGCGCGGCGGCGAAATCGCCAACGCGCTGGGCCGCAGGATCGAATTGATAGGACTTGGCACGGGGGCGGGAACGAAGACGCGAATCCTGTTGGATAATCTCGAGGCACTGGTTGCTTATGTGCCAGTAGATATCTCGCGCGAACAACTCACTCAATCGACGATCACTTTTCGCGAAAAATTTCCTGCGCTCGAAGTTCTTCCGGTCTGTGCCGACTACCTCCAGCCTTTCGAGTTGCCTCCGCGCAGCGGCGTTGCCAATCGCACCGTTGTTTACTTTCCCGGCTCGACCATTGGAAACCTCGAACCGGAAGATGCGACGGAATTTTTGAAAAAAATCGCGGCCATGGTTGGGCCCGGTGGCGCTTTACTCATGGGCGTCGATCTGAAAAAATCGAAAGCGATTCTCGAGCGCGCCTACAACGACAGCGCGGAAGTGACTGCGCAGTTCAACTTGAACTTGCTCGCGCGCGCCAATCGCGAACTCGGCTCGGATTTTGATCTCCGGGGCTGGCGTCATCGCGCCATTTACAATGAGAAGGCCGGCCGCATCGAGATGCATCTCATCAGTCTAAGGGCGCAAACGGTGAACGTTGCAGATGCTGTTTTCAGCTTTGCCCGTAGCGAACACATCATCACTGAATTCTCCTACAAATATTCGCCTTCAGAAATGATCGCGCTGGCCGGCGCTGTTGGTCTGCGTTTTCAAAAAATTTGGACAGATGAACAAAAGCTATTCGGCCTCTTTCTCTTCTCGCTGTAGCCGCCGCCCTGCGGGCGGCGCGACGCTTCGCACAGCGAAGCGGCTACAAGTCTGAGTTTCCGCTACTTCGTGAACGCTCTCGTTCACTTTCGCGACGTCAGTAAACTTTTCGGAGCCGATTTCGCCGTCCGCGACGTCAATCTCGAAATCAAGCGCGGTAAGATGACCGCCCTGATCGGCCCGAGCGGTTGCGGCAAGTCCACCATCCTTCGCCTGATCGTCGGGCTCGTTACTGCTGACAGCGGCGAAATCCAATTTGATGGCGAGAAGATCGCAGCCGAAACGATCATGAAAATTCGCCGCCGCCTCGGTTATGTTATCCAGGATGGTGGCCTCTTCCCCCACCTTACCGCTCGGCACAATCTCATGCTCCAACCGCGATTGTTCCGAAAGCGGCGCGATGAGATCGAGAAACGCATCGCGGAGCTCTCCGAACTCACGAAATTTCCCAGCAGCGGGCTCGACCGTTATCCGCTCGAGCTCTCTGGTGGGCAACGCCAACGCGTGAGTTTAATGCGCGCGCTGATGTTGTCGCCAGAGCTGCTTTTGCTCGACGAGCCATTCGCCGCGCTCGATCCGCTTGTTCGGGTGAATCTCCAACGCGATCTCAAGAAGATTTGCGCACGCCTTCAACAAACCGTTTTGCTCGTCACGCACGACCTGGCTGAAGCCGCCTTTCTTGGCGATGAGATCGCCCTCATGAACGAAGGCCGAATCATCCAGCGCGGATCGATTGCAGATCTCCGTGCGAAACCGGCGAATGAATTCGTTCGCGAATTCATCAGCGCGCAACGGGGCCTGGTTCAGTTATGAATGCGCGCTGTCCAACAAGGAGCGGCAGTCTCTCTCCGAGCCGTCGGCTCTCCGGAGCCAGAGGCCAGACCGGCGTCTACGTAAGTCGGCGACTTGGAACTCGCCGCTCCTTGTTAGCAGTCGCGTCGCTCCTCCTTTCTGCAACGCTTGTCTCAGCTGATCCAGTCATCGTCGGTTCCAAAAAATTCACCGAATCGTACGTCTTGGCCGAGATCGCGAAACGCGCGCTCGAAAACTCCGGTATCAAGACGGAGCACCGCCAGGGCATGGGCGGCACCATAATTCTTTGGGAAGCATTGCGCGGCGGCGGCATCGACGTTTACCCCGAATACACTGGCACGATCGCAGAAGAAATGTTGAAGCAACCTGGGGCTTCGATTGCGCAAATTCGCAACGCCTTATCCGCGCAGGGAATCGCGATGACTGGCGATCTCGGTTTTAACAACACCTACGCGCTGGTGATGCGGCGCGATCAAAGCCAACAGCTCGGCCTTAAAACCATCAGCGATTTGCGCGCCCATCATGAGCTAAAGTTTGGGCTGACCCATGAATTTCTTGAGCGCCGCGATGGCTGGCGACCGCTGAGCGAGCGTTACCAGCTCGCTCCCACTCAAGTACTCGGGATCGATCACGCGCTGGGTTATGCCGCATTGGCGAAAGGTGAGATCGATGTCAAAGACGCTTACTCAACCGATGCGAAAATCGGCGATTACGGACTAGTTACTTTGATTGATGACCTGCATTTCTTTCCGCAATACCAAGCGGTATTCCTCTATCGCAGAACGTTGTTGTCACAGGCCGCTCACGCCCTGAATGATCTTTCCAACTCTATTGATGAAGCCCGAATGATTCGTCTCAATTCCGAAGCCGAGCGGACTAAGAATTACGCTGCCGCCGCGCAACAATACTTTGGAACCACGGACGGGACGATCACGACTCCATTCGTGTCCGAGACCTTTCGCAACAAACTCTTGCGCTGGGTAACGCGACACCTCGAGCTCGCCGGCATCTCGCTGCTTCTTGCCATAATCGTCGGATTACCGCTGGGAATTGTCGCGAGCCGCGGCGGCGCAGTGGGGCACGCCATTCTCGGGGCTACCGGAATAATTCAAACGATTCCATCGCTCGCTTTGCTGGCGCTTCTGGTGCCGTTGCCATTTTTCGGAATTAGCGCACGCACAGCCATCGTCGCCCTTTTTCTTTACGGCTTGCTGCCGATTGTTCGGAATACCGCCACCGGATTACAGGATATCTCGCGACCACTGCGCGAATCTGCCATCGCGCTGGGCCTGACGGCTGGTCAGCGATTGCGGAAGATTTTTCTCCCCCTGGCGTCGCGATCTATTCTCGCGGGAATCAAAACAAGCGCCGTCATCAACATCGGGACAGCCACGCTGGCAGCATTGATCGGCGCCGGCGGGTTAGGTGAACCGATTATCAGCGGACTCAATTTGAACGATCATGTCACGATTCTGGAAGGCGCAATTCCAGCGGCGCTGCTGGCGTTGCTGGTGCAATTCTTTTTCGATTTGCTCGATCGCGTTTTGATTCCAAGAGGCTTGCGTTTATAGCTGCCCGACCTTGTAGGGCAGGCATTCCCGCCTGCCACCTACCACCTATCTAACACGGCAAGCGGGAACGCTTGCCCTACAATTTTTAAGACACCGCATTCACTCGTCATCCCGAGCGCAATCGAGGGATCCCGCCGCGAAAGCTGTAAGGTAGCGCCGCGGGATCCTTCGACTTTGCCCAGGATGACAGGTTGCCCATGCGCGTTTATTGAATTCGCATGGCCATTGCATCGATCAACCCGGCAACCGGCAAATTAAGCAACCGTTTCGACCCGCATACTAACGGTGAAATTGAGAGCGCGTTGGACGGCGCTGTTTCCGCCTTCGAAAAACATCGCCGCAGCTCGTTTGCTGAGCGCGCCGCCAAATTACAACGCGCTGCCGAGATGCTAGAAAAAGATCGCGAGCACTTTGCGCGGCTTATTACTACCGAGATGGGAAAACTTTTACGTGGGTCAATCGACGAAATTGAGAAATGCGCACATGGTTGCCGTTTCTACGCGGAACATGGCGAAAAATTTTTGAGCGAAAAAATTGTATCGTCCGATGCCGGGCGAAGCTATGTCCGTTATGAACCGCTCGGAGCCATCCTCGCGATTATGCCGTGGAATTTTCCTTTCTGGCAGGTCTTCCGATTTGCAGCGCCCGCTTTGATGGCAGGAAATGTCGGCCTGCTTAAACACGCCTCCAACGTCCCCCAGTGCGCGCTCGCCATCGAAGAAATTTTCCGCGACGCCGGTTTTGGTCCCGGCGTTTTCCAAACATTGCTAATCGAAAATGAAACGGTCGAAAAAATCATTCGCGATCCAAGAGTAAAAGCGGTCACGCTTACCGGCAGCGAACGTGCTGGCAGCGCCGTCGCGAGCAGCGCTGGTCGCGAGATAAAAAAGAGTGTGCTCGAGCTCGGCGGGAGCGATCCGTTCATTGTCATGCCGAGCGCCCGATTGGACGACGCGATCTCGACCGGGGTGAAATCGCGCATGGTAAACTCTGGCCAATCCTGCATTGCCGCGAAACGCTTCATTATTGCCGACGCGATCTACGAAAAATACGTCGCACAATTTGTGGAGAATATGAAGAAGATGAAACTCGGAGATCCGGTGGATGAAACTACCGAAGTCGCGCCGCTCTCCTCGGAAAACATTCTTCGGGGGGTCGACGAGCAAGTGCAGAAATCGGTCGCGGCCGGAGCAAAAATTTTATGCGGCGGAAAACGCGCTGACCGCGCCGGCTACTTTTACGAGCCAACGGCGCTGGCGGAAATTCCCAAAGACGCGCCTGCCTATCGCGAGGAAGTTTTCGGCCCGGTCGCGCTTTTTTTTCGCGCGAGCGGTCGCGAGGAAGCCGTCGCGATTGCAAACGATTCCAGTTTTGGGCTCGGCGCCAGTGTTTGGACAAACGAACCGGCCGAGCAGGAATTCTTTTCGCACGAACTGGAAAGCGGAATGGTGTTCGTAAATGCAATGGTCGCGTCCGATCCGCGCGTGCCATTCGGCGGTGTTAAACGCTCCGGTTATGGTCGCGAGCTGGGCGCCGAGGGGATTCGAGAATTCGTGAACATCAAGACAGTCGTCGTGGCCTAAGGACTACTTTGTCGAGAACTGGTCTTCTTTGTTCTTGAACAGAACATTAAAGGTCGTGAGCGATCCGTAGCAGCGCGTGATGTATTGCTGGATGTCGAACTTGTCTGCATCGCTCAGTTTGTCGCTCGCGTTCACCTTTTGCTCGAGCACGCGCAGATTGTTTCGAATCATCACGATCTTGTGAAAGAAAGTTTCGAGCGGCACTTCCTTCGGCTGTAGCGAGGTATCGACTGATCGCAAAACGAGGGTGCCGCTCTGCCAGCGATTGGCCAGACCTTCAACGATGGTGTCTTTTTCTTCCAAACCGAGCGCTTCGACCATGGCCTGGGAAATTTGCCTAACGAGTGCTTCCAGCGGCATCTGCTGATCGCTCAAAGTCGCGGTCGGTTCCGCGGATGTTAATTCGCTCGAGTTCGGCGCGATGGTGCGCGGCGAGTCATCGAATGCAATCTCCGCCGTGTGCTCGGTGAGCGAGCGCACCACGCCGACACCGTAGTGTGGATGCAGCACCTTCATTCCGATGTGGAGGCTCTCGATCGTTAATGGCATGCGGAATTTTCACGTTCTCGATGCGATGCCCGCGCGCAAGATTTGTTTTTGTAACGGCGGTCTATGACCGCTGAGCGTGTTGCCTAAGCGATCGTCTTCCCCTCCGAAGATTCGTGTGATTAATTGTAGCCGCCGCGCTATGGGCGGCGCGCACGCTTCGCACAACGAAGCGGCTACAGCAGCTTTAGTTGCTCGCGCGGACGCCTAAAATGTTCAGTCGATAACTCCGGCCGCGGACCGATTCCGACCTTGCGACAACTCATCTGAAATAGTGTCGCGATTTGTTCCGCGAAAATCCCTTCGCCTTTAATGCGCGTGCCCCAGCGCGGGTCGCTCAATCTATCGCCGCCGCGAATCGCGCGAATACGCGAGAGAATTTTCGCTTTTCGCTCGGGAAAATGTTCGTCGAGCCAGCGCTCGAAGAGCGGCGCCACCGCAAAAGGCAGTCGCATGATGGTATAGCCCGCGAATTGCGCACCGGCTTTTGCGCAAGCAGCCAGAATGGCCGGCATCTCGTGATCGGTCAGCCCGGGAATAATCGGCGCTACCATTACGCCGACCGGCACGCCCGCTTCGTGCAATTTAGAGATCGCTTCCAAACGAGCGTTCGGCGGCGACGTTCGCGGTTCCAGCACGCGCTGCAGTTCTTCGACGAGTGATGTAACCGACACGTTCACGGCCGCGCAGGAAAATTCGGCAAGCTCGCCCAGCAGAGCACTATCGCGCGTGACCAGTCGATTTTTAGTGATGATTCCGACCGGATTCCGGAATCGCGCCAGGACTTGCAAGCATCCGCGGGTGATTTCGAGTTTGCGTTCGATCGGCTGATACGGATCGGTCACGCCGCTGATCGCGATTACCTGCGGTCTCCACTTTCGCGAGGATAATTCCGCCTCCAATAATTTCGGCGCGTTCATTTTCACCATAATGCGCGACTCGAAATCGGTTCCCGCGGAGAAACCCAGATACTCGTGGGTAGGGCGGGCGTAGCAGTAAACGCAGCCGTGCTCGCAGCCGCGATAGGGATTCACGCTCGTCTCGAATCCGACATCGGGACTGTTGTTGCGCGCGATGATCGACTGCGAGCCATCGCGGTAAAAAATGGTTTTCCGAGGACGCGAGTCTTCATCGATTTCATCGTGCGGATCCTCTTCAAAATGCAACGCCTCGAACCGGTTCGCCGGGTTAATCGAAGCGCCTCGCGCATGGAATTCGCGTGGATGGACCGTGCGTGCTGCAGTCGGGGTGTTGCGAACATTCTCCCAGAGTTTTTTTCCGTCAGGCCATCGCTTCACGGAATATGTTCACCTGAACGTCTAAGGATGTCGAGCCATTTTTGTCGCCGGCGGTCGCTGACCTCGGAACGTGCGATAATTCTTCCGCGGCACCGCCCGCGGGTACAACCAAAATTCGAGGACCCACTGCGCGGCTTGCCCAACGAGTTCTCAATGGCACTTTTCTCGGAACGAAAAGCTCGGAGGGGTGGTCGAGTGGTTGATGGCTCCGGTCTTGAAAACCGGCAGGGCGCAAGCCCTCGTGGGTTCGAATCCCACCCCCTCCGCTGCTCCAGAGAGTGATTAGTGAGAAGTGATTGGTGGTCGATCAGTTCCGACCTTCAATCGCAGCACGCGGAGTACAGATTTGACAGAGCCAGTGCACGGCGAGAAGCGCGCACAGTACGCCTATAATCGCCGCTGAGGTAACGTCGGATAAATAATGGGCACCGAGGATCATGCGCGACAGCGCAATCAGAATCGAGATCAGTAACAGCGGCGCGCCGATTTTTTTGCGCGTGAGAAATAACGCGACGAAAAACGCGGTCGATGAGGCGGTATGACCGGATGGGAAGGCTTGATATTTGGAACTGAGTTGCGGGCCGTTCCAACGCGCCTCGGATTTGACGGATGGACGCGCTCGGCCAGTTGCGATTTTCATGGCACGTGTGGTAAGCCCGGCAAGGGCTAGCGCAAGGAGCATCGCGAGAAAAATTCGCATCCAGGCTTTGCTTCCCACAGCCAAGGCAATCGCAAGTCCAATCGCGCCAGCAATCATATGGGCCTGCCAATCCCCCACCCTGCTCACCATTCGCATCACTCGTTTCAATTCGGGCGAGGAATGTGCGTTGATCCAAATCGCGGTCGCCTGATCGAGAAAAAAGGCAGCAACCAACGCGATTACTGCCATTACGATTAGCGCGATCCAAATCTTTCGTGATCGCGCCTGCATGATTTCAGCTTCGGTTTTCACTCGAACGGCTGCTACTTTCCGGTTCAATCGTGCGACCGGCAATGCGCAATTACATCGTGCTGCTTCTGGGGTGCCTGCTTTTCCATCTCGCGGGCATCTGGAGTTTGCCGTTAATCGACCGCGACGAACCACGTTTCGCCGAAGCGGCGCGGGAAATGCGCGAACGCGCCGATTTCGTCGTCCCCTATTTCAACAACCAATTTCGTTTCGACAAGCCACCGTTGACCTATTGGTTTCAAGTCGCGAGTTATCGTGTCTTTGGCGAAAATGATTTTGCCGCCCGTTTCCCGACCGCAGTGGCGGCGGCCTTTGTCGCGCTGGTTTTGTTCAGCTGGGGAAAACGGGTGCGGGATGAGAAGGTCGGGTGGTGGGCGGCAATAATTTTCACGCTTTCACTGCAAAGCTTCATCCACGGAAAAGCCGCGGTTGCAGACATGTGGCTGGTGTTGTTCGTGACGCTGGCGCATTGGGCTGGGTGGGAACTGCTCAGGGCAAACATCGAACGCCGAACGATCTTTTGGTGGATCTTCTATATTTCGCTAGCGTTCGCATTTCTGGCCAAGGGGCCGATCGGATGGACACCGCTGTTAACGGTTGCAATCGCGCAACGATTTTATCGTCAGCAACACTTTGCCGCACGTTTCAAATTCGTCCGCGGACTCTTGCTGATGTTGGTGCTGGTCTGCCTGTGGGGAGTTCCGGCGCTTGTTCGCACGCATGGCGAATTTTTCCGGATCGGAATTGGAAAGCACGTGGTTGAACGTTCGGTCGCTACAATGGAAGGACATGGCGCATCATCCGTCTGGATGTATCTGGGGTTGCTGCCATTTTATTTTATCATCATTTTCGCCAGCTTCTTCCCCTGGTCGACCAAACTGCCGGCGCTTTGGAAAAACCTGCGCGGGCAACGCGATGGCACCGACCAATTCTTATTAGCTGGCACCTTGATTATCTTCGGAATTTTCACGCTGGTGCAAACCAAGCTTCCCCATTACACCCTGCCGGCCTTTCCATTGCTGGCGGTGTTAGTTGCCCGGCGTTTCGAGTCTTTAAGACTTGCGCGAGCGCTCCCGATCGTAATGAGCGCGGTTTATCTCGCAATAGCGCTTTTTCTCACCCCATTTCTCGCAAGATTTTTTCCAAGTTGCAATCTTGCCCGCGACAGCCGGTCTAATTTGAAACCTGCTATGGAATTTGGTGCGGTCGAGTTTACCGAACCGAGTCTGGTTTGGTATTTTCGCGATAAGGTCCGTGGATTCATGACGCCGCTAAAACGCAAGGATGCCAGTGAATTCATGAGTCGCGGCGGACCGCGATTTATTTTGCTGCCAACGGTATCGGTAGCGGAGATTTTTCCGAACGTCGATGCATCCTGGCATAGCTATCGCGCAACCGGATTCAACATCCCGAAAGGTCGGCGCGTTGATTTGACGATGTTGCTCAAGCCCGATTAGTCATCCTGAGCAAAAGCCGAGGGATCCAGTTGAAGTTATCTTAACGGTTTCGCAGCGGGATCCCTCGGCTTTCGCTCGGGATGACCGGATGGCTGCTGTGATTTGTTGCTTTGCAGATTTCCGCGTCACAGTTAGGGATTGCCGACATGATCACCTTTCTCCATGGCCGCCTGACGCATGCGCTGCCTACGCAGGCGATCGTCGATATTGGGGGTATTGGCTACGAGGTTTTTATTCCGCTTTCGAGTTACGATAAACTTCCCGCAGTCGGGCAGCCAATTGAAATTCTCACGCACCTGCACGTGCGCGAGGATGCGCAAATTCTCTACGGATTCATGAGCGCGCCGGAGCGCGACCTTTTTCGCCTGCTGGTCAATCACGTCAGCGGGATTGGGCCAAAACTGGCGCTGTCGGTGTTGAGCGGAATGAGCGTGAACAATTTCAAAGCCGCGGTGGTGAACAACGATGTGGTGTCACTTTCGAAGATCAGTGGTGTGGGAAAGAAAACAGCGGAACGAATGGTGCTGGAATTGAAGGACAGGGTCGGGGCGGCGGCGGCGTGGGAAGCGGCGAGCGCGGCGCATGCCCAGACACCGGAACAGGAACAGGCGAACGAAGCAGTGCTGGCCTTGATCGCGCTAGGTTACAAGCAGGCCGATGCCCACAAGCTGGTGCGCGATTTACAGGAAGGCGAGGGCGCGGGTAAGTCGGCCGAGGAATTAGTGAAGATGGCGCTGAAGAAATTTGCGGCAGGGCGCTAAATCCGTCATCCCGAGCAGAGTCGAGGGATCCCGCTGCGCAGCTTAAAGGTAGTTTCTACGGGATCCCTCGACTTTCGCTCGGGATGACGGGTCGTTGTGGGATTTGTCATTCGACCCCTGAGCGTTGAACGTTGCCATCGATGATCGCGACGGTCGAAAACAAGCTCGATGCCATTCGGGGCGCTTTGCCGAGCGAAGGTTTATTCGCCGATAAAGACTGGCTGATTTCGCCAGAGGCGTTTCCGATTTCAGAGAAATTTGCCAGCGAGCTGGAGCAACTTGGGCATCGATTGTTCGTTTTCCAGCGCGCGTGCAATCAGCTTTATCAGCTGAGCTTTCGGGGCAAGCAGCCGGAATGGATCGCGAAATATCTCGATGCCGGGAAACCGGCCAAACTAGTCGAGTTGTCGCGGCAGAAAATTTTTCGCGACGAGTTGCCGCGCGTTATTCGACCCGATCTTATTTTGACAGAGAAAAGTTACATCATTGCGGAGATTGATTCCGTGCCCGGTGGAATCGGTTTGACCGGTTGGTTAAATCGTACCTACTCGGCACTCGGCCAGGATGTGATCGGCGGCGAAGATGGAATGCTTGTTGGTTTTCAGACGGTTCTGCCGAATGGCGGCGATATTCTGGTTTCGGAAGAATCGGCAACCTACCGGCCGGAGATGGAGTGGTTGGTGGCGCAATTGAACCAACCCGGAACGTCCAACATCGGACATCCACCATCGAATTGGCGCGTTGTGGCGGCGGAGAATTATGAGCCACAACCAGGCCACAATGTTTATCGATTCTTCGAATTATTCGATCTGCCGAATATTCCAAAGATCGAGGCGCTGCTGAGGTCGGCGGCTGAAGGAAAGGTGCGGGTAACGCCGCCCATCAAACCGTTTCTGGAGGAGAAAATGTGGTTCGCGCTTTTCTGGCTTAAGCCGTTGCGCCAATTCTGGCGGCGCGAGCTGGGCGACAAATATTTTCTGAAATTGCAGCAAGTCATCCCTTACACCTGGTTACTGGATCCGACGCCCTTGCCGCAACACGCGGTGATTCCGCGGCTCGAGATTCACGATTGGCACGAGGCAGCCAAGTTCAGTCAGAAAGAGCGCGACCTGCTTTTGAAAGTGAGCGGCTTTTCGCCTCTGGGCTGGGGCAGTCGCGGAGTGGCGCTCGGCGCGGATTTGCCGCACAGCGAATGGGAGAAACGAATCGACCACGCGCTGACCAATTTTGGGTTTCAGCCAACGATTTTGCAGCAATTTCACAAGGGAAGCTTGTTTGAGCACCGTTATTACGAGAACGAAAGCGCCGAACTGCAGACAATGAAAGGCCGAATTCGTTTGTGCCCGTACTATTTTGTCGAAGGCGACCGGGTAAAATTGCGCGGCGCGCTAACGACAATTGTGCCTGCGGACAAAAAACTAATCCACGGAATGCGGGATGGCATTATGGTGCCGACCAGCATTGATACCTTTAACGGGCCGCGATCGTGAGTTCGCGCCGGTGGATGGGGCTAGCAGGCGTTAGGATGCTTTGGTAGAGGTGGAATTCCTCTACGTGTATCATGCCGGCGTCGTAATCGCGATGCTTCTTGAGGAATGATTGCATCAACGCAGGCGAGATTCCTCGGCCACGTGCGATAGTGAAATGGGGCGTCCAGGCGCGCTCCTCAATTGGCAAATTACAGGCAAGGGCGGCTTCGTTCACCCGCTTGTGCAATTGAAAAAGATGCGGATGTCCGTGGCCAACGCCGACCCAGAGGATGTGAGGAATTCCTTTTCTTGAAAAGGTGCCGAGTCCGATCACGGGAAGAAAAAATGCGCGAAAAGAGATCGCCGTGAGTTTTTCCCTGAGCAAATTGGCGGTCTCCGGATCGACCGCGGCGAAAAACGCGAGGGTGAGGTGGATCTGCGATGGAGGCGAAAAAATCAGGCCGCGATAATGCGGATCGAGCGCGGCAAGAGATTCTGCGAATTGGTCAGGTAAATCGATGGCGATAAAAAGTCGCTGATCGTTCATGGATTAAATCGTCGTCATCCCGGGCGAAGTCGAAGGATCGAGAAGTTACTTTAAAGATCCCGCAACATGCTCCCTCGACTCCGCTGCGCTTCGCTCGGGATGACGAAGCTAGCCGCCATGCTTGCGATTGAAGCGAGCTACTTCGCGGGCGGTTTCGCGATCGATGGCACGCTTTTTCAAATCGGCGCGTTTATCGCGCGCCACTTTGCCCTGCGCAACGGCGATCTCGGCTTTCAGTTTGCCGTTTTTCCAATGCAAATTGAGAAGAACAAGGGCGCGTCCACCTACCTGGGTTTCGCCATAAAGCTTATCGATCTCGGCGCGGTGGAGTAAAAGTTTGCGCACCCGTTTGGCGGAGGGAATCTCGTGACTGGCGCGCTCGTAGGGTTGGATGTCGGCATTATAGAGGAAGGCTTCGCCATTCTCGATGCGAGCGAAGGCGTCGTTGATGTTGGCTTTGCCGGCCCGGATCGATTTGACCTCGCTGCCCTTAAGCTCGAGCCCGGCTTCGTAGCGCTCGAGAATGTGAAAATCGCGCAGCGCTTTGCGGTTGAGAATCGTCTCGGCAGTCATTAACCGAGCGATGGTGGCGAAAAATCAGGCGCCGTCGGTGGACGTGCTCTGCTCTTCAAAAGTGAGTTTGCCGGCAATGATTTCCTTAAGCGCAATGTCGGTGAGCGAGGCCCGCGGGCCAGTCTCGACCATTGGCCGATGCCCAAGACCAAGCTGACGCACGCGCTTTGATACAACGTTGATAAGCAATTGCGGGTTGGGAATGATCTGGCTGGCTTCCTGCAAGAGTTGAGTCGTCATAATGCGCAAGGTGTGGACGGCGCGGGTGGGCTCCGCCGGGAATTGGAGAATCGTCGGTGAGCAGGACGAAATGGGACCAGGGAAAAGACGAGAGCCGAGCATCGCGACGAAAGAAATGCTGAATGTGGGAAGTTGACGCGCCCTTGTCAACCGATTTTTCCCGCGGACGGGAATTCACCGAGGGTTTAGCGGATGTCTTCGACGTAACTGGTAATTCGGTAATCGATGACGTCACCCAAGCTGTCGAGCGACCGGTCATAATGCCAGCTGGTATTGCCGTTACCGTAAAACGATTTGGCAATAACTGCTCCGATCACGTCAGGATTACCGTTCATGGTAAAGTCTGCGCTCGGAGCGTAAAACGTGGCCACTAAATTCCCCGGCGAATTGATGTTGACATGCTGGGGCGACCCATCGGTCGGGCTAATGCTGTAGAATTGCAGGTTCCCGGCGTAACCAGTCTCGTTGACAAGGTCACCCGCTTTAACATCGACGTTGCCGTCAATGAAAAACTGCACGTGCACTCCAGGTTTCACATCGATTTGGCCGGTAAAGTCACTGGTCAGATGGATGGCCACGTAGGTTTGCGACGATCCATTTTGGTTGATGGTAAGTTGTTTCGTGAAGCTGGAGAGCAAGTAGACGGTCGGTGCTCGGGCCGTGCCAGCGGCCGGAGGAGTGACTGTAGTATTGGCGTTTATATTGGTGGGCGAGGCTTGAGGCGCAGGTAAGTAGGTCGGCATGGAGAACGAGTCCTGCGTAAACGGCACATTGTTGTCGATGGTGCCGTGAACGTTGAGCGTTTTCTTTGTGGCCGTTCCGCCATTGGTGTAAAGGTTTCCGTAGATGTCTCCCATGACGGTGGCGGTAGCGTTGTCAATTTGTACCGATCCGCTTTGCGAATCCACGTAACGAGGATTGGAAGGGTTCGTCTTCACCGTAGGGTCGTAGGGCCCCGCACTTGATCTGTAACTATCAATATAGGCCGCCGATCCAAGACCATAGAAATTTCCAGTTACTTTGATCGCAACGTCGCCGAACGGTCCGACTGGCGCAGCGATTAATTCAATACGGCGGCTAAGTTGCGGCGCTGGTGAGACCGCGACGATGGCTTTGTTCGTTCCATCCCCGGTCGGACCATAGGTCGCGGTGAAATGATCATATTTGAAATCTATCTTGCGCAGGAGGGTATCACCGTCGCCGCGAGTCGACCCGTTAGCGACGAACCTGTTTCCATTGCTCAAGCGATCATCCATTCCGGTGCGCTTCAATCCCTGCAAAGGTGAGGTTCCTTTCGAACGGATACGATACCAGGCATTACCGGTTGTCGGGTCGGTGTAAAAGAGATCTACCGTCTCGCTCACGCGCATATTATTCGTGCCAAAGATCGTCGTCCCGCTGGTGTAGGTCGTGCCGGACGTTGTCCAACCGTCGCTAGTGTTAAAGGCGCTGGTCCCGAAAGCTACCTTTCGGACCTCATTGTATGCAATGTCAGCACCGCTCTCCGCCGCATACAGCGCTTCGTTCCAGGAACGGACCTGGTTCGACGCCTGATTATAGCGGGCGGTGCAATTCAGCAGCACGTTGGCTGCGATTACCGAGATAACAAAAATCGTGCAGACAGCACAAAGAAGAGCGTTTCCTCGCTCGCTTGAAATGAATGATACTTTCATAAAATTTATCCGCGTCGCTTGTTTCGGAGATAAGCGAGAGAAAAGACGGTTGTCCCGGTGCGTTCGTCGGCGACGTTCCCGCTTGTAAAAATCGGGAGAAACGTGACCGACATAGTTGTATATTCCGTGTTGGTAAGCTCCGTATCGCTGTCTTTTGGCACTAATGAATCTGTGCTGGAGGCTATGGTCGTGACCACGCCATCTTCTGTGCGCAAAATAGAGGCCCCGTTGATTGAGTAAACTACGGTGCTTGTAGCCGGGGTTGTAGTCCCTACATAGTCATAGTTCACCTGATAACTGCTGGTGGGCGAGATTGTCGGAGCTCGCACTGTACCAATCAGAGATGGATTGCTTTGGCCATCCTGGTCGTTTGATTGAACGATGTACTTGGGGATGGTCAAGGTCACCGTTTGCTGATCCGCTGAGGTGGTGACGATGAGCGCCCGTTTCACATCACGGTTGAGATAATCGATAATGCGAACCTGCTGGATATGAGTGGCGAAGTAATGATCCACCGCGTTAAAGCTTTTTTGCATCGCGATCGAGGCCGTAATGATGGCAGCGAAAATGACCACCGCGATGGCCATGGCCGTCATCATTTCGGCAAGGGTAAATCCGGATTGGTGAGAATGGGCCGTTAGCTTCATTTCTTTGTGCCGTTGGAAATGATGAGCGATGTTTGCTCGGTTCGCTGTCGCCCGCCAAGCACTCCGGTCCATGACTGCGAAATGTCCACTTTGACCAGCGTGGAACCAAGGCTAGTAGCGGTAGAATCGAGACTGACCGTGCCGTTCGTTGCCCGCGTCATTTGAGTAACGCCATTTGGCGTAGGGTATGCCGATATTTTGACAACTTCTGTGGCGGATTTAGCAAAGTCGGACGTGTTCGCCGCAGTGGCCAGAAGGTTCTGAACATAAGACGTAGTAGTGAGATCGCTGAAGGCCATGTTACGGAAAACCTCGGTGCGAGCTTGGACGGCCTCGATGGCGCCGACCGATTGCTTGCTCGCTGCGATAAACCGCAGAACAACGGCGTTCGCTTCGAAAAGGGATGCAAAAAAGGAGGCAAGCAACATTGTGGCGACGAGGATTTCCACGAGTGTCGTGCCTGAGGGGTGACTTTTGGGAGATAGTTTCACGGATTATATATATTATAGATTTCATAATATATATAGCAAAGAGAGTGCCGCGCGGCCCTAAGATTGAGCGGCAAAGACGCCAGATAAGTCAGTTGTATGTATCTTACAACTAGGTTGTTATGATTTAGTTGCTCTATGCCGATGCATATCCTTCATAGTTTTGCCTGGAGGTAGACCGTCTCTCCTTGCTATCGTTAATTAAATAGGCGAAGTAATCTCCCAGGCCGCGGCGGGCGCGGCCGCACATCGCGGGCTGTGGCTCAGCTTGGTAGAGCGCCTCGTTCGGGACGAGGAGGCCGTGGGTTCAAATCCCACCAGCCCGAATCAAACGCATTGGTCAAGGCATGAACGAAACCGTCCTCACTACCATTGCGTTTACCGGATTCACGGTCGCATTTTTTCACGCTGCGATTCCGACCCACTGGTTGCCCTTCGTGGCAGCGGGTCGTGCGCAACGCTGGAGCCATTCCAAAACACTCCTGATTACCGCACTAGCCGGCACCGGCCATGTCCTCACGACTGCGCTACTCGGTTTAATCCTAACCATTTTTGGAGTCGCGCTGAGTTCGCGCGTTGGCACGTGGTTCCCCCGAATAGCGGGAGCATTGCTGATCGCGCTCGGTCTCTTCTACATCTGGCGACAACTTTCCGGCCACGCTCACAGCCACACTCACCTATTTTCCAAAGGCGGCCACGGTGGAAACGAGCATGAGCACGAGCACGAACTGAAGGAATCGCTGGCGCATTTTCGTGCTCCGGATATTTCGCGCACCGCCACCTCCGACTGGGTCGCCATCGGGAGCCTCTTTGCCATGCTGACCTTCTCACCCTGTGAAGCGTTTCTGCCGATTTACGTTTCGGGAATTCGCTTCGGCTGGGGCGGTTTTGCCCTGCTAACCCTTATTCTCTCCACCGCCGCAGTCGCAGGAATGCTGGTTTTCACGTCTCTGGCCTTATTCGGAATTAGGGGCATCCGCCTGGGTTGGTTTGAACGCTATGAAAGCGTGGTAATGGGATCCCTGCTATTACTAGTTGGTGTAATGGTGCTTCTTTTCGAAAAATGACCGCGCGATTTGGTTGCCGAAACTGTTTGCCATCCTACACAAGCAATGCTTGCCTTTCGCCTCACTGCCACGCCAAAATTATCTTCCCGCTATGGGTTCTCTCAAAAAACGACGCAAAGCAAAAATCTCCAAGCACAAACGCCGCAAGCGAATGAAGGAGAACCGCCATAAGAAGCGCCTGCGTTACAAGTCGTAGCCGCGACTAAGGGCGGTTTGCCTCGGCAGACCGGCGCGGTAGATTCAGGTAGGATGATGATTGCGCGCAAGCAGGGGGCTTATCTTGCGCTGCTTCTGCTGGTATGCGGCATCGGAAAAGTCTCATCCGCACCGGCACCATCTACACGATCACAAAAGGCAAAGGCGGCGCACTCGGCGCCGAAGCGTGCCGATGTAATCGATGATTCGCTGGCCCTGCCTCCTGCGCGAGATTTGAATCTGAACATTGAGGGTGAGCACAAGGTTGAGGCCCTCGCCCATTTCGTCGAAGGAATTGATTTTGAGGAGAACGGCGAGATGGAAAAAGCTCTCGAAGCTTATCGTCAGGTTCTGAATGTGGATCCGGGGCAGATGGAATTGGCGGTTCGTGTCGCGGCGTTGCTGACGCGGGACGATGATTATCCGAGCGCGGTTGATGTCTTAAAGGACGCAGTCAAGGTGCATCCGAAAGCGCCCGAACCTTACCTGGAGCTGGCTTTTATCTACGCTAAGTATCTGAAGAAAGTCGATCAGGGGATTGAATTCGCCAACAAAGGCATCGCGCTGGACCCGCAGAAGATTGACGGCTACCAGCGACTCTTTGAGATCCATCTCATCGCCGGCGATGAAAAAAGGGCGGTCGAAACTCTCGATCGCGCCGCCAAAATACCAAGCGACGATCCGATTTTCTGGGCAAGGCTTGGCCGACTTTACGGCTCCGTCGTTTTGAAACCAGATGCCAATCCGGTTCCGGAGCAAATAGCGCGTTTGAACGATGTTTTTAAGAAGGCGGCCGCAAAAGGGCAAAACGACCCTGGCGTTTTAAAGGAGGTGGGGGATTACTTCGCCTCCACCCAACAGATCAAGGAAGCACTTCCGTTTTATTTGCGCGTGCTTGAGTTGCAACCTGACGACGCCAATGTCCGCGAAAAACTGGCGACCGGGTTTGTGTTAACAAATCAGCGGGCGCGCGCCGTGGAAACACTTGAAGCGATTATCCAGGAACACCCCGAAAAATATCAGCCCTACGAATTGTTAGCCCAATTGCACGATGATGAAGCGCGCGCGCTGCTTCGGTCTAATCAAACTGATCCGGCGAACGCGGAATTCAAGAAGGCGGCACAGAACTACGAACAAAGCCTGCTCATTAATTCAAACCACGCGGCCACCTATTTGCGACTCGCGGAATTATTGATCGCGCCGCTAAAACAGAGCGAACGCGCCGTGTCGATTTTGACAGAAGGGCGCCGGCGTTATCCCGACGCTCCCGAATTCGCCTACTATCTCGCGATTGCTCTGCGCGAGTCGAAAAAGGCGAAAGAGGCAGTGGTCATGTTCGAAGAAGCTCTCAACGAAGCGCAAAATGCGCAGGCTGATTTTTTGAAACCACGTTTTTACGTTGAATATGGCGCCGCGGCGGAAGAGGCCGGTCTTTATGATAAAGCGGCGGAACTTTTCCACAAAGCCATCGCGATGGATCCCGCCAATGCGGCCGAGCCCTATAATTACCTTGGCTACATGTGGGCCGAACAGAACAGTCACCTCGACGAAGCAGAAGACGCAATCAAGCGCGCGCTTCAACTCGACCCCGACAACGGCGCTTACCTCGATAGCATGGCCTGGGTGCAATACCGTCAGGGAAAATACGATCAAGCCCTGGAAAATTTAAAGCGCGCCGTTGAAAATTTGCCGCGCGAAGACGCCGTCGTTTTCGAACACCTTGGCGACGTCTATTCGAAGTTGAACCGTGTCTCCCAAGCACTCGAATCCTGGCAGAAGGCAAAAACACTCGACCCATCGAATAAAAATCTCGCGGCAAAAATCGACGCCCAAAAAACCCGTGTCAGCAAAACCAATCCAACTGGAGCGAAACCATGAGTGACTCTGGCGGCACGCGTTACCCGGCAGAATGGCAACGCAAGGCCATCTGGGCTGCGGTCAGCGCGCTCGCCATTAGCTTCCTCATTTTCGTATTCGTGGCAGCGGTCTGGATCATGGCGAACGTGATCAGCTTTCTGCAGCCGATTTTAATTCCGGTCGCGATCGCGGCCATTCTTGCTTATTTGCTTGACCCGGTTGTCACGCGAATGGCCGCCAACGGTCTTGGTCGCACGAAATCGATCATGCTGCTTTTTGCTATTGCCGGGCTCGCGCTTGTCGCCATCGGCACCTGGCTGGTACCGGCAATTGGAATGCAGAGCTCGAACTTGGTGAAGGAATTACCCCAATACACCGTCAAGGCGCGCGATAAAATTGTCGATGTAATTTATCGCTACGAACGGACTTTTGGCAGCACTGACAAAACGCGAGCGAAAGCCACCAGTGGGATCGTAAATTGGTTGCTCGGCTCAACTCCGGCCCCGACACCGAAACCGAGCCCGAAGCCTACTGCAACCGCTGCGCCGGAGGAGGCTCTTCCGATTCCTTCATCATCGGCCACCCCGCCATTGGAAGAAATCGCCCCCGCTCCCTCTAAATTGACCGATGCGGAGCGCGGCCGTCTTCAGGAGTTAGTGGAAAAACAGCTGCCCAACCTTGAAAAACAACTACCCAACCTCAGCGAGAAGATCTGGGCGATCATTAAGAAAAGCATTGGCGGATTTCTCGGCGTCACCGGTTTTCTTTTGAGTCTGATCCTGGTGCCGATTTATTTGTTCTTCCTTCTTAAACAACGGCCCGCCATTCAGCGTCGCTGGAAAGAATACCTGCCGCTTCGTAATTCACCGCTCAAAAACGAAGTCGCCGACGTTCTCCTGCAGATCAACAGCTACATCATCGCCTATTTTCGTGGGCAACTCCTCGTCTGCCTCGTCGATGGCATTTTGATTGGCACGACTCTCTCGTTCCTTCCGCCGCCAGGATTAAATTTTGCCGTCCTCATCGGTTGCCTTGTTGCCATTCTCACCATGGTTCCGTACATCGGGATCATCGTTTGCTGGATTCCAGCCGCTTTGATCGCCGTCGCGCAATGGGGCGACTTCACTCACCCATTGCTTGTCACGTTAATCTTCATCGTCGTGCAAAATCTCGAGGGCTTATTTTACGCGCCGCGCATTGTTGGCAATTCGGTCGGGCTTCACCCGATGACCGTGATTGTTTCGATTTTCGTCTGGGGTTTGCTCATTGGGGGTTTGCTCGGTCCAATTTTGGCCGTGCCCTTGACGGCGACGATCAAAGTATTGCTCGCACGTTATGTTTGGGGTGAGCGTCTGCGCGAGGAAGCGATTGAAGCGATCGAGGAGGTCCCGGTCGTGGCAGAAGAGGAAGCCGCGGTCGAAACGGCGCGCGCTTGAACGGCAATCTTGGTTAAAGGGAACCGCGCGTTGTCGTAGAACCATAATGACAGATCCGGTAATTCACCAGCTTCGGCGACAGACAAACAAAACTGCTTCGGTGGGTCAGACCCGTTCTGTCCGCGGCGGTCTAATCGTTCTGGCGGTCATTGCCGGATTCGCACTCGGACTGCTTGTTTTCACCATTGGTCCAAAACTCGTTAATTCCTGGCGAGAATCGCGCTGGCTTCGACAGGCCGAAGCGAATCTGAAACAGGGAAATTTTAATGGCGCGAATGATGCCGCACAACAGGCGTTACAGATCAATCATGATTCTTTGCCAGCCTATCAAATTCTGGCCGAAGCAACCGAGAAACAAAATCGCGCTGAAACCGTAGTCTGGCGCGCGGAAATCGCGCGCTTGCGGCCGCGCGAAATTGATAGCCAGCTCAACCTCGCCTCGGCCGCTTTGCGCTTCGGTCAGCTCGATGCAGCCCGCAAAGCGCTCGAGAGCGTGCCGAAGGAGAATCGCGAAAGCGCGCCTTACCATGTCGTTGCCGGATGGCTGGCGCGCGCGCAGGGCGATGAAGCAGGCCAGGAGCGCCATTTCGCCGCAGCTTTGGCAAAGGAACCGGGCAACGAAACCTATCAATACAACCTCGCCGCGGTTCGGATCAAATCGCCCGATCCGCAGAAAAACGCGTGGGCACGCGCAACCCTCGAGCACCTGATCAAAAGCGCTCCTTTTCGCGCCGGTTCCCTTCGCGCTTTGCTAAATGATGCGATCCAGCACAGCAACCTCGAGGCAGCCGATCGCTTCGCGCAAGAACTACAATTGAGCCCACAGGTCACTTTTTCCGACGACCTGCTTTGCTTGGATTTTTACAAAAAACTCGATCAAAAAAAACTGGCGACATTGCTGGAGAAGATGAAACCCCTGGCGACGCGACAACTCGACGATCTCGCGGCGTTGATGGCATGGATGAATGGCAATGGCATGAGCGCCGAACTCCTGCGATGGATGGAGAAGTTGCCACCCGAAAAAACCGCTAATCCTCCGCCAGCAATAGAAGTTGCCGCTGCTTTTACTGCACAAAAAAATTGGTCGCGCCTTCGCCGTTGGACGAAGGGCGGTAACTGGGGCGACTCTGAATATTTACGGCTCGCCTATCAGGCATATGCGAAACAGCAGTCTCGACCGGAAGGCACCGATGCGGAATCTGCCTCTCTCTGGCACGATGCCGAGCGCGCCTGCGAAGAGTATCCCGAGCGTGAAATTCGACTGGCTCGTCTCGCTTCGAAATGGAATCTACCGAACCAAGCGGAGCAACTCTGGTTGCGCGTCGCCCATAATCCATTGAGTCGTCGTGAAGCGCTCGATGCCTTGTTTGGGATTTATCGCGCCAGCAATGATCTCCCTAATCTCTACCTCACCGCCATGCGTCTGCATGAAACTTCTCCGGAAGAACCGCTGATTGCAGCGGAATATGCCCGTCTGTCCATGATCCTCGATCGCAACCCCAGCGAAGGTCAGCGCGTTGCCAAAGAGGCCTTCGATCAAGCGCCGACCGAGCCACCCTGCGTGGTTGCCCAGGCGCTTTCTTTAAATTCGCAAGGCCGAACCTCTGATGGAATCGCGGTCTTGCAAAAACTCGCGCCGGAGAAATTGCACGACGCCCGTGTCGCCCTCTACCTCGCAGTACTCTTGCTTGATGACGGCAAAGCCGATGCCGCTCATGAATTCATTGACGCCGCCAATTCCGGCTTCGTTTTCCCCGAAGAGAAGAAACTTTTGCAGGAAGCGTTGCAGAAACAGTCTAGTTCCACGTCTTCAACGCCGACACCTTCGCCGACGATCTCACCCTCGCCCGCCAATTCTTCACCGCGTTAATCGAATCGCACCGGTTCGTGTTGTTGGCTGCTCGTACTTTCTGAGGAACTTTTACGCTGCCGCAGTGTTTCCAGTTTGTATAGCTTAGGGATCAAAGGGAAACGCCGGGAGCGTGACGCTTCCGGCGTTTATTTTACGGCGCGAGTAATTTCCACCGCTCGACTTCGCTTGCCGTCGTCGTCGGACGAGCACATCGCATCGCAAAAATTGAGCTGAAACAAACTTCGCGAAATGGCAGGCGTATTTTATCGGCTAATCTTTGCTTGGTCTCTGGCGGCAATTTTGCATAAAGCAAACTTAGGTGTGGGTCGATGAGGTAACCGTCCCCCGCCCCGCTCGCTTTCCAGATCGCGTCGCCTAGCTGTTGCAATGTACTGTTTGTTGCGAATTGGACGAAAAGCGTCTTCGTAAATTGTTCGCCGAATCGAATACTATGAATCGTTAGTTCGATTTTAACCGGTGGAAGTTTGCACAAGACGTCGAGCGGAGGCCGCGAACTTTCCGGTGCGACAAAAATCGTTACGTGCGGTTCGAACAATCTGCGCGCGCCGCCGTTTCCGGCAGCAACCAATAAGCAACTGCTTGTGCCTTCCTTGCCATTTGATCTGGCGCCACCTTCCCAGTCATCCCGAGCGAAGTCGAGGGATCCCGCGGAAGTTACCTTAGAAGCTTCCCCACGGGATCCGTCGGCTTACACTGGGGGTGACAAAAACGACCACCCCATTATCCTCTTCCTATGCCCACAAATGTCCTCGGCACCGAGCTGCAATGTTGCTGCCGCGATCCACTCACCGGTTTCTATCGCGACGGCTACTGTCGCACCGGGCCCGGCGACGTTGGGTTGCACACCGTTTGCGCGCAGGTGACTCGCGACTTTCTCGATTTTTCGGTGCTGCAGGGAAACGACCTGGTCACACCGCACCCAGAGTGGGAATTTCCCGGGCTTGAGCCGGGTGACAAATGGTGCATCTGCGTGACGCGTTGGAAAGAAGCATTGGACCGCGGCGTCGCCTGCCCGGTTGATCTCGAGGCAACTCACGCCTCCGCGCTAGAGTTTGTCACCCTCGAAGAATTACAAGCCCACGCGTTGAAATAATCGCGTTCACCGGCACCGTTAGCGCGTTTTGAAATTACCCTTCAG
>WNGI01000449.1_pt1 | contig 36112 bp, 33 predicted proteins | sample 5400621 | NCBI WGS metagenome assembly WNGI01 (sample SAMN13153374, study PRJNA577476) | soil metagenome | isolation source: 20 cm soil or saprolite under Garry oak tree replicate 1 | place: USA:California | collected 2016-06-15
GGCGCGGGCGATGGAGCCCGACGTGCTGATCGCCTACCAGATGAACGGGCAGGATCTGACGCCCGATCACGGATATCCAATGCGCGCCATAGTGCCGGGGCATTACGGCATGGCGTCGGTCAAGTGGCTGACCGACATTGTTGCGGCCACGCAGCCGTTTCAGGGCTACTGGCAGACGTCCGACTACGCCTATTGGGATGATTCCGAGGGAACACCTGTGCGCCGGCCTCTCGCGGAGATGAAACTGAAATCGCAGATCGCACGCCCGCGTGTGTACGAGAGGCTCGAACCCGGTCGCCCCTATACCATCTTCGGTGCCGCTTGGGCCGGCGACACTGATGTTACCGAGATCTGGATCAGTCTTGATGGAGGCGCCTCGTGGGTTCAGGGCGAATTCCTCGACCCGATAAATCGGCACGCATGGCGACGCTGGAAATACGATTGGATTACGCCGGCACAACCCGGCCGCCATACGCTGTTAGCGCGTGCCAGGGGAGCCGACCAAGGTGCCCAGCCGGACGGTCACAATCCAAATTTCGGCAGCTATGTGATCGACCACCCGTTGCCAATTGAGATCTTTGTAGGTGCGCTTTGAACTGCGGCGTACGCCGCTCGGCAAACGGACGATGCTTCTTTCAGCAAAATCCGCACATCGCGTCCGGCGTCGGGAGGCGACAAATGCAGGAGAACATCGCGATAGCATCCATTAGTGACCGTTCAGCACTTGACGTAGCCACCGATGCTGTTCCCGTAGCGGAGCATGCATGCGGTGCTTCATCTCTTCTCGGATTGCCTTCAGCTTTCGAGCAGGGCGCTTGGCTTGCGTCTTCCTCTTGACCATGAACTTGTTCTTCCTGGTTTTGGCGCAATAGTGCGTGAAGCCGAGGAAGTCGAAGGTCTCCGGGCGTCGCTGCGCAGCGGCGGTTCGCGCGTGGGCGGCGAACCGCCCGAACTCGATCAACCGGGTCTTGCCCTCAGGGAGCGACAGGCCGAACTGCAGCAGCCTGTCTTTGAGATCCACGAGGAGCTGCTTCCCATCTGCCTCGAACTGACAACCGAACACCATATCATCTGCGTACCTACAGACGATCACCGTCCCGGCTGCCTGCCGTCTTCTCCACTGGTGGACCCAGAGATCGACGACGTAGTGAAGAAAGACATTCGCAAGGATGGGGCTGACCCCCGACCCCTGCGGAGTGCCCGACTCCACCGGTCTCCATTGGCCGCTCTCAAGGACGCCGGCCTCGAGCCACCGCTCAATCAAGCGGAGCACCCGGGGGTGGGCGATCCTGTGCGCCAGCAACCATCCTGGTCAACGGAATCGAAGAAGGTGCGGATGTAGACATCGAGCACAAAGTTCACACGCTGCGTCATCAGGGCCCTGTCCAGGGCAGCCAGGCCGAACGCGGGCTTCGCTCCGCCCGGAAGCCGTGGCTGAACCCCAGAAAGTCGGCCTCGTAGACGGCATTTAGCACTTCGGCCACCGCGCCCTGGACGATCTTGTCTTCCAGTGTCGGAATGCCGAGCGGGCGGAGACTGCCGTCAGCTTTCGGGATGTAGGTGCGGCACACTGGCTTGGGCCAGTACTGCCCGCTGTGGATCCTGGCGTGCAGACGCTGGAGATTGACCTCCAGAATCCGCTCGTAGTCCTCCACCTTCACCCGATCGATCCCTGGACTGGCCGCGCGTCTCTGCCGCCGAAACGCCTTGTCGAGCGCAGCAACGTCGACGTGATGCAGCAGTGCCGTGAACCGTGTCTGGCCAGAACATCTGGCCGCCTCTCCGCGATGCGGCGAACTGTGGTTGTCCCTCGTTCGTCGCCCCCATCGGAGACCAACCGATGGACGCTGATGGGCCTCATGGGTTCCGGAATGGGCCTTTTGGTCGTGACGTAGTCAAAGCCCCCGGCGGAGCATCCGATCTCTCGCATGGCGTGACCCGATGGACTGCTTTCCCGGGGCAGAACACCTCACCGGGTAACTATTTGTCCGATGGTCTGATGGTTCAACCGGCCGCGGTCACCGCGTCCTCCGCTCGATGGCGATCTTCGGTGTTTTCCCAGTCCATTAGAGAACTCACAAGTCATCCATTAGAGAACTCACAAGTCAGCGGCACGATTGCCACTGTGGAAAGGGGCGACGGCCGATGCTCTTCGATCGCCTGATCGTCAGTTGTTGGACGCAGAACGGGGATTATTCGATGACACTCGCCACACAGTGTTTCCAACATCGTCTGCGATCAGCAATCCACCGGTCCGATCGACTGCCAAACCGACCGGCCTTCCACGCGCTTGGTTGTTCGCATCGAGGAAGCCTGTGACAACATCCTGCGCCGGGCCGCTGGGTTTTCCGCCGCTAAACGGCACGAAAACCACCTTGTAGCCGTTAAGAGGCGTTCGATTCCAACTTCCGTGTTCGCCAACGAACGCACCGCCGTGGTAGTTTGCGGGAAGATCGGTGCCTGTGTACATGGCGAGCCCCAAGGGCGCCACGTGAGAGCTTAGCGCGTAGTCCGGCTTAATCGCTGTGGCCACCAGATCGGGCCGCTGTGGTACGATGCGCGGGTCCAGGTGCTGGCCGTAATAGCTGTAGGGCCAACCATAGAAGCCTCCGTCCTGCACCGAGGTCAGATAATCCGGAACCAGGTCGGGCCCGATCTCATCGCGTTCGTTGGCGATGGCCCAGAGTTTGCCGGTCTCGGGTTCCCACTGCAGCCCGGTGGGATTACGGACACCGCTGGCGAAGATGCGATGTGCGCCCGATGCAACGTCGACCTCCCAGATCGCGGCACGCTCATATTCGGCGCCGATTCCGTTTTCGCCGATGTTGCTGTTCGATCCGACTCCGACATAGAGCTTGGAGCCATCCGGACTGGCCAACAGAGCCTTGGTCCAGTGATGATCGATGGGTCCACCAGGAAGATCGGCGAGTTTGGTACCTGCCGCCGTGATGCTGGTCTGTCCATCCTGATACGGATAGCGGATAATGGCATCGGTGTTCGCGACATAGAGATCGTGGCCAACCAGGGCGACGCCAAATGGCGAATTGAGGTGGTCCAGGAAGACGGTTCGTACGTCAGGAATGCCGTCGCTATTCGTATCGCGCAGCAGCGTGATGCGGTTTGCGTCCTTTGCCTTGGCGCCGGCGAACGACTGTACCCAACCGGTGATGATGTCCTTGGGCCGGTAGATCGGCGCTTTCGGCCCATTGCTCTCGATCACCAGCACGTCGCCATTGCGGAGAACGTAGAGCGACCGCGGATGCTCAAAGCCGGTAGCCAATGCATGGACCTGTAATCCCTGCGCCACCGTGGGAGTTTCATCCTTTCCCCATCCGACAACTTTCGCGACCGCCATCGGCGGCATCAAATACTGCTGCAGCGCTGGCAGCACTGGATTGGCTCCGATCTGCATTTTCGGGTCGCCGGCATGATCGTCACAGCCGGCGAGTCCCAAGCCGGCGACGGCGACAAGGAGAGCGGCGAGACGCGATAGCTGCGCCGAGCTTGCAATTTTGAGGGCGTGCATCATGATTATCCTCCAACACGATCGCGATTTGCCAACGAGGCCCTGCCAACCCAGGCCGTCAACAAGAGAACGACGACGACGAGCCCGGAGAGCATCAGGCCCGTCGGTACTACTGCGGTATAACCGTCGCGGCTGTGAACGAAGGCATTGACCAGCGAGAGCAACACAGCGAGCGTGTAGCCAACGGCGCGGGGCCAAGCCGGCCTATCGATTCGTCTGCCGCCTGCAAGGTCGATCACGTAAGCGATGGCGGCAAAGCCCGCCATGATCAGACCGGCGGTGATTAGCCAGATGGAGAACCTCTCCCACAGCACATCAGGGATCTGCCAATAGACAAGATCGGTGACCAGAGCGCCCGCGAAATAGGCGGCGGAAAACGACACCAGTATTTTGTGGATCGGTCGTCCACGAGGCCGCGTCGTTAGCCTCAGATTGGCATCGCCTATCAAAGTCGTCTCCGTAATCGTAGCGTGCTTCATACTTCAATCCTCATAGCGATCCCGCGCATCAGCGTTTCCAAAGACACCGGGGTTAATCTCCGAACCCGAATGGGCGACGTGAAAACTTCGAGTTGATCATCTAACATTGGTACGGCTTCGTTCATTGTCTTCTAAATTCGAGTTTATTGTTCTGAGATCAACTTTAACGATTCGCGCGGGCGCCAAGCAGAAATTGCGCCGCCAGAGATTTGCTCTCCGATCTGGAGCTGCCGTAGGTAGCCCCGCGAGGTCGCTCTTACTTGTTTACTCAACAACCGGTCATGCATGCGGGGTTTTTCACATCGGGACGCGGATCGTCGACGAACATGCTCCGGTTCGGCATCTTGATCGCGCCAAGCGTCCTGGCATCGAGCGTCGCATCCGCGGGAAGCAGTCCGTTTAGATTGAGGATGTAACCCGAGACCGCATAGACGTCGTCATTGCTGAGCGATTGCGGCGCGTTTTGCGGCATGGCGCGGCGAATGTAATCGAACAATGTCGGGGCGTAGGGCCAGTAGCTGCCGACGGTTCTCACCGGCTTTGGCGTCGCAAGCGTGCCCTGCCCGCCGACCAGTTGATCTCCGATGCCGCCCTCGCCCTTGGCGCCGTGACAGGCCGCGCATTGTTGATCGAAGACCTCGCGGCCGTGACTGACGCTGCCGCTCCCCGGCGGAAGGTTGTCGCCGTAGCGGTCGATATCGATGTTCCAGCCCGCGATCTCCGCCGGCGTCGCTGATCGACCGATGCCGTAAGGGCCTTGCGCACGCGCGGGTGTCACGCATGCCAGCGCAACCACGGCGAACGCTGCGATGTGAAGTTCACGCGTTGGCATTGGTCACCTCGCCGCCGGCTGCGATGCGCCAGGGCCAGATCGCGTTGTTATGGTAAAAATAGTTTTCGCCGCGAACCGCGAGAAGCTCTGCCAATGTCGGCTGGACGTAACCGGTTTCATCGATTGCGCGGCTTTGAATAACGGCAGGCTGGCCGTCCCAGTGCCACCGAAGCCTGAAGCGGGTCAGCGCCCGCGTCAGCACCGGTTCCTGCAATGGCGCCTCTTGCCAGCTCTTGCCGTCATCGACCGAGACATCGACGCGCCTGATCTTGCCGCGGCCGCTCCAGGCGATGCCGCTGATCTCGTGGAACCCGGGGACGCTCAGCCGCTGGCCGCCCGAGGGCCGCGTGATGATGGATTTCGCTTCCATGTAGAATGTGAACTCGCGCGCCGAGCCGTCCGGCATCAGGTCGCTGTATTTCGATGTCTCCTCGCGCGAATAGGTGGGCTCGGCGGCGACGCGCAGGCGGCGCAGCCACTTCACGCTCATGTTGCCTTCGAATCCAGGCAGCAAAAGCCGCAGCGGATAGCCTTGCTGCGGGCGCAGCCGCTCGCCGTTCTGGCTGTACACCAGCATCGCATCATCAAGGCATTTTTCGATCGGAATGCTGCGCGTCAATGCTGCCGCGTCGGCGCCTTCGGCAACCACCCATTTCGCGCCGGTCTGCAATCCGGCTTCCTGCAGCACGAGTTTCAAGCTGACCCCGGTCCATTCGGCACAGCCCACAAGACCAACGAGGTCGGAAGCCGTCTTGCCATAGGGCTTCTTGTAGCCCGGGTTGCCCGAGCATTCGAGAAAGTAGATCTGCGATTGCGAAGGAAAGCGCCGGATGTCATCCATGGTAAAGATCAGCGGCTTGTCGACGAGGCCATGGAGCATCAGCCTGTGCTGCGCCGGATCAATCGTGGGGACGCCGGCATGATGGCGCTCATAGAACAATCCGTTCGGCGTGATGATGCCGTCGAGATCCTGCAGCGGCGTCCGTCCGGACGCGGATAGATATTGCGACAGATCCTTTGGGATATTCTTGATAACTCCCTTCTCGAACGGCGAAGGCGTTCCGTAAAGCTGGCTTCCCATGGGATCGCCGGGCGCCTTCATCCATTCCGGGACCTTGGGCGGGAGGTTGTGGGCACTTTCGCTTGCCCCCAGCGCTTCGCCTCCGGCGAGACCACCCGCGATGACGGCCCCACCCACCAACGCACCGCCATCACGCAGAAACCGCCGGCGCGATGTCGCGGCGATATCCCTATCGATGTCGGTTGGCTCGGTCATGTTGCATCCTTCGTTCCCGGCCGGTGCCCAGAATGGTTTTGGCATCACCGCCCCAGGCTGCGCCGAACACGCGCGGCCCGTCAGCCTCTCCAGGCCGATCCGCGAATCACGCTGCAGAAGTTGCCGCGCCTGAAGCCGGGTCCTTGTCCGCGAGCACGTCGGCCTTGACGTTGCCGAATGTCGTGTCGGGCTTGTGTTTGATGCCGTCGTGGAACGCCTGGATGATGTCTTCCTTGAATTGATCGGAGCGCGGATGCACGTGCACGACCGCTTCGCGTTCCGCGTCGTCGTATTCAGCATAGGTCAGCCCCAGCACGTCCATCTCGACGCCTGCCGTCACCAGAGCGACGACGGGGTGCATGTGCTGAGGGATGCCCGGCGTCGTGTGCAAAGCGGTCGCCGTCCAGACCGTATCAATGTCGCCCTGGCCAATGCCGTGACTGCTGAGGAAGTCGTGGGCGGCGTTAGCGCCGTCGACCTCGAAGCGCTCGTGGGCGCTGCTGTGCGCCGGAGTGAGGCCCATGTCGTGAAACATCGCCCCTGCATAGAGAAGTTCGTGATCGAACTTGAGACCACGACGCTTTCCGGCGAGCGCACCCCAGTGATAGACGCGGCTCGAATGATGGAACAGCAGCCCAGACTCGGTGTCCCGGACGAACTGAGTGATCTCGCGGGCGAGCCGAGTGTCAGGAATGCGGATTCCTTCGAGCGTGAACGTCTTTTCAGCCGCAAATGTCATAGCGTGTCCTCCTAGCGAATGACCTTGATTAATTTGCCGAGTAAGGCGCGGCTTGCCGGGGATTGCTGCTCTTGCGTCATTCTTGCCCAATTATGCACGTGCACCTTGATTTGCGGCCAAGTGGGAACCCGCTACGCAGAAGACCAAGGGTTTGGGCGGGGAACGGAACCAATCCTCCATACGAAACATGTGGGGATGGGCAGCCAAGCGCGACTACGGGCACGTTCGCCTTTGCGCACACGGTCCGTCATGAGTCGAGAACCAGGAGCTATCCCATGTATAGGGATGCTGCGCCGCCAGTCGTCTTGCATCCGAACTACGGCAATCCAGACGCTCCGACCACATTGAGCGGAACCGGCTCCTCAGCGTTCGGCGGCTCGTCGGCCGGTACCAGCGGCTATAACTAGGAAAAACCCCCGCGCTTGCGCGGGGCTTTTCTTCGCGCTCTTGTTGGGAACGGTAACCACGCTGGAAGCAGCACGTCGCACTTCGTTCGGCCGGAATGCCGCAATGATGCGCAAACAACAGCAGTATCGGACAAACGACTACAAGTGCACGTTCATATTTTAAACGTCGACCGGAAGCTCCGTGCGGGCAACCGATCGATAACGGTCCTTGAATCGAGGCTGATCCAGGGAGCATCTCAAAGAGGTCGTCAATGTTGCGCAACGCCATAGTTGTTCTTGCTATTGTTCTTGTTCTCGGAAGTTCTGGGCTTTCCACCAGCGCATTCGCCCGCAGCGGCGGTTATGGTCGCGGTGGCGGAGGTGATGGTTTTCGTCGCAATCACTTTGGCGGCGGCTTCAGTGCTACTGCCAGTAACGGCTATGGTGGTTACGGTGACCGCGCCAGCGGTTGGCGTGGCGGATTCCGCGGGTACGCAGGCCGCGATGTGTGGGGCCACTGGGGCGCCTACTATGGGCCCATGATTCCCACGATTTGATCTCGGACGGTCGCGACAATTATGTGTTGCGGCGACTAAAGGACACGCAGACCATCGTTTCTGCGCTTTCGCCTCCGCCGACCAAAACATCGCGGCCTCGAGAACAGGAGATTCGCCAGCCATCTGTGCGCAGTCGAGGCCGCAGCGAATTGGCATCGGCAAAAGACGTGAACTCTGAATTGTCTTGGTGCCGATCAGCCCTCACTCCTCGTCGGCGGAATGTGCCCGGAAGCAGGCTCTCTACTTAGCTTTATCATATGCCAGAAGCGCCGTCAGAGCACCGCACTTACTTCGACGTTTGGCTCACGTCCCTCTCCTGCTTCACATCCCTCTCCATTTCGAGGCAGGTCTGCAATTCGACATAACTGAAGAAGCCGTCGCTGGCGCTGGTTTCCTGGTTGCACTGGGCTTTTGCGCTGGGAGGAAACTGTGTCCATTCCGTTTGAAGTTGGTCGCGTGCTTGCGTCTCATCGGTCATGCACCTTTCTTGCTCCTCCTTCGTGCCGCTCTCGAACCCGCACTCCCGCGCGATATCGAACTTCGGCAGGGCGTCCGCAACAGGGGTGGCGTGCAGGGAAGCCAGAATAATGATCGGCAGGTGAATCAGCATTTCTGTTCTCCGAGCTGAGTAGGTGATTCCGTTTGCAACTGGAATGGTGACGCGGAAAGTCTCCCCGGCGACGGCTATCCTGTCTGAATGCAGCGAGCGCTATTCCGGTACATGCAGATAGCTGCAAAGTCGGCTCGTCACCAAAGTCCCGACCTCGGGTTTTAGTGTTTTAGGAGGCCGGCGATCATCGACCGGCAGGCGCCGAGATCACATGGCCCTCACTGTAGTCGGACAAGCTCTGTTGTTCGGCAGATGGCCAGCCCAATGAGTCGTTAGCGTTGCGAAACTGCTGCTTCGTGGGTACGGGTGCGCGCTCCACCTTGCGCACATGGCGCTCGGCTGCTGCGGTCATTTGAACTGTCGACCCGGCAATCAGTAACGCGCCGAGAATAGTCAGCACTGTCTTTCGCATTGTAGCCTCCGGTTAATCGGCGCCATGGCGCGAAGCAACTCCACCTCGCCTATGCAGGAGATAATGTCGGACGATGCTTTCAGAGGTAACTATCGCGTCATGTCCTGGTAGCAGTTTCGTGATTCCTGGTTGGCATCAGTTTTCCCAAGACGAAATCCTCCAAGATTGATTCGATCACCCCACGCCGACTGGGAGCGATGCTTGTCGCACAGCATCACTAGGAGCGCGCACTTCAGATCTTCCTTTCCGATTTCCTTAAATTGGCAGCACTCAGTGCTAGCGCTTGTTGCTCTTCCGCTGACATCTCCGGTTCGAAGATCCGTATTACGCCACTTCGACCGACGATGCTTGGAAGCGACAGCGTAACGCCGAACCTGTCATTGTAGCTTCCGATTGGTATGACCGCCCGCTCATCGCGAAGAACTATCTCCGCGATCCGTGCCGCTACGATGCCGATGCCAAACTGGCTCGCGTCGTTGCCTTCGATAATAGTAATATTGGCATACCGAACGCCCTTTTCGACTTGCTTTCGTACACTATCGAGGGTTTCGCCGCGCTCCGCTATGAGTGCGCTAATCGGCACACCGGCGATGCGGGCGGTCGACCAAAGGAACACCTGCGAGATTCCATGTTCTCCAATGACCTGAGCCTCAACCTGATTGGCATCGACCTCAAAATACTCGGCCAAGTGAACGCGGAATCGCAAGCTGTCCAGGAAGGTGCCGGTGCTCAGTACTCGATCATGCCCTGCGCTGACGCGGGCAATGTCAGCGAGGGGATCGGGGGGATCGGTTACCACCAAAACAACAGCGCCAGGTGCCGCGTGGACTATACGTGGAACGATGTCGCGATAGATTTCGGCGTTCTTATCCAGGAGCCGCAATCTACCTTCGGGATCGTTGCGATCGGTGGCGCCGCCAGCCTTTTCGTTGATACCGGCAGTAACCATCACCAACGCCGCTTCTGCCAAATCGGCATAATCCCCATCGACAACTGTCGTCTTGGGACAAAGCGGCGTCCCGTAGCGAAGATCAGTCGCGACCGCCTTGGCGCGTTTAAGGGTTCGATCCACGATGACGACGTTTCGGGCGCTGCCGCGAACCACAGCCGCGAGCGCACATGCACAGCCAACCTTTCCCGAACCAACGATTCCAATCTTCATGATCAAATGCCCATTTGTTAGAATTGTGTACCGAGAGTGGAGCCTTCACCGATAGGCGACATTGGCAACGGCTCCAGATGAAATGCGGTAGGGATGCGTGAACACTTCGAATCCGTCCGCGCGCGCTTTCCCGCCAAATCTGGCGATGAACGATCCGGACCGGTTTCATCAGTTGCTCCGTGCATTCAGAAGGCCGACAGGCAGACATTTGCGAACCTATTCACCGAAGCATCCGTCCTGGTTGTGATCGCGCATCTTCGCAGTGACGCCTTGCAGCCCATATTCAAGATCTTCCGCGGCCCACTTCTGAATGCTACGGGCAGAAAGGCAACACGGACTAAACATTGCGGCCTGACGCGCTTTTCTCAACTAAAAACGAATTTCGCTTTCTGAAACCCAGTTTAATGGCGCGAACCTAATATCGACCTTACAGTGCTGCAGCATCTGGATTTTGCAAATAGGCACGCATGCTTGTGACCGGAAAGCTTCTCACTACCTCGCGCCGAAACAATCGCCCTTACGCGGTTTTGCGTGCGTCCCACAATTATCTCGTGACCGACTTCTTTCTCACGCTCTTGCTACACCTCTACGCTGCGCTGCCTCACCTGCGGACCGGCAAGAGTGACGTCTTAAATCTCGGGCGTCGGAAAAACGCCAGCGATTGCATATCTGGTGATTGAACGGGAATTTAGTGGAAACGACAAATCAGTATCCTCATCTTCAGTCCATCGCGACGTCGGCATTTGTCTTCCTCGGACACGCCAGCGTCTGACAAGGCCCTGTGGCGGAAGGTCCCGCCCATCCCAACGGAGAATGTCATGAGAGGACGAGTAATGATGATTTTAGCAAGCGCAGTGCTTGCCGGCAGCCTTCTTGCCACTGATGCACAAGCCCGCGGTGGCGGGGGCGGAGGACACGGAGGAGGAGGTGGTGGTGGTGGCGGAGGCCATATGGGCGGCTTCGGCGGAGGGCACATGGGTGGCTTTGGCGGGGGCCACATCGGCGGCTTCGGCGGCGGCCACGTCGGCGGTTTCGGCGGAGGTCATATCGCCGGCATGCACCGAGATCACTTTGGCTCTGGAAGACGTCATTTCGTTCGCGGCGGCCTTTACGGCTACGGCCTTGATTGCCCGTATTACCAGCGATACAGCTGGCCATACACCTGCACCTACTGAGTGGTGAGCTGATTCGGAAATCGCCGACGCGCGGCTTTCGCTATCCCACGATTCTCGTATTCGAACTGGCGTGGGAAGCGTGGTGCTCAGCCAAGCAAGCTCCCGAACCCTTGATGCCGCACCATGCGGCGTCAAGGTGAATTCGAGGCACCCTCTTCCGGAAACTCTCACCTCCCGATTGAATTCGAATTTAATGTCCTAAACGCCAATTTAATAGCTCGCCCCTGCACGTTGCTGATCATTTGTTAAACGCTCGAGCCTTCGAGCGGCAGCAGGCATCCAGTTTTCACGCCGGAGGAGCTGATTTGAGCATTGAGGGAGAATTCGTACGCTTCACATCTCGAGCCCGGAATCAACTGGGGTTCGTTAGGGATAGCATCGATGCGGGTTATCTGGACGACATCCACCATTTCAAGGTGCTCGATAGGGACCAGGAGTATGAGCTCGCCAGGCGTTGGCGCGAGCACGGTGACCGTGATGCAGCGCACCAGCTTATAACAAGTCATCTGCGTCTCGCCGTCAGAATCGCCATCGGCTACCGCGGCTATGGTCTGCCGATTTCGGAAATCATCTCCGAAGGCAACATTGGCCTGATGCAGGCATTGAACCGCTTTGATCCCGAACGAGGTTTTCGCTTCGCCAGTTATGCGGTGTGGTGGATCAGGGCGTCAATACAGGATTACGTTCTGCGATCGTGGTCGCTTGTGAAAATCGGAACTACCGCAAACCAGAAGAAGCTTTTCTTCAAACTGGGCTCGGCGAAACACAAGATCTCTGTCCTCGGAGGCGGCGACCTACACCCCGATCAGGTGACTTTGATTGCGAAAAGCCTTAATGTTACGGAACAAGATGTCGTTGACATGAACCGACGCCTCATCGGTGATACATCGATCAATGCGCCAATTCATGAGGAAGGCGAGCCAGATGAGGAAGGGTGGCCAGATGAATGGCAGAACTACCTCATTGATCAGTCCCCCTCGCCCGAAGCTATCGTCGCCGAACGGGACGATAAAGACTACCAGAACAAGGCGCTCGCCAGCGCGCTCGGTGTACTAAACGACCGCGAACGTCGCATCTTCGAGGCGCAACATTTGACCGATGAACCACCGACGCTGGAAGACCTGGCGGCGGAATTTAACCTGTCGCCTGATCGCATCTCGCAAATCGAGACGTGCGCGTTCGAGAAAGTGCGAAAAGCGGCCAAGAAACGCGCCGCTGAGCACAAACGCCAGCGACGATGTGCGCTAGCGGCTTGGAACTGCGCTTTACTTTGTAAAGCACAGGCATTCGACCTCTAGTTTCGCGAAGCCCGGATTAGAACCGGAGTTGACTTGTAAGAAGGCGTTCCCGATTTGACGTCGTAGTGGTCAAGCGCAACCAGGACATTCGCCTCCGGATAATAGGCCGCGATTGAGCCCTGCGCGATATTGTATGCGACCGCCGTCAGATTGCGCATCACACGCCTGCCGGGTTTCGATCCCGCGTCGGCCACGACCGTAATATCGACGAGATCGTCGTGCTTCAGCCCGCGGCTGGAGAGGTCGCGTTCGTTGACGAACACGACGTCACGTCGCCCTGTAATTCCACGATAGCGATCATTCATGCCGTAGATCGTCGTATTGTACTGATCATGACTTCTGATTGTCGCGAGCGTGAGAGCTCCCGGGTCGGCCACATGCGGATCCTCATCGAGTCCGGGATAAGCGAGAAAATTTGCCTTCTTCGTCGGTGTCAGCCACTCACGCTCCGAAGCAGCAACATACAGCCTAAATCCACCCGGCTTCGTGATGCGGACATTGAAGCCTGCGAATTCCGGAAAAACCGCCTCGATGCAATCGCGAATCTTTCCGTAATCGGAAACCAGCTCAGCCCATCCGACCCGCGTGTTCGGCAATGTGGCCATCGCCATCTCTGCGATAATTGCCGGTTCTGATTTGAGATGTTCTGAGGCGGGTTTCAGTCCGCCGCGAGAAGCGTGGACCATCGACATTGAGTCTTCCACGGTGACCGACTGGCGACCCGCCCCCTGAACATCGATCTCGGTGCGTCCCAGGCAGGGAAGGATGAGGGATTGCTTCGCGAGGAGCAAATGGGAGCGATTGAGCTTGGTGGCGATATGCACCGCAAGATCGAGGTTCCGCATCGCCTTGAATGTGGCTTCCGGATCGGACATCGCAACCGCGAGATTGCCGCCAAGACAGATCAGCGCCTTCGAGCGGCCATCCCGGATCGCCTCGACCGCTTCGATCGCGTTGTGGCCCTTGTTGCGTGGCGGGTCGAATCCGAAGACGCGAGCCATTCCGTTCAGAAGCGCATCATTCGGACTCTCGGTAATGCCGACCGTACGGTCTCCCTGCACATTCGAGTGGCCGCGCAGCGGAGAAATGCCGGCGCCCTTGCGCCCGATATTGCCGCGGAGCAACAACAGATTGGCGATCTGCTGCACATTGCCGGTACCGTGACGATGCTGGGTGATCCCCATGCCGTAGTTAATGATGACCCGCTCCGCCTTGGCGTAGACATTGCCGACGGACTCGATATCTGATCGCGACAGACCCGAGGCCTCCTCGATCGCGTCCCAGGAGGTCGCATCAAGGTCAGCCAGCAGTTCATCGATTCCGGTTGTATGGTTCGTAATAAAATCACGATCGAGAACACCGGGGCCGCCTTCGGCAAGGCTTTTTGCATCGAGGGCCACCAGGGTTTTCATGATTCCCTTCAGCACTGCGATATCGCCGCCGACCTTCACCAGATAGTAGGTCGAGGCGATCGGCGTGGAGCCCAGCGTCAACATCTCCACAGGGCTCTGCGGTGACGTGAATCGCTCCAGCCCGCGCTCGCGCAGCGGGTTGAATACGATAATCGGCACTCCCCGTTTCGAGACCTCGCGCAGCGTCGTCAGCATGCGTGGATGATTGGTCCCGGGATTATGGCCGATACAAAGGAGCGCGTCGCAATCATCGAAGTCCTCGAGGGTCACTGTTCCCTTGCCGACGCCAATTGACTCTGGCAGGCCGACGCTCGTCGCCTCGTGGCACATGTTCGAGCAGTCGGGAAAGTTGTTGGTTCCGTATTCCCGCGCAAACAACTGATAGAGAAAAGCCGCCTCATTGGATGCCCGACCGGACGTGTAAAACTCTGCCATATCGGGATCCGGCAACGCACGGAGCGCGGCGCCGATCTTCGCCAGCGCCTCGTCCCACGAAATCGGCATGTATCGATCAGTTGTGCGGTCGTAAACCATCGGGTGCGTGAGACGGCCCTCGTTCTCAAGGTCGAAGTCCGGCCAATTCCAGAGTTCGCTGACCGAATGAGCTGCGAAGAACTTCGGCGTCGTCCGTTTGGCCGTCGCCTCCCATGCGACAGCCTTGGCTCCGTTCTCGCAGAACTCGAACGACGAGGTATGTTTCGGATCGGGCCAGGCGCAGCCTGGGCAATCGAACCCGTGCGGCTGGTTCATGCTAAGGAGACCGCGAGTCTCCTTTACGATAGCCATCTGACCGCGAACGGCATCTGCAACGGCTTTCAGAGCGCCCCACCCCGCCGCCGCACCTTCGTAGTCACCGACACCCACAACATCGTCTTCGCTCATGGCACCCTCCATCGTCGCGGCAACATTTCGCCGAGACATGCTTCCCGATTGGACAGATGATTTCGATCAGAGATAGTCCATGGACATCGGGAGCGAACGCGACCTGCTCAAGTCAAATTACTTTTAGCTTTCTGAAACCAAAATGATGGGGGTCGATCCTTCGCCGTGTCGATGCTTGCGCGTCGCATTTTTCATAAGAACAAGCGTCCGAAGACTCGCACACTACAATAAGCGTTTCGACTAAACTCAGATTCAGAAACCTAAATTCGAATTTAGGTTATGCAATGGCTTTGCGGTCAGGCGCGATTGATCGGCGTCAAAAACATAAACTCGTATTTAATTGAACAGGCGGGGCCAGCCAGCCAACTTCCCGACCATGAGACTTGTCCGAAACATTTAGAGCCAACTGCAACGAGGCGTTGGACAAGAAATTGAACATCTGCCGTTGCTGATTTTTCGAAGCTGCATGAACCGCCACTGGGGGACTGACCGATGTCCGATAGCCTCGTATCAAGCGAAATCATCCCAAAGCCGATCGACGCAGGAGTCCGCCGCGGCGACGCAGTTTTCAAACGGAGAATGCCAATGAGATTCTCGCTGATCGCTGCGGTCCTTCCAGCGCTCTTCGTCTGCAACGGTGCCATGGCGCAAGTTAGCGGGATGGCCGCCCCGACACCCACGATGGGTGCGACCTCGCCGCTTGGCTTAGGAACGGGTTCGTCGGTCTCCCCGACCGGAATCCCGATGGGCGCCACGGAAATCGCCTCACCCGGTGTCAGTCCGATGCCCACCGGCGTAACGGGCACGATTGCGATGCCGAGCAGTGGCACGACATGTTCGACCTCGGGAACTTCGCCATCGGGAATGTTCGGCTCCACCGCGAGCTTCGACGGCGGCGGAACGGCAGTCGGAGCCGCGATGCCCGCCACCGCGGCAACGTCGGGCGCCACGGCAATGTCGGGCACGGCAACGTCGTCGGGAATCTCGGCGACATCGGGAATGTCGACAACTTCAGGAATGCCGGAAACGTCGGGAATGTCGGGAATGTGCGGCTCCGGCTCAAGCAGTATCGCTTCATCGTCGACTCCAACGTCAACGTCGCCCACAACACCGGGCGGCGCCGCTCGAACCGGACTCCCGTTGGGATCTACCGAGATTGGCAACCTTGGGGTTAGCTCCGCAGCAGCAGTACCGACGATAAGCGTATTGCCGACTCTGGGTACAGCACCGTTGGTGCCAACGATGCCCACTGTTACGTCTCCGGCTACTGTTTCAACTACGACGACAAGCACTGTTGGGAGTGCTCTTCCCGGAAGTAATCCGAGCGGATCAGCATTGGCTCCGACGGGGTCGGGCTCATGACTAAAGAGCCAAGTCTGACCATCGGGACCACCGGAACGTCGATCATTCCGGGCGGCTAGGGACTGAAACAATTTTTCATCTGTGAACGAGGGTAGCCGTGAAAAAGAAAGTCGTTGTCTCCACTGCCTTACTGACTGCGGCGCTAGCGGCCGGCGGTCTGCTGTACTTCACGCATACTCAGGCATTGGAGAAGGTCGCTGCCGCGCCCGCTCCACCGCCAGCGGTGTCGATCGTCGCCGGGGCGGTCGCCCAGCTTGACGTGCCGATCTATCTTAGCGGTGTCGGCACGGTGATTGCGTACAACACCGACGTCGTGCGCGCCCAGATCCAGGGACAAATCATCAGCATCAACTTCACCGAAGGCCAGAACGTGCATGCTGGCGACCTGCTCGCGCAGATCGATCCGCGTCCCTATCAGGCCTTGATCGATCAGTACACTGGAAACCTGGAGCGCGATCAGGCCCAGCTCATCAATGCCCAGGCCAATCTCACTCGCTACACCACATTGGGTCAGAAGGGCTGGGCCACTCCGCAATTGCTCGAGACCCAGAAGGCGCAAGTGGGGCAGCTGCAGGCGGCTATCAAGGCTGACCAGGCGCTGATTGACGCCGCGAAGGTGCAACTCAGCTTCACGCGCCTGACGTCGCCGATCGATGGAGTGGTCGGTATTCGTCAGATCGACGTCGGCAACATCATCAGTCCGTCAACTACGAACGGCCTCGTCGTCGTTACGCAGCTCGATCCGATTTCGCTAATATTCACTCTCCCGGAGACGAATCTGCCGCAAATCCAGCAGCAACAGCAAAAAACCAAGAACCCGCTCGCTGTTCTCGCCTACAGCCAGGACGATACGACCCTGCTGGATCAAGGCGTGCTCGGCCTCGTCAACAACGAGATCCTGCAGACAACCGGCTCGATCCAGCTCAAAGCGAATTTTCCTAACAAGTCGCGCCGGCTCTGGCCGGGCGAACTCGTCAACGCGCGGCTGCTCGTCGATACAAGGCATGACGGCCTGACCGTCGCTGCATCGGCTGTGCAACAAGGTCCGAGCGGAGCTTACGTGTACGTCATCGATCCCAACAACACGGTCGAGAGCCGGCCGGTCAAGGTCGCGCAGATCAGCAGCGGCCAGGCCCTCATTGATTCCGGGCTCAAGGCTAATGAGCAGGTCGTAGTCGACGGACAATACAAGCTGCAACCGGGCACGCGTGTCACGATGCTGCACGGCCAGGCAGCGCAGGAAGCCATCGCACAAAGCGCGCAGCAGGCACCCATCCCATGAACATATCCGCGCCGTTCATCCATCGGCCGATCGCTACCGCGCTGCTGATGGTCGGACTGTTGGTCGGCGGCCTGGTCAGCTATCCGCTATTGCCGGTGGCAGCCCTGCCGAACGTCAATTACCCGACCCTTCAAGTCACGGCCCAACTGCCAGGCGCCGATCCGCAGACCATGGCGTCTTCGGTTGCGACGCCACTCGAATTGCAGTTCGGCGAGATCCCGGGCCTCGCCCAGATGACGTCGGCGAGCGCACTCGGCTACACCCAGATCACCCTGCAGTTCGATTTGAACCGCCAGATCGATGGTACGGTGAGCGACACGCTGTCGGCGATCAATGCTGCGACCCCGTATTTGCCGGTGGGCATGCCGTATCCACCGACAATCAGGAAGGTCAACCCAGCTGACACGCCAATCCTGGTGCTCGGCCTGACCTCGGACACCCTGCCGCTGACCACTGTTGATGCCTATGCAGAAAATATTCTGCTACAAAAGATATCGCAGATATCCGGCGTCGGTCTGGTGGGCATCGGCGGTCAGCAGAAGCCCGCCGTCCGCGTGCAGCTAGACCCGCAGGCTCTGGCGGCCCGCGGCATCAACCTCGAGGATGTGCGGACGGCGCTCGGCCAGGCGAATGTCGATCTGCCGAAAGGCACGCTCAACAGCCCGCGCCAGACCTACACGCTCAACACCAACGATCAGCTGCTGACGGCCGACGACTACGCCAATCTGGTGGTCGCCTATCGCAACGGAGCGCCGGTTCGCATACGCGATGTCGGCCGCGCTGTCAGTGCGCCGGAGAACGACCTGATTGCGGGCTGGTACAACCAGAAACGGGCGGTGATCCTGGCGATCCAGCGCCAGCCTGGCGCCAACGTCATCAACACCGTGAACCGGATCAAGGCGATGATGCCGGTGCTTCAGGCCTCGATCCCGCCCGCGGTCAAGGTCAACATCATCTCCGACCGCACCGAGACCATCCGGGCTTCGGTCAGCGACGTGCAGTTCACGCTGATGCTGACGGTCGCGCTGGTGGTGATGGTGATCTTCATATTCCTGCGCAATTTCTGGGCCACCGTTATTCCGGCCGTCACCGTACCGCTGTCGCTGGTCGGTACCTTCGCGGTGCTGTACGAACTCGGCTACAGTCTCGATAACCTCTCCCTGATGGCTTTGTCGATCGCGGTCGGCTTCGTGGTTGACGACGCTGTCGTCGTGATCGAGAACATCGTGCGACACATGGAGGAAGGCGCCTCCCCGTTCGAAGCGTCGCTGAAGGGTGCCGGCGAGATCGGCTTTACCATCGTGTCGATCACGCTATCGCTGATCGCTGTATTCATTCCGCTGTTCCTGATGGGCGGATATGTCGGATTGCTCTTCCGCGAATTCGCAATCACGGTGAGCGTGGCGCTCGTCCTCTCGCTGCTGATCTCGCTGACGCTCACGCCGATGATGTGCGCACGTCTGCTCAAGCCGGAGAGCAAGGAGCACGGATGGCTCTACCGGTTTTTCGAACGTGGCTTCGATGGCCTGCTCAACCTCTATGAGGGCGGCCTCAAGATCGTGCTGCGCCATCGCTTCATCACCCTGATGACAATGCTCGGCACCATCGCGCTGACCGGGTATCTCTACGTGCTGATCCCCAAGGGTTTCTTTCCCGAGCAGGACACCGGATTGATCATCGGCCTCTCCGAGGCGGCGCAGGATATCTCCTTTCAGGCCATGGCCGAGCGCCAACAAGCCTTGCTCAACGCCGTCATGCGGGACCCTGCGGTCGCCTCGATCGGCGCGGCGGTCGGCGCCGGGGGCGGCAACACCACGGTCAATAACGGCCGCGTTTATATCGCGCTAAAGCCCAAGAATCAGCGCGGCAGCATGGACGAGGTGCTCGCGCGGCTGCGGACCAACCTAGCCAAACTCCAGGGCATCACGCTCTATATGCAAGCCGCGCAGGACATCACCATCGGCGGGCGAGTGTCCAAGACGCTGTATCAGTACACGCTGAACGACGCCGATCCCGGAGAGCTCAATCACTGGGCAGGGCTGTTCCTCGATAGGATCAAGACCGTCCCGGGCATCACCGACATCGCCACCGATCAGCTCAATGCGGGGCCGATGCTTGATATCACCATCAAGCGCGAAGTCGCATCGAGCTACGGTATCCTGCCCTACACGATCGACAACACGCTCGATGACGCGTTCGGCCAGCGTATCGTCTCGACCATGTACACGACTCTGAACCAGTACCATGTCGTCCTGGAGGTCGACCCCAAGTTCCAATACTCGCCCGAAGCGCTCAACAACATCTATGTCAAATCGTCGAGTGGGCAGCAGGTGCCGTTATCGACGCTGGTCGATACGGTGGTGAAAGTCGCGCCGCTCGTGGTCAACCATCAGGGCCAGTTTCCCTCGGTGACGATCTCATTCAACCTCCTGCCGGGCACCGCGATCGGCCAGGCGGTAAGCTCCATCCAGCAGATTGAGAAAGACCTCGGCAAGCCGCTCTCGCTTCAGACCGGCTTTCAGGGCAACGCCCAGGCATTCGGGGACTCGCTGTCGAGCACGCCGATCCTCATCGTCGCCGCGCTCTTCGTCATCTACATCATTCTCGGCGTGCTATATGAGAGCCTGATTCACCCAATCACTATCATCTCGACCCTGCCGTCGGCCGGCCTCGGTGCGCTGCTGCTGCTGATGGCGGTTCACTACGATCTCAGCGTGATCGCGATCGTCGGCATCATCCTGCTGATCGGCATCGTTAAGAAGAACGGCATCATGCTGGTCGATTTCGCCCAGCACGTCGAGCATGAGCAGGGTCTGACGGCCGAGGAATCCATCTATCGCGCCTGCATCATGCGGTTTCGGCCGATCCTGATGACGACGATGGCGGCACTGCTTGGTGGCGTTCCGATGATGCTGGGTAGCGGCGTCGGATCGGAGCTTCGCCAGCCGCTCGGCTACGCCATCGTCGGCGGACTCGCTCTGTCGCAGGTTCTCACTCTCTATACAACGCCGGTTGTCTATATCTATCTTGACCGGCTGCAGACCTGGATTTTCGGGGAAAAGAAGAAGCAAGCGGTCGCCGGCCACGCCAACCCGGCGCCCGCCGAATGACCGAGGATGAAGGATGCGCAGCGCGCGTGAAAAACATGCGGCTCAGGAAACACTAGCCGCTGAACAGAAACCACTAGGCGATCTCGAAGCCGAGCTGTCTGCAATTACGGAGATTCATACCCGCTCGATCCGTGAGGCATTCTGAATGTTAATTTAGTGGCTCACGACAATCGCGGACTATCTTTCATGTACCGCAGTGGATTTTGTAGAGGGAGCGACAACAGATGTTTTCGAGACGGGATGTGCTGGCAGTGTCCGCCGCAGGCGCTGTCATGACTGCAACTGCAGCGCGAGCTGCCTCCTTCGTTAATCCGGACCTTCCGCCGTAATCTCGCCGATCCCGGCCCGCAAAGCCCGGCCATCGGCAGCCAGTTTCCGTCGGCACAATTTCCGCCGGCAACCGATGTCGGCGGCATGCCGATGGACTGGGCCTCTTTCAATAATGCACCGAAGCGCGTCCAGAATGGTGGCTGGGCGCGCCAGGTGACGGTGGAAGACTTTGCGATTTCGAAGGAGATATCAGGCGTCAACATGCCGCTGACCGCCGGCGGCATCCGGGAACTGCACTGGCATCAGGCCGCCGAGTGGGCGATCATGACCTACGGCAGTTGCCGCGTGACGGTTCTCGACGCAGTGGGCCGGCCCTACGTCGCGGACGTTAATGAGGGCGACCTGTGGTATTTCCCGGCAGGCCAGCCGCATTCGCTGCAGGGCCTCGGCCCGGACGGTTGTGAGTTCGTGATCTGCTTCGACGACGGCCACACCAACGAATTCAATACGCTGCTGGTGACGGACAGGTTCGCCCACACCCTTCCCGAGGTGCTTGCCAAGAATTTTGGCGTTCCGGCCCAGACGTTCGCTAAGAATCCGCTGCAAAATCTCTGGATCTTCCAGGACACCTTGCCCGGCGATTTGGCGTCGGGCCGCGCCGCAGTCAACAAGGGCGAAAATGTTCCACCGCATCCATTTATCTTCCGGCTTGGATCGTCAGCTCCGACAAGGGAGTCTAAGGGCGGCGACGTGCGGACCGCCGACAGCAGCAACTTCATGGTCTCGACGCGGATTGCGGCCGCGCTGGTAACGGTTCGTCCCGGCGGGGTACGCGAGATGCACTGGCATCCGAACGCGGACTAATGGCAGTGTTACCTTAAGGGCAAGGCACGCATGACGGTTTTCAATACCGGCCCGAATGCGATGACCATGGACTTCAATCCTGGAGACATCGGTTACGTCAAGCGCAATCTGGGGCATTACGTCGAGAATGTCGGCGACACGGACATGCAATTCATCGGGGTCTTCAGGGCTTCCCAGTATGAAGAGATTTCTCTGTCCAACTGGCTGACGCATACGCCACCGGCATTGGTTGCCCAGCAGCTGAATATAGACGAAGCGACAATCGCGAAATGGCCGGACAACGGCCCGGGCGTAATGCCCGGATCGTAGTCGGCATGGACGTAAAAATCCGTCACCTCGCAGCAAGCAGCTCACAATGAGTTTGGATTGAATCAATCCGAACTCGTGACGGGTCCGGTTTCAGATAAATAGCGCATGATGTTGCGCTCGCGTTTCATGCTCTCGACATGTTGCACCCCTTTCCCCCTTGGGCTGTCCCAGCCCTCGCCTACCATTGTCCTTAAAACGCAATTTTGCTCGGCCCAGGGAACATTGTCTGCTTCATGGGGACATCCCCGACAAGGCAAGCAGCGACAGCATTAGCGCGGGCGGCATGACGAGGAGGCCGTATCTGAGAAACCGAAGAGGCGCAATCTTCACGCCCTCTCGGCGCAATGCGATCAGCCACAGGATGGTGGCGAGCGAGCCTGTCACGGAAAGATTGGGCCCGAGATCGACGCCGATCAGTATCGCGCCGGCCACCTGTGGGGGCACCTGCGCAGCATGGCTTGCGGCCGTCGCGATCAGGCCCATCGGCAGATTGTTGACGAGGTTGGAGGCGACAGCGACCACAATGCCTGCGACCCACGACGTCGCTTGCGGCGACGTCGCCGCAGCGTCGTGCAGGTTGCCCGCCAGCGCTGACAACACACCGGTTCGGTTCAACGCCGCGACAACAACGAACAGACCCGCAACGAGCGGCAGCACGCTCCACGAAATGTCTTTGAGAATCGGCAGCGGCGATTGCCGCGCGATGACCAGCACGATGGCGGTCAAGGATGCGCCGGCACAAAAGGTCGGTAACCCCAGTGGCCGGTCGAACGCAGATGCCGACAGCAGCACGACGACTGTCAGCGCAATTCCGATCGTTGCAAGCTTGCCACCTAACGTCAGTGGTGGCGCGTCCTTGATAGCGGCGACCTTTGCATCGAGCGCCGGCCGTTGCGTCAGCCGTAATGCGACGTATGTCGCGAGGATCGCAACAAGTGACGGGCCAGTAAAGTAGCGCAACCATTCCGAAAGAACCGGCATCTGCCCGCCGAACACGACGAGGTTGGCAGGATTGGCGATCGGAAGGACAAAGCTTGCGGCGTTGGCGATGAAAGCGCAGATGAGGAGATAAGGCAGTGGCTCAACCTGGGCGGCCCGGGTCGCCGCATAGACCGCCGGCGTCATCACGACAGCGGTGGCGTCGTTCGACAGGAACACTGTCACCAGGGTGCCGACGACGTAAATGATCAGGAATAGTCGTTTGGCCGAGCCGCGCGCATGCGTGACCGCCTGGGTCGCGAGCCAGTCGAACAGGCCCTCCTTCCTGGCGACCTCAGACAGCAGCATCATGCCGATCAGAAAGAGATAGACGTCAGTACCCCTGCCGACAGCCTCGACTGCCACCTGCCAAGACAGCAGATTGAACAGCACCAGCATCGCCGCACCCGCCACCGCCCAGACAAACTCCGGCCAATTCCATAGCCGGGCGATCACGCCCAGCGTTGCAACAGCCGCAATAACCCAGATGGCTGAATTGAACAGCATCAGCTTGCAGCCACGAGCACGGCCGCAGGAATTCTCCCGCCGTGCTCAGCAAGCCTCCCTCCTCGACCAGGATCCGGACGTCGACAACTGCGCGGATTAAGCTGATTAAGGATTGCATCGAAAGCGGCTTCGCCCTTGTGAGCGATTTGCATCAACTTTCCCCTCTCTATCCATAACAATTTGTCGGCATTTTCTGCTTCATCCCGATGATGGGTGGCTAGCAGGACGGCTCGCCCGCGCGTTTCGGATCGAATATTGTCGATCACGAAAGTGGCCGTTGCGGCATCAAGCCCTTCCGTCGCCTCATCGAATAGATAGGCATCTGGCGATGCGACAAGCAGACGAGCAATCCCCAATCGCCGGCGCTCTCCACCCGAAAGACCTGTTCCACCATCTCCAAGCCGATGATGTAATCCCTTCGGCAGATTTGCGATCGCCAAATCAAGACCGACCGCCGCCACAGCGATCTGCAGCTCATCATCGCTTGCGTCGGGCCGGCCCATCAGCAGATTTTCGGCGATCGAACCACGGAACAATTCGGTTCGCTGCAGAAGATAGCCGATACACCCTCCACGCGCCGCCAGTCCCGGCCGGGTGAGACGCTTGCCACCGAGCGCGACAGCCCCACAATCCGGCGTGAGCAGGCCGGCCGCGAGGGCCAGAATCGTCGACTTGCCGCCGCCACTCGGCCCAACAAGCGCGACCGTCTCGCCCGCTGCTACGCGCAGCGAAATGCCGTTCACGACGGGCTCATTTTCTCCTTGGAAAGTGAAGGTGACATCGTCGAGTTCGAGGCCGCCGAAAGGATTCGAAAGCTTATATTTGGCCGGCTTGTCCATCGTCGCATTGTAATGCCCTAATAATGGCTGTATCCGGCGCGCGGCGAGCGTCCAACGCCCGATGTCCAACGCCGCCAAACGGAGCGGAGCCACCACTTCGCCGAGTGAGAAGCAGAACACGACAATGGCCGCAAAGATCAGCGGGGTTACGTTGTGCGAGCCGACTAGAGCTACCCCACTGAGCAGCGCGCCGAGGACGGCGCCCTGACTTCCCAACGATGCCGCCAACCGCAGCCCGGCATCGAACTGAATGAGACGAAATTCAGTCTCGGCCGCGTGTTTGCACGCTACAGTAACGCTTTCTGCCTGAACAGCGAGCGCCCCCGCAATGCAGAGCTCGGTGCGTCCGCGGTCTAGATCGGCGAGGCGTGTCCGCGCAGCGTCAAGTGCCAGCATTCGTCGTCGCGCGTCGCGGGTCGCGAAAACTCCGATCAAACAGGGCGCCAGGACGCCGCCGAGCAAAACAGGCGTGATCGTCGCGACAGCCAAGAGCGGACTGATGCCCCACAGGATAATCGCAAAGCCCGCGAGGATGACCGCCGCGGCGACGAATGGAGTTGCGAAGCGGATGTTGACGCCATCCAGAGCGTCGAGGTCGCTCGAAAGTCTCGCAAGAAGCACGCCAGCGCGCGGCCTGACCAACTCGCCACCCCGATCTGCAACAGACCGGAAAACGTTCACGCGCAGTCTCGCAATGAAGCGAAAGGTAGCCTCGTGAGTTGCAAGCCGTTCGGCGTAACGGGCAACAGTACGCACGATGGCAAACAAGCGTATGGCGGCGCTGGGGATGACCGTGTCAAACGCCATTAAACCCATTCCAGCGATCGCCGAGCCTGCGATCAGATAGCCGGAAAGCGCGAGCAACCCTGCCCCAGCCGCAAGTGTCAGTGCGGCCAGTGCTATGCCACCCACGAAGCGCCATGGCGCGGATCGGATAGAGGAAACAAGCACCTCCAGAAATGCAGCCATTCCGGTCACGATTCGATTTCCACGACGCTGCCGCAGCACAGCGTGACGATGCGATCCATCCGGCGAGCGAGATCCCCGTCGTGTGTCCCAACAATCAGTGTCTTGCCCCGTGCCGCATCCACAAGTGCTGAACGAACTTCTTCCGCCGTCGCGCCGTCGAGATCCGCCGTCGGCTCGTCCGCGAGAATCAACGGTGCATCGGCCAGCACGGCGCGCGCGATCGCGAGACGGCGAAGCTCCCCGCCCGAGAGACCGGCACCATTCTCGCCGATCGGCGTCAGCATTTGACGTTGCATCCGCCCGACCCGTTGCGCCAGGCGCGCCTTCTTGAGCGCAGCTGGCGCGCGCTCGCGGTCGATCGGCTGGTCCCCCAGTTGAAGATTTCGGCCGAGCGATGCCTGCCGCACATACGGCTCTTGTCCGATCCAGGCCATTCGACGACGTAAAGTCTCCGCCGTGTCGCTTGTAAGGAACGTGCCGTCGATCGCAACTCGGCCCTCAACTCCCCTGATGAGACCTGCGATAGCGTGAAGCAAGGCGCTCTTCCCGGCGCCGCTCGCTCCCATGATCGCAACGTGCTCGCCGGCGGCGACCGCAAGGTTCGCACGCTTCAGTATCGGACGCTCGCACCCTGCGAGCCGTACAGTCAGCCGTCTGACTTCCACGGACGGCGCAAACGGGCGATCGAGATGGCGACATGCGGTGGCATCAAGGCGACCAACAATGCTCGGCCGCCGAACGCTGAATATGTCATCGGTGCGTTCTGCAAGGCCTGCCACGGCCGCGCGATCATGATAGCCGGCCGCGAAATCCCGTAACGGCTGAAAGAAATCTGGTGCCAGCAACAGCATGAACAACCCTCCGGATAGTCCGAAAGTGGTCAGTGTCGCGCCAAAGCTAATCCATCCCAACAGATAGAAGCCGATATAGAGCGCGACCATCGCGACGCCGACGGTCGCGAAGAATTCGAGCGCAGCAGATGATAGAAATGCGATGGAGAGCACATCCATGGCCGAGTGTCTCACGCGCTCACCGGAAGCCTCGATTGCTGCGGCTATACGCTCTTCCGCGCCCAATAGACGGATCGTCGTTAGACCGCGAAGGCGATCGAGCAGTAGCCCGGTCAAGTTGCCGGCCTCGTCGAGTTGCCGGCGGCTGCGCTCCCGCGCCGTTGCCCCGATCAACGCCATGAAAACCGGGATCACGGGTCCAGTGATCGCCAGCATCAACGCGACCGCCCAGCTAACCGGCAGAATCGCGACCAAAATTGCGACCGGGACCACCGCCATCCTGAAGCGGGCGATCTGATACCTGACGAGAAAAGGGTCGATTGTTTCTACCTGATCAACAACAAGCGCCGCGATTTCGCCGGCCGGCGGCCGGGTGGCATCGAAAGGCGACCACAGCAGAACGGCTTGAATGAGCGTGCGTCGCAGATCCAGTTTTGTCACCACCGAAGCGCGAGCGCTGAGCGCAAACGCTCCAGCCTCCGCGACCGATCGCGCCACCAGCAGCAGCGCGAATATCGATGCGAGCTTAATCGGCGATAGTCCGGTCAGCTCGGCATCGGTGCCGATTGAAACAGCCGCGACGATATCGGCGAGTATCAAGGCTTGGGGAATCCAGATCAGGTTTGCAGCCAGCAAGAGCGCTACCGCGATGGGCGGGATGCGGCAGGAAAGTATCCCGAAGCGATCGGTCATGAGGACTCCGCTTTCGGAAGCAGGAAAAGGTCGACTAAGGCGAATCGTTGCGGCCGGCGATAGGACGATCGCTGTAGTACTGTGATCGCGAAAGGCGGGTTCGCCCACTAAATTGGGATTTAGAAACCTAAATTCGATTTTATCCGAACCACCGGCAGGCGCCTCAGTGCACCGGTGTCGCGCGGACTTTGCCCCTGAATACCCGATAGCTGATAACCGTGTAGATCAGCATCAGCGGGTAAACGAAGATCCCCTCTCCCCAGAACATGAATGCCAGACTGGAATGAGGGGCCGCAGCCTCTTCGACGGTGATGACGTAGGGGATCATGTATGGCCAGAACGAGATGGCCAATGTCCCGAAGGCCGACAGAAAGATCAGCGCGACCATGTAAAAGGGCAATCCGTCCCGATGGCGTTCAACGCTGACCGCCAGCACGATGGCCGCCAAGGCGGCAATAGCAGGAAAGATGAAGAGATAGGGACGTTCGATCCATCGATGCATGATCTGGAGATTTTCAGCCAAAGCAAAAGAAAAGACGATAACCAGAAAGATGAGCAGCCCGATCGACAGATAGGGGACCTGGCGATAGGCGGCGGCCTTGACGTCCCCATCGCATTTTCTGACCAGCCAACAGGCGCCAAGAAGCGCGTAGCCGAAACACAGCCCGATGCCGCAAAGTGCGGCGAACGGACTGAACCAGCCAAAATCGCCGCCGGTGTATTGGCCGTTTGTGAACGGCAAACCCTCAACCAATGCGCCAACGGTCATGCCCTGGACAAATGTCGCGACCAGCGAGCCGCCGAAAAAGCTGAAGTCCCAGATCCAGCGCATCCGCTCCGCCTTGTAGCGAAACTCGAATGCCACACCGCGAAGGATCAGAGCTGACAGCATAACCACGAGCGGAAGGTAGAACGCGGGCAGCAGCATTGCATATACAGCCGGAAATGCCCCCCACAGGATAACCGCGGTTACGACCAGCCATGTCTCGTTACCGTCCCAGATGGGCGCGACAGCACCCCACATGGCGTGTCGCCTCGCTTCATCCCGTGTCAACCCGAAGAGTATCCCGATGCCGAGATCGAAGCCGTCAAGCAACACATAAAGCAAGATGCTGATGGCGAGCAGCGATACCCAATACATGATCATGGCTATTCTCCAGCTTCCGCAAGCACGCTTGCATCCTCACCCGCAAGCGAGAGCGGCCGGTTGGGCACCGCCGCGGATGCCGGCTTCAACATTGGCCGCACAAGGCCAGTCCGCAGCAGCCGATAGATGTAGAAGATGCCGAATGCAAAAATGAATGTGTAGATGATTCCAAAGATCACGAGCGAGATCGCCGCAGCTTGCGCGGTCAGGAAAGGTGTCATCGCGTCCGCAGTTCGGAGCAATCCATAGACGGCCCAAGGTTGCCGACCAACCTCAGCCGTGAACCAGCCGGTCCACGTCGCGATAAAGGGCAACGGGAAGCTCAGAAATGTCGCCCACAAGAACAGGCGATATCGATCAATCATTCCCGCAAGACTCAGGTACGAGCCGATGAAGGCGACCGCCAGCATGATCAACCCGCACCCGACCATGATGCGGAAGGTGAAAAATGGGATGAGCACCGGGGGCCGGTCTTGTCGTGGGAAGCTGGTCAACCCGACCTCCTTGGAATCAAGACTCATGCTCCCGATCAGGCTTCCAAGAACGGGTATTGAAATTGCGTATTTGTTACTCTCCGACGCTTCATCGGGAATGGCAATCAAGACTTCGCTTGCGGGCTGCTCGTCATGCCAGCGACCCTCGATGGCCGCAAATTTTGGGGGCTGGTAATCATGAACATAGTCGCCGGCCAAGTGTCCGATAAAGAGCTGGATCGGCACCAGCACAGCCGCCAGGCAAAGCCCCATACGGAGCATGATCTTGGCTTCGGCACTGAATCTCCCGCGCAGCAGATACCATGCGCCAGTCGCGGCGACGCAGAACGCTCCGGTCAGGTATGCCGCAAGCAACATGTGCGGGAACCGCACCCACACCACCGGGCTGAGGTTGATCTCTGTCCAGTCATTCGGAGCGAATATCCCCTTTTCCACGGCGTAGCCGACGGGTGCCTGCATCCAGCTGTTGTTGACCATGATCCAGAAGGCGGAGAACGTCGTCCCCAGAGCGACCATTCCGGTGGAAAAGAGATAGAACCACGGCGCGACGCGAGTTCGGCCAAAAATGAGAACTCCGAAAAACGTTGCCTCCAGCATGAACGCCGTAAATGTCTCATAAGAAAGCAGCGGCCCTTGAATTGGTCCTGACAGCTTGGACAGCACGCTCCAGTTCATGCCTAACTGAAATGCCACGACGATACCGGACACGACGCCCATCCCGAACGCTACACCGAATATCTTGAGCCAGAAGTCGAATAGCACGCGGTAAGCCGAGCGGCCGGTGCGCAAATGCAGCGCTTCAAGGACGGTGAGCCAAGCTGCCAGTCCGATGGTGAAGGTCGGAAATATGATGTGAAATGAGATGGTAAATGCGAATTGAATTCGCGACAAGAAGAGAGCCATGGATTCCATCGGAAACTTCCTAAGAGCCGGTGTCACGAGTTCTATGGGCTGGTCGACCAGCTCGTTTCGTACGATCCGCGGCGGCGTAAATGGAGGTTGGCCCTAAGCCCTTCATGCTTAACTGAGTTGCAGCCACAGCAACCCCTCCCTGCTGGATCCGGCAACCTGTATTGCATCACGCAGCGACGCTGCGTGACGGCGGGGCCATGAATTCCGGGCCGACCGGATCGGTGACGGTTTCGCGCAGGATCCGATCGATCTCGGCCTTGGCGGAAGCATCGAGCGACCAGCCAACCACCTCATCGACTGGCTGCAACTGAACGGGGTGACGCGCCCCCCACAACGCTGTGGTGATGCCCTGGTCGAGCATCCAACGGACCGCCAGGTGAATAACGCGCTTGCCGAAGCGTTGCGCGAGGCGATCGAGCTGGGCCACGGCGGCCAGATATTGTGTGAACCGAGGTTTGATGAACTTTGGGTCGGTGCGCCTCAGATCGTCGCCATCGAAAACCGTGTCCGCCCGCATTCGTCCGGATAGAAGGCCGCGGCACAGCGCGCCATATCCCAGCATCGCGATCTTATTTTTCTGGCAATAGGGCAGAAGGTCGGCCTCGATGCCGCGTTCGAACAGGTTGTACGGCGGCTGCAGCACATGCAGCGGCGCGACGCGGCGAAACCGTTCCATCTGGACGACCGAAAAGTTGCTCACTCCGATGGCGCGGATTTTCCCCTGCGCGAACAGTGTGTGCATTGCGTCCGCGGTTTCTTCGATCGTAATCAGCGGGTCGGGCCAATGAACCTGATAGATATCAATGTAATCGGTTCGAAGCCTGCGCAAGGAATCTTCGACCTCCCGCATGATGCGAGCGCGACTGGCATTACGAGATACTCTTCCACGCTCCCATTCAAGTCCGGCCTTGGTGGCAATAAGCACGTCCGAACGTAGCCGGCTTTCGGCGATCGCCCTGCCAACGATCTCTTCGGAGCGCCCGAATCCATAGACCGGGGCCGTGTCGACAAGGTTGATGCCACGCTCGAAAGCGGCCTGGATGGTAGCGATAGATTCAGCTTCGTCGGTTCCGCCCCACATCCACCCGCCGATGGCCCAAGTGCCGATAGCGACGGGCGACACCCTGAGCGACGTGCCGGGGATGTCGGTACGTTCCATGTTCATTTTGAGAGCTTCTAGTTGACGAGCCATGATCCTGTTCTTTCCTTGAGTGCGTACGCCTTGGGAGTGGTGGCGGATAAGTCCAACCTCAATCGGCAGTGACTGAGGGCACGGCGTAGAGTCCCGCCTCCTCCGCGGCGATAAGACCGAGGGCAGTCCAGTCGAGCTCGCCGTACCCACGCGCGATTCCCGTGATCAACCGATCCCGGACCACGCCCACCGATGGCATCGGGACGCCCGCTTTCTCTGCCTCCGCAAGCGCCAGGCGCACATCCTTGAGCACGAGGGGCAGGACAAATCCGGGCGCGTAGGTCTGGTTAGCAATCTTGTCACCGTAAATCTTATGCGCGCGTCCGCCGAACATCGTGCTCGTCATAATGTCGATGAAAGGCTGCGGATCCAGCCCACGCTTTCGGACCACGGCAACGACTTCTCCGAGCATCTCCAGTGCCGTCGCGCTCATCATATTGCCGAGCAGTTTGACGAGGTTTGCGTCTCCCGGGTTGGCACCGATCACAAAGGTCCTTTGTCCGAGACCGTCGAGGATCGGCTGGCAGCGCTCGACCTCGGCCGAGACACCAGCGGCGACGATGAACAGCTGGCGCGCCTTGGCAGCATCCGGATTCCCGAACACCGGCGCAGCTACGTAGCCTTGTCCATACCGCGCATGCTCGCTCGCCAGAAGCGAAGCAGCCGCCGTGCTAATCGTGCTCATCGACAGATGGATCGCGCCGGGCATCAGACCTGCGGCTAGACCGTCGAGGCCAATGTCTCTGCGACCGAACACGATTTCGCGCACGGCATCGTCGTCCGGCAACATGCTGATGACGACCTCGCAGTCGAGCAGGTCACCGATATCCGTTGTGGGCCTGAGACCGAGCTCCTCAAGACTGCCGATCTGATCCCTGCGGCGGACGTATGCGATTACCTGTCGTCCCTTGGACGCGAGGTTTGCGGCCATCGCGGTTCCCATGTGACCAAGTCCGACAAAACCGATTTCGCCCAGCACCGGCGGCGGGCCGGCCGATTCAGAGCCGCCTCGGCGCTCGCGAGGCGGTTTCTCGAATGCACTTCCGAAGGCGAGAGGACGGCGGGGCTCGTGCTTGGACATAGGGGCTCCTGACCGAGCGCAGCCGCACCGCCTGATGCGCACCTTGCGACGGACACATCCCGTGATCTAGTGATGAGGGGATGTTGCACTTGTCTCAGCTTGCCGCGCCTTCAGTTTTCTTGCTTTGAAATCTCGAAGACTCCGATTCAAGCCGAGCGGGCCAGTGGTTCAACGGCCAAGGTCGGATTTTCGGTGAACCAGCGGTGAGAGAATGGCGGCGTGTTGGTACGTCCGAGGATGATCGCACCTGCTTTGCGTAAATTGGCCACCACCGCACTGTCCTCGGGCGCGGTGAGATTTCGCTTCGCTGCGAAACCGTTGGTCGTAGCCTCGCCCTTGACATCAACGTTGAGCTTTATCGTGACTGGGACACCGTGCAGAGGACCGATGGGCGCGTTGTTCTTCAACGCTACGTCTGCCTCCTTTGCTTCCCGCAGGGCGTTGTCTGCCACCATATGCACAATGGCATTCAGATGCGGATTGACCTCGGCGATACGATCTAAGCAACTCTGCACCGCGTCCGAACTGGTTATAGTGCGGAGCCCGATATGCGCGGCGATGTCTGTCGCGTCCCAACGCCAGATCTCGGAGGGTAATTCTGACGAAGCTGTTGCGGGGCTTGAATTGGACGCGTTCATGCCACTCATAACGTTTCCCTTCCGATAAATCGCTAACCAGCTTCGACGGCACCTTTGCCGGCGAGTGGCATCCATTTCTCTGTTCGATTCCCGCCAATTAGCCGAGCGGCGCCATTTCCTCTGACCTTGAAGCATGAGTCTCGAATGGGACTCATTCGGCGGGCGTCTGGGCGGCCCTGCCCCGCTGGCCCGCCGCCATCCCCTCATGGGAGAGAAGGCGGACGAGGCCCGTGAGCAGAATGGCAGCGACGATGGCGCCAACGATCGGGGCTGTCAGGTACAGCCAGGCATCGCTGAAATTGCAGGTCGCGACCATCGGGCCAAGCGCCCGCGCCGGATTGAAGGGGGCGCCCGTGAGGGCCTCGCCCATGAGGATATTGAAGGTCAGCGTCATTCCGATCGCCAGCGGTGCGAGGCTGCTGGCGCGGCCTGCAACCGTCGTGCTGAGTACGACCGTCACCAGGAAAAAGGCGAGCACGGCCTCGATCATGAAGCCGGCAGTGGGCGTGATCGTGAGGGACGTGGCGCCGAGGGCGAGGTTGTGCGCGAGTACAGGCGTACCGAGGCCAGTCTCTGCGCCGCCCAGCACGGTCGACAAGAAGAGCGCGCCGACGATACCGCCAATGAACTGACTGACGATATAGCCGATCGCCTCGCCGACGCCCATCGCGCCGGCAGCGAGCACACCGACAGTGACGGCGGGATCATATGTCCGCCCGACACGGAGCCGTAGGCAAAGGCCATGATGGCCAGGCCGTGCGCGAACGCAATCGCGACGATGCCGGGCAGGCCGACACCTTCGCCGACCACGGCCGCCACGCCGGCGCCGATGAACACGAACGCGAAGGTGCCGATGAACTCCGCAAGGAGCTTGGATGCGATCCGATTAGACATCGTTCTCACCGGAGATGGAGATTAACCGCTGGCGCGATCAGGCTCGCGCCAAGCAACAATATGTTGGTTGGGGGACGGCCGACGGCACGGCAAGCGCCGCCGGCCGGCGAAGCGAACTGGCCTACTCCGCGGCGATCGTCTGCGGTCTGAAATCGATGCCCAGCGCCTTCGCGACGCCAGCGCCGTAGGCCGGGTCCGCGCGCGTGCAATTGTCGACGTGCCGCTGCTTTATGTGCAGCTTGGCGTCGCCCATCGCCCGCGCCGTGTTCTCGAACAGCTGCTGCTGCTGTGCCGGCGTCATTTTTCGGAACAGGTTGCCGGGCTGCTCCCAATGGTCATCGTCGACGCGGTGGTCCCAATGCGCCGCATCGCCCTCGATCGGCATCGGCGGCTCAGCGAAATCGGGTTGGTTGTCCCAAAGCCCTGCGCTGTTAGGGTTGAAAGTAAGCGTCTCGCCTAGATTGCCGTCGGTGCGCATCTTGCCGTCGCGATGGTAGCTTTGGAACGGGCATTTTGGCGCGTTGACCGGGATGTGATTGAAGTTGACGCCGAGCCGGTAGCGTTGGGTGTCGCCATAGGAGAACAGGCGCCCCTGGAGCATCTTGTCGGGCGAAAAGCCGATACCGGGCACGATGTTGGCTGGCGAGAAGGCGGCCTGCTCCACTTCCGCGAAATAGTTATCCGGATAGCGATTAAGCTCCATCACGCCGACCTCGATCAATGGATACTCCGCCTTCGGCCAGACCTTGGTCACATCGAAGGGATTGTGCTTATGAGTTTTCGCCTGAGCCTCGGTCATCACCTGAATGAATAGCGTCCAGCGCGGGAAGTTGCCCGCCTCGATGGCGTTGAGCAGGTCGCGGCCGTGGCTTTCGCGATCCTCGGCAACAAGGGCCGCAGCCTCGGCGTCGGTAAGGTTCTCGATCCCTTGCTGGGAGCGGAAGTGGAACTTGACCCAGACGCGCTCATTGGCGGCATTGATCATCGAGAAGGTATGACTGCCGAACAGGTGCATGTGACGGAAACTCTTCGGAATGCCGCGATCCGACATGACGATCGTGACCTGGTGCAACGCCTCTGGCAGCAGCGACCAGAAATCCCAGTTATTGTCCGCGCTGCGCAGTCCCGTGCGCGGGTCGCGCTTGATCGCGTGATTGAGGTCCGAGAACCGCAGCGGATCGCGGAAGAAGAACACCGGTGTGTTGTTGCCGACGATGTCCCAGTTACCCTCCTCGGTATAGAACTTGAGGGCGGTGCCGCGGATGTCGCGTTCCGCATCGGCCGCGCCTCGCTCACCGGCGACGGTCGAGAGGCGCACGAACATCGGCGTTTGCTTGCCGATCTTCGAGAAAACCTTAGCCTTGGTGTATCGGCTGATGTCGTGAGTTACCGTGAACGTACCGTGGGCGCCCCAACCCTTGGCGTGCATGCGCCGCTCCGGGATTACCTCCCGGTCGAAATGCGCCATCTTCTCGATCAGCCAGATATCCTGGAGCAGCGCCGGGCCGCGCCGACCGGCGGTCATGATGTTGGTGTTGTCGGCGACTGGCGACCCGGTGGCATTGGTAAATCGCTTCGTTGTGGACATGGTGGGCTCCTGAATGTGCGAGACTTCGCGCGTCGCCGCCGGCCGGTCCTGTCCGACCGATGCTTCCGAAAGCCTCAGCGCTTGATTTTTCGATTGGAGGACGCGAGAGGTTTACCCCCGCCACGCGGAGGCGCGGATCACGCTGCAGAAATTGACACGGGTGAAGTGCGGGTCCTTATCCGCGAGCACGTCGGCGTTGACGTTGCCGAAGGTCGTCTCCGGCTTGTGCTTGTTGCCGTCGTAGAAGGCCTGGATGATGTCTTCTTTGAAACGCGGAGTACGCGGATGTGCATGCACCACCGCCTCGCGCTCCGCGTCGCTGTACTCGGCATAGCTTAACCCCATCACATCCATTTCGACGCCGGCCGTCACTAGAGCTACGACCGGGTGCATGTGCTGCGGGATGCCGGGCGTGGTGTGCAACGCGATAGCCGTCCAGACCGTTTCGATATCTTGTTGATAGACTCCGTGGCTTCGCAGGAAGTCACGGGCGGTATTTGCGCTGTCAACCTCGAAGCGTTCCTGCGTGGTGCTGTGCTGATGCGTCAAGCCCATGTCGTGGAACATCGCGCCTGCATAAAGCAGTTCGGGATCGAATCTCAGTCCGCGACGCTTGCCTCCGAGGGCGCCCCAGTAATAGACGCGGCTCGAGTGGTGAAACAGCAGCGGTGATTCCGTGTCCCACACCAGCTCCATTATTTCGCGAGCGAGCTTGCTGTCGGGAATTCTGATTCCCGCAAGATCGGTATTGGCTTTTATATCGATATTCACTGAACGTCTCCTGCCGATTGATGTTTTGAGAAGGACAGAACCCCGAAATGCGTGAATCTGAGGTAGGTTTGCGTTCCGCCGGCACCACTAAATTTTATTTTAAGAAGGCACTTCAGTGCCCGCGCTATTCGAGAGGCAGTGTCACTCGCCGAACTTGTAACGATGAAAAGGTTTGACCTTTTAACAGGCCACCTGCGTCCTGCTCGGGGTGGTTATGGTGCAAGGGCGCTTGCAATCAACGTTTGGCAATGCCTGCTTTCCTCCAAGAGCGGTAGAGTCGAGATGTGGCGCGGTGGCATTAGGTAGAACATATCCGTTGCCGCCCCTTTCGTCTGGCGGTGCCTTAGTGGTTCCACCATCGCTCCGTTTCCACATCCCGCTCATCGAACCGGACAGGCGGATTTCCCGCATCCGGCTCTCGGACAAGACTTCACGCTTTCGCGTGCAACGCCATCT
>WNGI01000271.1_pt1 | contig 36037 bp, 33 predicted proteins | sample 5400621 | NCBI WGS metagenome assembly WNGI01 (sample SAMN13153374, study PRJNA577476) | soil metagenome | isolation source: 20 cm soil or saprolite under Garry oak tree replicate 1 | place: USA:California | collected 2016-06-15
TCGTCGGCCACCCTTCGTGCCTTCTCCGCTCGCCAGATCGACCACCGTGCGGCGACGTCGGCGGTCTGGTCCTCGGCCCGCGCATCCGTGATTCGGGCATCGAGCGCGGCGACGGTCAGCGCCGCGTCGCCGAGCAGGTGCTCGGTCACCGCGTCGAAGCGCCCGATCGCGGTGTGCGCATCGTCGATCTGGACGATCGGCTTGTACGCCGCGATCCCGGTGTGGTTGGAGAACGACGCTCCGACGACGACGAGCAGGTCGGCCTCGTTCATCAACCAGCTAGCGACCGGCGTCCCGCTGCGCCCGAGCACGCCGGCGCCGAGCGGGTGCGTATCGGGGATCAGGCCTTTGGCCTTGAACGTCGTCAGGACGGGCGCGCCAAGGCGCTCGGCCATGCTCCGGATCTGGTCACGCGCCACCCGGGCGCCGTGGCCAACGATGAATACCGGCCGGCGCGCATCACGCACGAGCGCAGCGGCGCGCCTGAATGCTTCCTCGTCCGGAAGGATCCGCCGGGCCGTCAGCCGCCCCGTCGCAGCCGCGGGCGCTTGGCCGGAAGGCAGCACCTGCACCTCGTCGGGCAACACGAGGTGGGCAACGCCGCGCCCGTCAATGGCTCGTTTGACGGCGAGCGCCGCAAGCTCGGCGTGGTCGCTACCTGCGAGCACGACCTGCGAGGACACGGCGACGTCGGCAAACACGCTGGACAGGTCGAGATCCTGGAACGCTCCGCGGCCACGGACCGACGAGGGCACCTGCCCCGACACGGCGACGACCGGCGACCCGTCCAGCTTGGCGTCGTACAGGCCGGTGAGTAGGTTCGTCGAACCCGGCCCGGCGATCGCGAAGCACATTGCCGGGCGTCCGGTCAGCTTTCCGTATGCGCTCGCCGCGAACGCGGCAGCGCCCTCGTGCCGGATGCCGATGTAGGTGATCTCCCCGCGCTGCTCGGCCTTGCGAAGGCCATCGGCAAAGCCGAGGTTCGAGTGTCCGACCATGCCGAAGACGTGCGTGATCCCGAACGCCACGAGAGTTTCGACCAGCACATCGCCGACGGTGCGGACCGGTCCCGGCAGGTCGGGCAGTTCGACATAGACGCCATCCGGACGCTCCTCGACCGGAAAGCTCGGTACCGAGTCGCTGAACCCGCTCGGCGGACGCCCGCTGATCGGGTCATAGTCATACCCGTGCCACGGGCAGCGGAGCAGGCCCTTCTCGATGGACCCCTCGCCGAGTGGGCCGCCCTGGTGCGGACAGTGATTGTCCAGCGCCCCGAGACGCTCACCGCAGCGAGCAAGGGCCAGGGTCCGTCCGTCGACCTCGACCGAGTTGACTCGCCCTTCGCCAGGCACGTCGGTGTCTGCGACCCGATGCCACTGTGCCGCCATCGCCCCTCCTCACGGCTTTGCCGCCTCCTGAGGAGTCCATGGACGGCGAGCAAACGTTACGGGAGCGGGCGACGAGAGGCGACGCAGGTAGGTTTGGCCGGCCAAGCCGCTGGATACCACGCGAGGGGTGCTGCGACATGAGCCCGGAGGAGATCGCCGCTCTGCTGCTGGGCCTCCCGGAGGTCGCCGAGGAGGAGCCGTTCGCGCCCGGCGTACCGGTGTACAAGGTCGCCGGCAAGGTGTTCGCGATCTACCAGCCCGACCCCCCGGCGCAGATCACACTGAAATGCGATCCCTCGCGGGCGCTGCATCTGCGCGGCGAGTATCCCGCGATCGTCCCCGGATACCACGTCAACAAGCGGCTCTGGAACACGGTGAGCCTCGACGACAGCGTTCCCGACGATCTGCTTGTCGATCTCATTCGCCATTCATACGAGCAGGCCGCCGAGGGGTTGCGCAAGACCGACCGCGATCGAGTGCTCGCTCGGCTCGACCCACCGGCGTCGGATTGACGCGCCCGTGCTCGACAGCGTCTAGCTGGCGGGCGGGTCGTCCTCGTTGGGGAATGTCGCTCGCAGGCGCGTTCCGATGCCCGGCTGCCTGAGGACGTGCAGCGTCCCGTCGAATGCCTCGACCGGGAACCGGAGTCCTGCCAGTCGCTCGGCCCCGGTCGTGTCCGCACGAACGATGTCGTCGCAGCACACCTCCACGACCAGGTACGTGCCCCCGCTGTACGCCGCGACGTGCATGCGAGTCGCGCTGGACTGCTCGCTGATGATGGTCAGCGTCTCGGCGACCAGGAAGTAGGCGGCTGCCTCGACGGGCTGAGCCCAGCGGGCGGGCGTGATGTCGAGCGTCAGCGGTATCGGGGAGACCTTCGCGAGCGCTGACACCGCGGCCGCCAGGCCGTGGGTCGTGAGCACGCCGATGTAGATGTCGACGATGGGATCTCGGGTCTCGTCGATGCCGATGTCGGCGTAGCCGAGCGCCGTGCGGATCAGTTCGCGGGCATGGTCCGGCTCGTGGTCGAGATACCGGTCGGCGCGCCGCAGGTCACTCTGCGCGTTGACCAGACGCTGACGCACGCCTTCGTCGATGTCTCGCGAGTGCTGACGGCGCCGGGCATCGGCGCAGAGGAAGACAGCGTCACCGGCCATGGGGCACGACGCTAGATATGAGCCGGTCCGCTCACATCGGCCATCTGGCCATGTTTTGCGGCGAGGTCAGCCGCTCCATCCCGATGCGATCCGAGCGAGCTCGATGCGGTTGGCTACGCCAAGCTTTGCGTAGATATGCGACAGATGCGACTTGACCGTGCTCCGTGAGATGAACAGCTCCTCGGCGATCTGGACGTTGCTGCGGCCGCCCGCTGCGAGCCGGGCGACCTGCTCCTCGACCGGGCTCAAGCCGCGCCCACCCGTCGGCGCGCGCTTGTGCCGGCGACGGCCTCGACGCGCGTAGGCGACAGCTTCGTCCAGCGACAGCTGTGCGCCCTGGTCGAACGCGACGGCGAACTTCGATCGGCCCAACGCGGCGTCCGCCGCGGCGACGTAGCCGTCCCAGACCGCGTTCTCCGGCGGTAGCCGGACGATGCCCAGAGCCGTGCGCTGCCCTGCGGCGGCGCCGAACAAGCGAGCAGCCTGCTCCGGGCGTCTCGTCGTCGCGGCGACGATCTCGATCGCGGCGATGGCGTCGATCCGCCAGCGGTGCTCGCTCAGGACGACGAGCGCGTCGCGCGCGAGCAGTTCCGCCTTGGCGAAGTCTCCTTCGAGCAGCGACGCTCGGGCCATACCCGTGCGCGCGATGGCGATCGCCCGGCGGTTGCCCAGCTTGTGCGCGACGCTGACCAATGTCTCGATGTGCGAGCGCGCGGCGTGCGGGTCGCCGTCGGCCAGTGCCGCGCGCATCAGCACCTCCTGCGCGTGCCAGGCGAGATAACCGGCGCCCTGCTCCTGCTGCGCATAGAGCTCGCCGGCCCAGGACTTGGCCGCTCGCGTGTCGTCCGCTGCGAGGGCGGCAACGGCCATCGCATGCATGAGCACCCCGGCAGCCAGCTGCCCGGTCTCCTGCATGGCCCGTTCCAGTTCGGCCTCAGCGCGGCGCCGGGCGCCGGCCGGGTCGCCTGTCAGCGTGTCGAGCAGGGACAACACCTCGACGGCACACATGTGACCGAACGGATCCTGCCCGGTGAGCAACCCGTGTGCCCGCTGGCCGAGTGCACGCGCCTCGTCGAGCTCGCCCGCGGCCAGCGCACCGTGCGCCAGGCACCACAGGCACCAGCGCAGGTCGTTGTCGTAGCCGCGTGGCCCGGCGACCGCGATCGCCTCGTCGGACAGCCGGGTCATCGATTCGCGGTCGTCCCGGAAGTGCGCGCTCAACGCGAGGCAGACCAGCGCGTCGCTGAGCGCCACGTCATCGGCCGCTTGGCGCCCGAGCTCGACAGCCTGCCGCAGCATGCCGTCGCCGGCGGCCGGCTCGGAGAGCACGACCATGCACCCCAGCCGACCCAGCGCATGCGAGAGAGCCCGGGCGTCGCCGACCGTCTCAGCCATCGCGATCGCCTCCGTCGCCGCGGAGGCGGTGCGGACGAAGTCGCCGCGCCAGATGCTCAACGTCGACAGCACCGCAAGGGCCAAGGCACGGGGCGCGGACGGCGTGTTCGGCGTGGCGGCCAACGCTTGCTCGATCGTCCGGATGCCTTCGTCGAGGCGACCGCGCTCTCGCCAGTACAGGGCCAGAGCGTCGACCAGCCGCAGCGCGTCGATCTCGCCGTCGGCGATCGCGTGCGCGACCGCTTGCCGAAGGTTCGGGGCCTCGACGTCGAGGCTGGCCCGGCCGTCGGGGCGGACGGCCCACAGTTCCCGGTCGGCGCGCTCGGCGAAATCGCGGAAGTACAGCCTGTGCCGCAACGCGACCTCGGGGGCGGCCGGGTCGCCGGCCAGCCGTTCCCGGGCGTACTGCCGGACGAAGTCGAGCATGCGGTAGCGCATGACCGGGCCATCGTGCTCAGCGATCACGAGCGACCTGTCGACGAGGCCGGCGATGGCGTCGAGGATTGCCGCCACGGGTAGCTGCTCGTCCGCGCAGACGACCTCGGCCGCGGGCAACGTCCAGCCGCCCCCGAAGATCGACAGTCGCGCAAAGAGGGTGGCGAGCTCCGGGTCGAGCAGTGCGTAGCTCCAGTCCAGCGACGCCCGCATCGTGTGGTGGCGCGCGGCGCTGACCGGCCCGCCGCCGAGTATGCGCAGGTGGTCGGACAGCCCGGTCGCGATCTCGTCGATCGTCAGGACGCGCAGGCGGGCTGCCGCAAGTTCGATCGCCAGCGGAATCCCGTCGACGCCGCGCACGATGCGCGAGACGGCATCGGTTGCGTTCTCGTCGAGGCGGAAGCCGGGCTGCGCACGCGTCGCGCAGTCGGCGAAGAGCGCGACCGCATCGGACTGCGCCAAATCCGCGTCGTCGCTCGGCTGGTCGGTGCGCAGCGGTGGCACCGGCCACGCCACCTCGCCCGGCACGTCGAGCAACGCGCGGCTCGTCGTGAGCACCCGCACGTCGGGGCAATGCCGCAGCAGCCGTTCGGCGACCTGAGCCGCCGACGACAGCACGTGCTCGCAGGTGTCGAGCAGTACGAGCGCGCGACGATGCGCCAGGTGCTCGATCGTCGCGTCCAGCGCGGCTCGTCCCGACTGCAAACCGATGCCGGCAGCCTCGAGCAGGGCACCGTCGACGAGGTCGCCGGTCTGCAGCGCGGCGAAGTCGACGACGATCACCTCGTCGACGCTCTCGCGCCATCGCATGGCGAGCGCAAGTGCCAGCCGGGTCTTGCCGATGCCGCCGATGCCCAGCAGCGTCACCAGGCGATGCTCGCCGAGCACCGCGTCCAACTCGTCCATCTCGACGCTGCGACCGACAAACCGGCTCAGCGGCACCGCCAGCTGGCTGGCCGCGATGGTCGCTGTCGACCTCGTGCTTTCGTCCATAAATTCGCCCGGCGCCGGATGTGGGTGAGGTGTGAGCCGGCCCCAGCTTGCCATTGTGCACCCGTACGCCAGACGCGCCACCCGTCAACGTCCGCGGAGCCGAACAGAAGTCAGCCGGTCGCGCTGCGTTCGCGCAATGTGGATGCGCACGTACTCGACGCTCTCATCGCCGCGCACGCCGGTCACCCGTCGCCGCCTAGCAGGCCGGCGATGGCGCTCATGCCGGCGTGGATCGCGCGCGCGCCGGTGTTGCCGAATCCGATCACCAACTGGGGCGGCACGGTGTCGTGGGTTGATCGGTACCTGCTCATCCCGTAGATGCCGACGCCGAGCGCGGCGGCTCCGGCGGTGACGTCATGCTCGTCGGTACCGTCCGGAAGATGCGCGACCGCGTGGAAGCCCGCGGCGAGACCGGTGATGCGGATGTGCGGGGCGTGGGCGGCAAGGGACTCGACGAGTGCGTCGCGGCGTTTGGAGTACTCGGCACGCATGCGGCGCAGGTGGCGGTCGTAGCGGCCTGACTCGATCAGCGTGGCGAGGGCGAGCTGGTCGGGACCAGGCGTGCCGCGGTCGGCTACCCGTTTCGCATCGGTGACGTCGTCGGCGATCGGCACCGGCACCACTGCCCAGCCCAGTCGCAGGGCGGGGGCCAGCGACTTGCTGACGGTGCCCAGGGCGACGACCCGATCCGGGGCCAGGCCCTGAAGTGACCCGACGGGTTCGCGGTCGTAGCGGAACTCGGCGTCGTAGTCGTCCTCGATGATGATCGCGTCCCGATCTCGTGCCCAGGCGATGAGCTGATGGCGGCGTTCGGCAGCGAGCACGACTCCGGTCGGCCACTGGTGCGCCGGCGTGAGGACGACGGCCCGCGCGCCGCTCGCAGCCAGCGCCGCGACGTCGATGCCGAGGTCGTCGACTGGGACCGGGACTGCCTCGCTGCCGGCGGCGCTCGCCGCAGCGGTGATGGTGCCGACCGAGCCCGGATCCTCGAACGCGACGCGACTGAGCCCGTCGCGCGCGAGCGTGCGCAGGACGATCCCGAGGCCCTGGGCGAACCCGCCGCAGACCACGACCTGGTCGGCATGCGCGTCGACTGCTCGCACCCGACGCAGGTAGGACGCGAGGACGGCGCGCAGCTTCGGATCGCCGCGCGGGTCGCCGTAGTCGAACGCGCTGTTGGGCGCGCTTCGGCATGCTTCGCGAACCGCCCATGCCCAGTCCTCGCGCGGAACCAGCCCGAGGTCGGGGACGCCCGACTGGAAGTCGGCGATGAGGCGGGGCTGACCGGACGGCGCCGGCGTGGATTCGGGCGTCGGCCGTGGCCCGGCCAGTGTGGCGGCCACGCGCGTCGCTGATCCGCCCCGCGATGTCAGGTAGCCCTCGGCCTGCAGTTGGGCGTAGCAGTCCTGGATCAGCCCCCTCGACAGGCCGAGGTGAGTGGCCAGAGCCCGCGACGACGGCACGCGTTCCCCGGCGCTGAGCCGGCCGGTCTGGATGGCGGCGCGCAGCTGGCCCTCCAGCTGCGAACGCAACGGCGTGCGGACGTCCCGATCGAGCTCGATCAGCAGCTGCGGGCTTGAACCGGACCACTCGACGGGCACGGAACTGGACCTTATCAGCGCCCCGCTTGCTACCTAGCGTCGTCTGCATGACCACGACAGCGCCTGCCGCCACCCGACCGGCGATCATCAGCCCCGCACTGCTGCTGCGGTTCGTTTCGATCGTCGCGTCCTCGGTGAGCTTCTACCTGCCGCTGGCCGTGATCCCGGTGTTCGCCGAGGCGGCCGGTTCGAACAGCGCCGCCGGCCTGGCGAACGGCGCGCTGCTGCTGGCCACCGTCGGCGGCGAACTCGTCACCCCGCGGATCGTGGCGCGTGTCGGATACCGCTGGGCACTTGCCGGCGGCTTGATCATGCTGGGCGCGCCTGCCCTGGTCCTGCTGCCGTTCTCGTCGTTGCCGGTGATCATCGCGGTCGGCGCCGTGCGCGGCATCGGCTTCGCCGTGACCGTCGTGGCCGGCGGAGCGCTCACCGCTGCGCTGATCCCGCACGAGCGACGCGGCGAGGGCTTGGCCGTCGTCGGGCTGGTCGGCGGCATCCCGTCCCTGCTCGCCCTGCCGTTCGGCATCTGGGCGGCTGACCGGTGGGGCTTCGGCATCGTCTTCGTCGTAACCGCGGCCGCTCCCATCGCCGCCGTGGTCACCCTGCCTTGGCTGCCCAGGCGAGAGGCGCCCGCGGGCGGGCGGCACGGCGTGCTCGGCGGGCTTCGCAACGGTGCGCTGATCCGTCCGGCCACGATCTTCGCCGCTTCGGCATCGGCCGCCGGCGTCGTGGTCACCTACCTGCCGCTGTCCGTCAGCGGCGAGGTGTCGTGGGTCGCTCCGGTCGCGCTGTTCTCCCAGCCCGCCGCCGCCACGATGGGCCGCTGGGTCGCCGGCCGGCTGGGTGACCGCCGTGGCCAGATCCGCCTGCTCGTACCCAGCGTCCTGCTCGCGATCGCTGGCATGGCCGCCATGTCGGTCACGCATTCGGCCGCGATCGTGGTTGCGGGGGCCGCGACGTTCGGCACGGGCTTCGGCGTCCTGCAGAACGCCACGCTGAGCCTCATGTACTCGCGAGTGCCCGCCGCCGGATTCAGCACGGTCAGCGCCATCTGGAACGCGGCCTACGACATCGGCATGGCCGTCGGGGCGATAGGCGTCGGGCTGCTGATCTCGACCGCGGGTTTCTCACCGGCGTTCCTGATCACCGCAGCCGCGATGCTGCCCGCGCTGCTGATGGCACACCGCGAGCGGGCGCCACGTCCGTCGCGTCCGCGTCTCTCGATCGACGCCGACGCCGAGCTGGCGCTGGCCTAGTTGTGCTCGACCCGATCCTCGTCGACGCGGCCGGCGTCGACGCTACTGAGCGGGTCGGCGCGATCGGTAGGTGATGTTTGATTTTGTGCGACCGGCCGAACGCCACCTATTGCATGCAATTCCGATGCCTGCACCACAATATGGATTCAGATAGTCAACGAATTTCAACACGGACGTGACAGATCTATTGTGAGAATGCGGGATTTCGTGTAATTTTCGGCCGCCACCCTCGCGCGCGGCTCGATCCGTGCTCACTGCACGGGGTGGGGCACAGCCGGTGGATATTCCGACCCGTACCGGGAGCCGCAGATGAGATTCGCGCGCAGATCACGCAGATTCCTGTTCGCGGCGACCGCGGCGACCGCGCTGCTGGGAAGCGGCGTCGCGGCGGCCGCCCCCACGAATGGCGACTTGCCCGCGCATCCCGCGCACGCCGACTCAGCCGACCCTGCGCTGGTCAGCGTCAACGTCTTGCCGGCGCAGTCGACAAGCCCGAACTCCTACAACGGCTTGGCCCCGACGCCGCCGATGGGCTTCAACGACTGGAACGCGTACGGCTGCAACATCAACGAGGACGTGATCAAGCAGACCGCCAACGCGATGGCGACCAACGGCATGCGCGATGCGGGCTATCAGTACGTCAACATCGACGACTGCTGGCAGGACGGCCGGACGGTCTCCGGCAACAACGACCTCAAGCGGCTCGTCGGCCGAGTCGACGGCCACCTGGTGGCTGATCCGGTCTTCTTCCCCAGCGGAATGCCGGCGCTCGCGGACTACATCCATGCGAGGGGCCTCAAGTTCGGTCTGTACAGCAGCAACGGCACCGGCACGTGCCAGAACGTCGCCGGCACGCTGGGCGACGAGTCGGTCGACGCGCACGACTATGCGGCCTGGGGCGTCGACTACTTCAAGCTCGACACCTGCAACTCCGGCCTGCCGGCGGACCCGAATGCCTTCTACACCCGGTACAAGGTCTTCTCCGACGCGTTGAAGTCGAGCGGCCGCGACGTCGTCTTCAGCCTCTGCGACTTCACGCAAGGCGGACAGACCTGGTTGTGGGGCTCACAGATCGGCAATCTCTGGCGCACGACCGGCGACATCAGCGCCAACTTCAACAGCATGCTGAACAACTTCACGTCGACCCAGACCCGCCGGACGTACGCCGGCCCGGGCGGCTGGAACGACCCGGACATGCTCGAGGTCGGAACCGGCGGGTTCAGCACCCTCGCAGCTCCGGCGTCTCCCGGCGACACCAACGTCCAGGTGCAAAGCGCCAGCGGCGCCGTACCCGGCAGCGCGTTCCGGATCGGCGCGCAGGCCACCGGCGACGTGGAGAGCTTCGAGGTCGCCGATGTAGGCACCGCCGCCGGCGCGCCGACCTCGCTGCTCTCGCCCGCCTCGCCGGGTGCCACGAACGTCAAGGTGCCCACCACGGCCGGCTTCACCGTCGGCAACAAGATCCTCGTCGACACCGGCGGCACCTACGAGTCGCCGACGATCACGGCGGTGGGCACGGGCGGTACACAGTCGTCGCTCGCCGACGCCACGTCGGCCGGCGCAACGAACGTCAAGATCGCCAGCACGGCGAACCTCGCGCCCGGCGACACGCTCGCGGTCGACGACGGCGCCAACTCCGAGACGGCAACGGTCGCGAGCGTGGGCACGGCCGCCGGCGCGGCCAGCACCCTCGTGGCGCCCGCAGCCGCCGGCGACACGAACGTGAAGCTCGCCAGCGTGGCCGGCGTGACATCGGGCGACCAGCTGCTGCTGGACACCGCAAGCAATGTCGAGCGGGCCACCGTCACCAGCGTCGGGACCGCGGCCGGCCCGCCGACCACGATCCTCGCGCCTGCCGCCCCCGGCGACACCAACCTGAAGGTCGCCAGCATCTCTGGGATGACGGTCGGCGACCCGATCGTGATCGACAGCGGCGACAAGACCGAGGTCGCGACGATCACCGGCCTCGGCAGCTCCGGAGGAGCCGCCGGGCCACGGGTCCCAGGCCGGCTGGGGAAGGCCGTCAAACTGAGCGGCGGCAACGAGTACGTCAACCTGCCCACCGGCATCGTCAACGGCCTCTCAGACTTCACCGCGTCTGCTTGGGTCAACCCGTCCGCGAACACGCAATGGTCGCGGCTCTTCGACTTCGGCACCGGCACGACGGCGAACATGTTCATGACCGTGAACGCCGGCGGCTCCGGTCTGCGCTTCGCGATCACCACCAGTGGATCCGGCGGCGAGCAGCAGCTCACCAGCGGCGCGCAGTTGCCGCTGAACACCTGGTCGCACGTGGCAGTCACCCTCTCCGGCACCACCGGGACGCTCTACGTCAACGGCACCCCGGTCGCGACCAACCCCAACATGACTCTGCACCCGTCCAACCTGGGCAACACCAACCAGAACTGGATCGGCCGCTCGCAGTACGCCGACCCGTTCCTCGCCGCCACGGTGGACGACTTCCAGATCTACCGTCAGGCCCTGTCCCCCGCGGACATCAGCGGCCTGGCCGGCGGGCAGCCCGGCGCAGGCAACGTGGCGTCCTACCGCTTCGACGAGGACGGGGGCGCAACTGCCGTCGACTCCTCCGGCAACGGCCGGGACGCGACGATCATCGGCAGCGCGGCGGGCGCGCCGACCACCACGGTCGCGCCCGTCAACATCGGCGAAACGAACATCAAGGTCACCAGCACGACCGGCTTCACGGTCGGCGATCCGCTCGAGCTGGACGAGAGCGGCTACCTCCCGGTGGGCAAGGAGGGGGCCGAGACGGCCACCATCACCGGCGTCGGCACGGCCGCCGGCCCGCAGACGACGACCGTGACGAACGCCAAGGCCGGCGACACGAACATCAAGGTCGCCAGCATCAACGGGTTCACGGTCGGCCAGCCGATGCAGATCAAGGATGCGAACGGCGCCCATTTCGAGGCGGGCACCGTCGCCACCGTCGGCTCCGCGGCCGGTTCGTCCACCACGCTGGCCGCCGCGTCCAAGGCCGGTGACACCAACCTCAAGGTGACCAGCGCCAACGGCTTCGCGGTCGGCGAGGATCTGGTGGTCGGCGTCGGCGCCACCCAGGAGACCGCGACCGTCGCCGCCGTCGGCACGGCCGGAGCCGACGGGACCGGGATCACCGTGGCCCAGCCGTTGAAGATGGACCACTTGATCCTCATGCTCGTACGCGGGACCGGCACCGGAGTCACCCTGTCGACGCCGCTGAGCGTCGACCACCCGAGCGGCAGCACGACACGAGGCCAGGGAACCGGCATCACGGTGGCAGACCCGATCAAGGTCTCGCATCCGCTGGCGACGACGGGTGGCTCTCCCGGCGGTGGCATCGACATCCGGGACACGGGCCCCGGCATCTCGGTCACCCCGCTGACCAAGGCGCACCAGCTCGGCGTCGCGACGCGCGACACGGGCACCGGGGTCGGCGTCGCGCCGCTCTCGCTCGCGCATACGAGCGGCGTTGCGGCACGCGGCCTCGGCACCGGCGCCACGCTTTCCGCGCCGCTCACGATCGCGCACGCGAGCGCGGCGACCGTCCGGGACGAGAGCCAGCCGGGCACGGGCATCACGTTCAGTCCGCCGCTGACCGCGACGCATCCGATCAACGCGATCGTCCGAGGTGGCGGCACCGGCATCACGCTCACCACGCCGGTGACGAGCTTGCATCCGAACGCGTCGCCGATCGGCAAGAGCGGCATGTCGCTCACCGAGAGCAAGACGCATTTCACCTTGTGGTCGCTCGATTCCTCGCCGCTGCTGGCCGGGACGAACGTCGCCGACATGGCAGCGCAGAACCTGGCGATCTACCTCAACAAGGATCTGATCGCACTCGACCAGGATCCGCTGGGCGTCCAGGTCGCCACGATCTCGAACGCGAACTCCCAGTGGAAGCTGACCAAGCCGCTAGCCAACGGCGACCGCGCCGTCGCCGTGTTCGACGCGGCCGCGACGCCGTGGACAGACGCGTCGGTCAGCTTCGACTCGGCCGGCCTCGACCCGACCGAGAAGTACCTCGCCAAGGACCTGTGGTCCAAGCAGGTCACCGCGATCGCCGATCCGCTCACCGTCGCGAACGTCCCCGCGCACGGCACCGTCGCGTACCGCGTCACGTCGCGGCCGCCGACCGTGACGGTTCCCGCTCCGATCGTGTCAAACGCGACGGCACCCGGCGGCGCGGTCGTCACCTACGCCTCGAGCGCGACCGACGCTTTCGGCCAGCCGCTGCCGACCGCGTGCTCGGCGGCATCGGGCTCGACGTTCGCGATCGGCGACACCTTGGTGACGTGCACGGCCAAGGACGCCGCCGACCACGCAGCCTCGGCGTCGTTCACCGTGCACGTCAAGGGTGCGGCCGAGCAGATAGCCGACCAGATCGCGCTCGTCGGCTCGAGAGGCGGCAACAGCTTCGCGTTGCAGCTTCAGGACGCGCGCGACGAGCTGGCCGCGGGCGACAAGAACGACGCGTGCGGCACTCTCGCGGCGTACATCCAGCACGTCAAGTCGCAGTCCGGCAAGCAGCTGAGCGTCTCCCTCGCGGCGACGCTGGTCAGCAACGCAACTCGCATCCGGGCGGTGATCGGCTGCTGACCCGCATCCGCCCTCCGTCGACGTTAGGGTCCGGTGGATGAAGGGGCCCGGGGTGACGCGCAGGCCTGCAGTCAAGCGTCCGGCGCCTCGGGTCGAGCGATCCGGTCGCCGACGCTGGATGCTCGCCGCCATCGCGGTCGTACTCGTCGGTGCTGCTGTCATGGCGCTCGTGATCGTGTGGCCGGGCAGGCGCGCGGCGGCCACGGCGCGAGCGATTGCCATTTCCGCGGGGTTGTCGCACACCTGCGCCATCCTCGATGACCACACGGTCCGCTGCTGGGGCACGAACCTCGGTGGCGAGCTCGGCGACGGGACGAGGACGGATCGGCTCGCACCGGTGCGCGTCGTCGGCCTCACCGGCGCGACCGCGATCGCGACCGGGTTCCACCACAGCTGCGCCCTGCTCGCCGACCGGACGGTCGACTGCTGGGGCTGGAACCAGTACGGCCAGCTCGGCGACGGCACCACGACGGATCAGCTACGACCCGAGCGCGTCCCGGGACTGTCGGGCGCGACCGCGATCAGTGCGCAAGGCGACACGTCCTGTGCGTTGATCGACGCCTCGCTGCGCTGCTGGGGCTCGAACCGCTACGCGCAGCTCGGCGACGGCACCACGACGGACCGGCGCACGCCGACGCCCGTGCTCTCGGGCGTGCTGTCGGTCAGCGCGTCCACCGGTCACACGTGCGCGATCGTCGCCGACGGGACGGTCCGCTGCTGGGGGCTGAACGTTTTCGGCGAGCTCGGCGACGGCACCACGACGAACCGGCTCAGGCCGGTGCGCGTACCTGGCTTGACAGGTGTCACCGCGATTGCCGCCGGAAACCGCAACACGTGTGCGCTCCTCGCCGATCACACCGTCCGCTGCTGGGGCTCGAACCAGTCCGGAGAGCTCGGCGACGGCACCACGACGCTTCGCACCGCACCGACGCCGGTCCGCGGACTCGCCGACGTGTCCGGCCTCGTGACCGGCGTATCGCACTCGTGCGCGCTGCTGGTCGATCACACCGTCCGTTGCTGGGGGGCCACCGGCGCAGCCGGGCAGACGCGCGACGCCACGACGCCTCGACTCACGCCGGCACCCATCGCAGAGCTGCCGGCGGTCAACGCGATCTCCGGCTTCGGCGAGCACGTCTGTGCACTCCTCGCGGACAGAACCGTGCGTTGCTGGGGTGTCAACTCGGCCGGGCAACTCGGCGACGGTACGAAAACGGACCGCTCCAGTCCGGCCCGTGTCGCCGGACTCGGGGCATGATGCGCACCTGAGCGCCGCGCGGCGGATCAGGCCACGACCGGGCTGTTGTGGTAGGCCGCGATGCGCCACGACCCGTCCTGCTTGACCAGCACCCACGTCGCGCGCACTGCTCGCTCAGCAGGCAGCTCCGTCTCACCCGCACGGACAACGCCGCCCTCGCTGATCGCCACTGCGGCGGCGTCGCCGAGGAACCGCACGCTGCGCGGCTCGTCGATGACCGTCGAGTTCCGGAACGTACCGGCGAAGGCCGCGGCCATGCCGGCCCGGAGCTCGTCGCGGTTCTGCCGGTAGATCCCGGGCTGCACCACGGTCGCGTCCTCGACGTACAGTGCGGCGAGTGCGTCCGCGTCGTTGGCGCCCCAAGCGGTGTACAGGGCTCGGATCGTGTCCCGCACAGCCCGGTCATCGCTGCTCGTCATGTGTCCTCCTCGGGGCGATGCGGTCGCATCGCGCACCGATACATACCGAGCAGGCCGGCTGAACTCATCGCTCGGCCAGGCCGACGGGGTTACGCCGCGAGCAACCGCTCGAAGAAGGAGCGGTAGCGCTGCAGGCCTTGCCGGAGATCCTCGGTCGAGGCGCTGTCGCCACTGGCCAGCCGCGACTCGAGCTGCTCCCGCTCGCCGGCAAACATGCGCGCCAGCCGTTGCATGAGGTCGGCGACCAGGGCGTCGGCCTCGCGGACCGCTGCCCTCGGCTCGTCGACGAACTGCGCCTGGATCGCCCGCCAGCGTTCGATGACTCCGCGCAGCTCGTCGCCCTCCAGCAGCTGCGTCGTCCCCGCGTCGTCCGTTGCGGACGGCTGCGCATCGGTGGAGGTCTCACCGGCGGCGGCGATCTGCTCAGTAGTGAGGCGGCCCCCGTCGACGGTCTCGTTGTCGTTCATCGCGTGCCCCGCCCCGTCGGGTGATGCTCGTCGGCTGAGTCGGCAACGTGCCGTCCGGCTCCTTCGCCCGTCTCCGGCTGCAGCAGATGGTCGAAGAGCGCCCGGTAGTGCAGCACCGCTGCGCGCAGATCCTCGGTCGTCGCCTGCTGGCTCTGCGACCGGTCGTAGACGGCGTGCGCGGCGCGGTAGTTCTGGACGACATCGGGATGGTCGACGGACACCAGGTCCGCCTGCGCGTCGAAGTTCTCCATCGGATAGCCACGGGCGCCCATCACGCGGTACACGAGGATGTCCGCCGAGACGACCGCAGCTGACGGCTCGTCGACGAAGCGCTCCTGCACGTCGCGCCACTCGGCGGCGAACCGTGCACGGGCAGGTTCCGGTAGAGGCTTGACCTCGAACTGAGCGCGCTGCCGTTCGCGGCCACGCAGGTCCGCCTCGGCGGCGCGACGATCGTCGCGCGCGTCGACGGTCCGCTCGTACTCCTCGCCGAAGCGCTGGCGCAGCATGGCTGTCCGGCGCTGTCTGAACGCCATGATCGCGATTACTGCGACGACGACCACGATGGCGGCAATGATCAAGATCCACACCCAAGCAGGCATCTGATTCCCCTGGAACGGTTGACTGACCGTCGCTTTTTGACAGTTGCCTTCTGATACCCGCGTGCAGGCGGTGCTCAAACCGTGCGGGCCAGCCGATCGCCGAGGCCGGTCCGGTAGTACAGGACCGAACGGCCCGCTCGGCGGCGCTGCACCAGCTCGGCGTCGAGCAGCACCTTCAGGTGGCTGCCCACCGATCCGAGGACGTACCCGGTCAACGCGACCAGCTGGCTCGTGCTGCGCGGCTCAGCCAGCTGGACGAGGATGCCCGCGCGGACGGGTCCGATCAGCCGAGCGAGCGCATCGGACGACGGCGCGCCGGCCGCGTCGGCGAGCATGCCGGTGCACGGGTACATGATCGCGTAGCGATTCGAGTGGTCCCAGGCGACCCAGCCCCGACCCGACGTGCACGGGATGAACATCAGCTCGGCAGCGGCGAGGTCACGCGGCGGGTTGTCATAGGTGTTGATCTGCAGGCGCCCGTCGCCGAGCCAGCGCATGCCCGAACGCATGTTGTCGAGCGCGGCCGCCCATCCACCGGTGGCGAGGCGCTGCGTCCGCGACACGATGTCGGCCTCGAAGATCCGGCGCCGCCGCGGCCAGTCCGCCCGCACGGCGTGCGTCCACACCCACTCCAGGAGCTTGGCACTTCGCTCGGCGACGTCGGGCACCCGCAGCGCGCGCGGCAGCCTGCCGTCCGCGGCCAGTTGGCGTTGTGCCACCGCGGCCCGCGTCTCACGCACGCGCCGTAGCTCGTCGTAGAACGTGCGATCGTTTGGCCGCGGCGGGACGGTGACCAGGTCGGAGATCCATCGCGGCCGGAATACCGCAGCCACGAACGCGGCCGCGAACGGATCCGCATCGACCATCTCGCGATAGGCGGGCCGGTGCGCCTGCGTCCACTCGCGGGCTCCAGGATTCGGATGGACGCCGGCGAGCGTCGCCAGTGTCGCAACGGTTTCGGTGAACGCCGACACGGTGAACCGGCTGCTCGCCAGCTCGTCCACGCCGACTCGCCATACGCCCATGTTTCGCCTCCAGACGAAACTTTAGCCACCGCGCCCGCGCCCGCGCACGATTTCCGCGTGCAGACCTATCGACAGGTGTTCAGGGTCGCGGAGTTCACTCCGCTCTTCGTCGCGACATCGGTGCGTACCGCCGCAGCGACGATGAGCGGGCTGGCGTTGAGCACGCTCGTGTACGCGCGTAGCGGTTCAACGCTGCTGTCAGCCCTGTCGATGTTCGGGGCGTCGTTCGCGCAGGTCATCGCGGCGGCGACGTTGCTGTCGGTTGCTGATCGGGTCCGGCCGCGAGCCGCGATGGTCACCATCGGCGTAGCGTTCGCCGTTGCGACGCTGGCCCTGACGATCCCGGCCTGCCCGGTCTGGCTGCTGCTGACCATCGTGCTGTCCACCGGCTTGGTCAGCGCCGCCGGCAGCGGCGTCCAGTGGGGCCTGGTGAACGAGATCCTGCCCGAGGGTGGCTACATCCTCGGCCGCTCGATGTTCAACATGTCCGTCGGCGTCATGCAGATCGTCGGGTTCGCCGCCGGCGGGACGCTTGTCGCGCTGGCGTCGGCACGCGGCGCGTTGCTGATCGCGGCCGGGCTCTACCTGGCCTCGGCCGTCCTGCTCCGCGCCGGTCTCAGCGAACGCCCCGCCCGAGCGGCAGGCCGGCCGTCGATTCGCGAGACGTGGGCAGGCAACGCCCTGCTGTGGTCCTCGCCCGCGCGTCGCGACGTATACCTCGCGATGTGGGTTCCCAACGGGCTGATCGTCGGATGCGAGGCACTGTTCGTGCCGTACGCCCCGCGCTCGGCCGGCGCGCTGTTCGTCGCGGCCGCGATCGGGATGCTGGCCGGCGACACGGCGCTCGGGCGGTTCGTCCCGACGACATGGCGGCGCCGGCTGATCAGTCCGCTGCGGCTGCTGCTAGCCGTGCCGTATCTGCTGTTCGCGGCGCACCTGCCGACGCCGATCGCCGTGGTCGCGGTCTGCGTCGCCTCGGTTGGCTATGGCGCCAGCCTGCTGCTGCAGGACCGCCTGATCGCCTTGACGCCGGACGACCTGCGCGGCCATGCGCTCGGCCTGCACACGTCCGGCATGCTCACCATGCAGGCCGTCGGGGCGACGACCGCCGGCCTCGTCGCCGAGCACGTCTCCCCCGCGTCGGCAATGACGATCCTGGCGCTCGCCTCGGTCGTCACCACGATCACGCTCACCCCGCGGCTGCTGCGCCGCGACCACCAGCCTCAGGCCAGCAGCACGGCAACGACGGCGAGCAACCCGGCAGCGGCGAATCCCGCGTAGTCGTTTACCGATCCGGTGTGCACTGCGCGCAGCACGCGGATCGGACGCGGCTCAGGCACCCGGACGTACACCGCTGCCAGGGCGGCGCCGAACGCGGCGGTGCCCAGTGCGACCAGCCAGTCCGTCGCGTTGCCGTAGGAGAAGGTCACCGCGAGGTGCGGGACGTCGGCCGCCCCGGCCAGCACGCCATGGGCGTACGTGCCGGCGTCGAGCAACACCGACGCGGACGGGGCCGCCACCCGGGCGACGACGACCTCGGCGAGCACGCCGAACGCGATACACGCGGCACCGAGGACCGACAGCGTCACGCGCATGCCGGTGCGAAGCGGCTCGAGATGCGCGTAGTCGCCGCGCCGCCGCCGGTAGAACGTCAGATACGCGGCGCGTCCAAGCGCGGCGACCGTGATGACCTGCGCGACGAGCGCCGCGGCGAACAGGCCGGGCTGACCGCTGTCGCGCAGTCCCTCGTGGATCAGGCCGAGCGAGGCGAAGCCGTTCATCGGCGGGACGCCCGCGATCGCCAGCACCCCCGCCGTGAACGCCGCCGCCAGCAGCGGACGCGACCGGGCCAGCCCGCCCATCCGCGACATCGCGGTCTCGCCAGTCGCGTGCACGATCGCGCCCGCACACAGGAACAGCAATGCCTTGAAAAGCGCGTGGTTGACGAGGTGGTAGGTCGCGCCCGCGACGCCCGCAGGCGTGACCGTCGCGAATCCCACGAGCAGGACGCCCATCTGTGAGATCGTGTCCCAGGCGAGCAGGCGCTTCAGGTCGTCTTGCGCGAGCGCGAGCAGTGCGCCGAGCAGCGCTGACGCGATGCCGATCCCGGTGAGCACGCCGAGCACGGCATCTTCGCCACGGCCGTACACGAGCAGGGCGATCCGGACCAGTCCGACGATGCCGAGGTCGACCATCAGCGCGGAGAACAGCGCGGACACCGCACCTGGCGCTGCGGTGTGCGCGTCGGGCAGCCATCCGTGGAACGGCGCCAGCCCGGCCTTCGTCGCGAAGCCGCTGACGAGGAGGCCCAGCGCGAAGAGGTCCGGAACGCTGACGTGGCCGGTGAGCGCACCGTAGAGCTGGCCGAAGTTCAGGGCGCCGTGGTCGGCGTACAGCACGGCGGCCCCGATGAAGACCGAGAAGCCGCCGATACTCGTCAGCACGAGCACCTTGAACGCGGCCTCCAGCGCGATCGGGCGTTCCAGGAAGAAGCCGGTCAGGCCGTAGCTGGACAGCGCCGCAACCTCGAACCACACGAACAGGTCGACCGTGTCCGCGGTCAGGGCGGCGCCGATCAGGGCGGCCAGCAGCAACTGGAACAGGCAGGCGAAGCCGCCGAGCTCCCGAGGACCGAGCTCACCGAGCTCGGACAGCACGGCGACCAGCAGCAGCATGCCGAGTACGGCCGTGACGAGTGCGAACGTGAGCCCGAACGGGTCGGCCGCGAACGCGACGCCGAGTGCGTGCCCGTCCACCGGCCCCCAGTGACCGAAGAAGTGCGACAGCACCTGCCCGTCGCCCGAGTACACCGACGTCGCTACGACGCACAGCACGACCGTCGAGCCGAGCATCGCGAGGACGGAGACGACAAGCGGGAGCCGGCGTTGCAGCCGCGCCAGTAGCGGCGCGGCGACGGCACCGCATAGCGGGATCACGACAGGCAACGGCAAGAGTGACGCGATCGCGGCGTCGCTCATCCGCGCAGCGCTCGCATGTCGTCGGCGTCGACGCTGCGGTAGTGCTGAGCGACCCGGACCGCGACGGTGAGGAACACCGCCGTGATCGCGACGCCGATGACGATGGCCGTGAGGCAGAAGTTCTGCAGGACGGGGTCGGCGACATCGCCCCTGGCCAGGCCGCTCTGGGTCTGCCCCTTCGGCGGGTCGAGCAGCACGGGGGCGGTCGAGTTGCGCCGGTAGGCCAGCGAGACGAGCAGCAGGTAGGTCGAGGACTCCATGAGCGACAGGCCCATGACGATCTTGATCAGATTGCGCCTGCTCAGCACCGCGTAGAGGCCGGCGCAGAACAGTGCCGCCGATGCGAGATAGTTGCCGACAATCACCGGTCCGGCGCCCACTCGTGGCGCATACCGAGCAGGGCGAAGATGGCGATCGTCAGGCCGGTGGCGACCTCGACCAGCTCGCTGGCGGAGAACAGCTGCAGCACCCCGCCGCTGCGGATCGTCTGCGGCTCGGCGAGGGTCACCCAGTTGGCGGTGAACGATCCCTTCAACAACAGGCCGAGCAGTTCCACGGCGATGATCGCCGCCGCTCCGGCGAGTTCGAGCGATTCGAGCAGGCGCGGACGCACGACCCGGGCGATAGCCCGGTAGCCGAGTGCCGCGTAGAGCAGCACCGCGACGCCGGTCAGCACGGCGCCGGCCGGGAACCCGCCGCCCGGCGCGTAACCCCACGCCGCCAGATACACGCCGGCGACCGCGAGCACTACCGCGGCGGTCCGCGCTGCGATTCGCACGACGACCGTCATCTGCGCGGAGCGCTCCGGGGCAGGCGTGCCGAGCGGGGCGTGATCGGCTTCGTACGGGCGCTCGGTGCCGGGCGACTCGGCCAGTTCGGCGGCGCGCGCTCCTCGCGACCCGGCCGAGCTGTGCGGGTCGAAACGCGACTGCTCCGCGCGGGCTGCCGCTGACTCGCCCACATACTCGTGCCGCTGTTCGCGCCCTCGCGCCAGAAGCGTCACCGCAACCACGGCGGCGAGCAGCAGGAACGTCTCGGCGAACGTGTCGAACGCGCGCGTGCCGTAGACGATCTCGTTCACCGGCTCGGTGGTCTTCCACCTGGGCAATGCCACCTCGAGTGCCTGTCGCGCGATCGCGGGCAACGCCGCGTCCTCGCGGTGCAGCCGGACGAACGCGACCGTGAATACGGCGGCCACCCCGCACGTCAGCGCCGCGGCCACCAAGGGCCGGTGAGCCGCTTCTCGGTCCTCACTCATCGCGCGATTCCTGCTCACTGAGTTCGCCCCGGTCGGTGACGTCCGTGCGGATCTTGCCGATCGCGATCAGGTACAGGACGGGCAGCGCGATCGAACCGACGACTACCTCGGAGTGCGCCACGTCCGGCGCGCCGAGCAGCACGAACAGCAACGTGAGGACGGCGCCCATCGCCGACAGGGCGACCACGGCGCCGTTCAGGTTGCGTAGCCGGACGACCAGGAACGCCGCGGCAAGCACGACGGCGAGGCAGAGATAGTCGAGGACCCAGAAGCCCGTCACCGGTCGGCCACCTCGTCGCGCACGGCCCCCCGCCACATCGGCACCCCGGTCTTGTAGGCAGCCCGGGCCAGCGCATGCGCCGCCGCCGGGTTCACCACGAGCAGCAACACCGCGACGATCAGCGCGCGGCTGCCGTACGTGCTCAGCGGCCCCTCGGCGACGACCAGGGCGACGAGCACCGGCACGGCGCCCATCGTGATCGAGGTCGAGGAGCACTGGATCCGGCAGTACACGTCGGGCATCCGCACTATGCCGACTGCGCCGCTGAGGGTGAAGAACCCGCCCACGCAGCACAGCGCGATGACCAGGATCTCCTTCACAGCAGGCCCCGCTCGAGGTATCGCGCCCAGACGAACGCGGCCAGGTAGCTGAACGAGCACAGCCACAGTGCGACGTCGAGGTAGCCGCTGCGGTCGGCGAAGGCGGCGAAGAACAGCAACGCCAGCGCGCATTGCGTCGAGATGGTGTTCAGCGCGACGACTCGATCGGACACCGAAGGCCCGCGGGCGAGCCGCACGAGCAGGATGCCGATCACGGCGAACTCGCCGATCGCGACGGCGATGAACACGGTGTGCATCACGGTCTCCGCAGGAGGAGCGCGATCAGCCGCTCGATCGGCGCGTTGACGTCGTCCTCGGGATGCGCGCGATTGCCGTGCGGCATGTCGATTGCGTGGTACTGCAGCTGCTGCCGGTCACGGTCCAGATCCACGATCTGGTTCTCGACGATCAGCGATGTGATCAGCCCGGTCGCGGCGAGCCCGCCGTCGGTGCGCTGCGTCGTAGGCACGACCAGCATGCCGCTGCGCAACGGCCGGCGCGGCGCCCACACCCGCCGCGCCAGGTCGAAGTTGGACCGCAGCACGCCGGCGAACGCAATCGTCGCCAGGCGCAGACCAGCGGCCAGCCGGCGTGGGTCGAGCAGCCGCCACGGCGCAGCCACCTCGCCCAGCGGCGCCAGCAGCCCGGCCACGACGAGCGCCACCACGATCCCGGCCAGCTGCTGCTCCAACGTGCGGGTCCAGGTCAGGAGCAGCCAGACCAGGTACGCCCAGCCGGCAAGTGCTGCGACGCGTCTCATCGGCGGGAGTGACGCGACGCCTGCCCGTCCCCGCTGTTCGTCAGCTGGCCACGCGCGTTCTCGACATGTGCCCGCACGAACCAGTGGAACAGCTCGAGCTTGCCGGCCTGGGTGATCAGCATGTCCTGCGTGACCGGGTCCGCTCGTTCGGTCTGCTCGATCGCCTTGCGGTGCGACTCGATGACGTGCGCATACGTGACGTCCAGCGCGGCCATGTGGTCGATCGCGTCGGCCCGTCCGACGTCGTAGTCGTCCCAGGCCCGTTGCCTGACGAGCGCGCCGGGCGTCCCGACCGGCGACGCGCCGAGCGTCGCGATCCGCTCAGCCGTCTCGTCGACCATCTCACGCACCGCGTCAACCTGCGGGTCGAGCATCGTGTGCACGGCGATGAAGTGCGGGCCGACGACATTCCAGTGGACGTGCTTCAACGTCAGCGCCAGGTCGTTCAGCGCGTTGAGCCGATCCTGCAGCAGCTCGACGACATGCGCGGCATCGTCTGAGGACATGCCCGGGACGGTGTAGGAGAGTCGATCAGTGCGAGCCATATGAGCACCTCCTTGCGTTCAGTCCTTGTCCCCCGGCAGGAACTGCTGGATCTTCTGCTTCACGCCCTCGCGCACGACGCCCCAGCGGTCCTCGTCGCCGCGCAGCAGTGACGTCGCCGTGGCCCTGGCCTGCTCGAACGTCGCGTGGGGCGGGATCGGCGGCACGTCCGGGTCGCAACGCACGTCGAGCAGTGCCGGACGATCCGCGTGCAGCGCCGTGTCCCACGCCGGCCCGAGCTGGTCGACCTCGTCGACGTTGATGCCGACCAGGCCGACGTCACGGGCGAACGCCGCGTAGTTCACGTCCGGCAGGGTCTGCGACTCGGCGAACTTCGGTGAGCCCTCGAGCGCGCGCATCTCCCAGGTCACCTGGTTGAGGTCGTTGTTGTGCAGCACCGTGACGATCAGCCGGGGATCGCGCCACTGCGTCCAGTAGTGCGTGATCGTCAGCAGTTCGGCGAGGCCGTTCATCTGCATCGCGCCGTCGCCGACGAGCGCTATCGCCGGGCGGTCCGGCTCGGCCCACTTGGCGCCGATGGCGTACGGCACGGCCGGTCCCATAGTGGCGAGCGTGCCGGACAGCGAACCGCGCACGCTCTCGCGGAAGCGCAGATGGCGCGCGTACCAGTTCGCCGCACTGCCGGAGTCGGCCGTGACGATCGCGTTGCCGGGCAGCCGTTGCGAGAGCTCGTGGAAGATCCGCATCGGGTTGATCGGAGCGGCGTCGGTGAGCGCCTGCCGGTCGGCGGTCTCCCACCACTTGTCGACGTTGCGTTCCACGCTCTCGCGCCAGGAGCGGTCCTCCTTGCGGCGCAGCAACGGGATCAGCGCCTGCAGCGTCGCCTTCGCATCCCCGACGAGGTTGAGCTCGTACGGGTAGCGCATGCCGATCCATCTGGCGTCGCGGTCGATCTGCACCGCCCGCGCCCGGTCAAGGTCAGGCAGGAACTGCGTATACGGGAAGTTCGAGCCGACCGTGAGCAGCGTGTCGCACTCGCGCATCATCCGGTAGCTGGCGGTGGTGCCGAGCAGCCCGATCGACCCGGTGACCCACGGCAGCGTGTCGGGTAGAACGTCCTTACCGAGTAGGGCCTTCGCGGCTCCGGCGCCGAGCAGATCGGACACCACGCTGAGTTCGTCGGCGGCGCCGCGGGCACCCTGGCCGACGAGCATGGCGACCCGCTCGCCCTCGTTGAGCAGCTCGGCGGCATCGCGCACGGCCTGCTCGGAAGGCCGTACGGTCGACGCGGACGTGCCGAGCGACGACGGCACCTGCTTGAACGCGTGCGCCGGCGCCTCGTAGGGCAGGTCGAACACGTCGGACGGGAAGATCAGGCAGGTTGGCGCCTGCTCGGACTCCGCGATCCGGATCGCCCGGTCGAGCAGATTCGGCAGCTGTTGCGGCACCATGCACATCTGTACGTAGTCGCTGCAGACGTCCTTGAACAGGCTGAGCAGGTCGACCTCTTGCTGGTACGAGCCGCCCATGGCGGAGCGGTCGGTCTGTCCGACAATCGCCACCACGGGCACGTGGTCCAGCTTCGCGTCGTAGAGACCGTTGAGCAGGTGGATTGCGCCCGGCCCGCTGGTCGCCACACACACGCCGACCTGGCCGGCGAACTTCGCGTAGCCCACGGCCTCGAACGCCGCCATCTCCTCGTGCCGCGCCTGGACGAACTGCGGGTCATCGTCCGCGCGTCCCCATGCCGAGAGCAGCCCGTTGATGCCGTCGCCGGGGTAGCCGAAGACCTGCCGCACGTCCCACGCGCGCAAGCGATCGAGCAGTACGTCGGCAACGGTGTCAGCCACGCTGGACCTCCAAAGCTCTCGTTGCTGAAGGCCTTCCCGGCAGGTGACCGATCGAAACGGCTCAAGCGGCGCCGAGTTCGACAGGCGTCCGGGTCGGCATGCGGAGCACGTCGAACAGTTCGCACACGGCGTCGCTGAGCGATTCGACGCGCACGCCCGGACGCCCCTTTGCGCGCCGAGCACGGGCCGCGTCCAGCAGCGGGTCGAACGCGTCGAGGTCGGCGCCCAGCACGCCGTCGGCCTGCACGTGCACGACGTCGGGTACCTGCTCCAGGCAGGTCAGCAGCGCGCGCAGTGCGCTCGTCGCCGCGGCATCCAGGTCGCCCGCAACCGTCAGGGTCGCGGTGTCGTCGCGCAGCTCCAAGTTGATCTGGTAGCCGTGGACGTCGACCGGCATCTCGAGCGGGGCGTGGTTGAAGAAGGTCGCAGGCTGCACGTCGTGGCTCCTATCACGTCATCGGCGGCTGGGTCAGCCGGAGTTGATCTACCCGCGAAGGGCGGCGGTTCAAACGCCGTGGCTATCGGGCGTACGGTCGGGGAGATGCGTATCGGATACTTCCTGTCCAGCGAGGAGTACGCACCGGCGGAGCTGATCGAGCACGCGGCGCGCGCCGAGCGCGCCGGCTTCGACGCGCTATGGATCTCCGACCACTACCACCCGTGGAACGACGAGCAGGGGCAGAGCCCGTTCGTCTGGTCGATCCTCGGCGCGCTGTCGCAGGTGTGTGCGCTGCCGGTGACCACGGCAGTCACCTGCCCGACGACGCGCATCCATCCGGCAGTCCTCGCGCAGGCCGCCGCCACGGCCGGCGAGTTGCTCAACGGCGACTTCGTGCTCGGCGTCGGCACTGGCGAGGCGCTCAACGAGCACGTCACGGGCGCGCGCTGGCCGTCGATCGACGTCCGCATGGAGATGCTCGAAGAGGCGGTCGGCGTGATGCGTGAGCTGTGGGACGGTGGCTTCGTCACCCATCACGGTCCGCACTACACGGTCGAGAACGCACGGGTGTACACGCTGCCCGACGCTCCCCCGCCCGTGTATGTCTCCGGCTTCGGCCGCAAGTCGGCCGAGCTCGCGGGCCGGATCGGCGACGGCTACCTCACCACGATGCCGGACGCAGACCTGCTACGCGTGTTCCGGGAGTCCGGCGGCGAGGACAAGCCGGCGCAGGCCGGCTACAAGGTCTGCTGGGGGGTCGACGACGACAGCTGCGTGAAGACTGCCCACCGGTTGTGGGCGAACCAGGCGCTGCCCGGCGAGCTCGCGCAGGTGCTGCCGACTCCGCGGCACTTCGAGCAGGCCAGCGAGCTGATCACCGAGGACATGATCCGCCGCTCGATCACGCACGGCGCGGACGTCACGCGCCACGTCGATGCCTTCCGGCCCTACCTGGAGGCGGGCTACGACGAGGTCTACATCTCGCAGATCGGCGGTTCGTTCGCGGAGACCAGAGCCGAAGGATTCTTCGACTGCTACGGCAAGGAGGTCTTGCCGGAGCTGCGGGAGCTGGCACCGGCATGACTGCGCTGCCCGCCTCGGCCCTCCCCTTCGCTCCTCGCTTCGCCGCGGTACTCGCTGCGATGCGCGTGAAGGACCTCGTCTCGTGAGTTCGCACGGCGAGCGCAGCGCGCGCCTGCTCGAATTCGGCGGGCCGACCTACGCCGCGCAGGCCGGTATCCGGCTGGTCGACAAACCCACCCCGCTCTACCAGCTACTCGTGACGTCGTTGCTGCTCAGCGCCCGTATCTCCGCAGACGTCGCCATCGCGGCCACGCGTGAGCTGCGCGAGGCCGGCTACACGACGGCCCGCAAGATGCAGGCAACGACGTGGCAGCAGCGGGTGGACGCGCTCGGGCGCGGGCACTACCGGCGTTACGACGAGAGCACCGCAACGCGCCGCGGCGAGGGCGGCCGATCTGCTGCAGGAAGTTCCGGGTACCGGGCCGGTGGGCGCCCGACATCTTCCTGCGCGAGGTCCAGGCCGCGTGGCCGTGGGTGCGCCCGGATGCCGGCGACCGGGCGGCGAAGGCCGCGAAGCAGTTCGGCCTGCCGAGCACGGCGCGCGGTCTCGCCTCGGCGGGCGGCACGGACGACCTCTCGCGACTCACTGCGGCCCTCGTCCGTGCATCGCTCGACAAGAAGATGCGGGACAAGGTCGGCTGAAACGGGAAGACCCTCGGACGGAAAGGGGCGCTCATGACGAATCTGCTACGTACAAAGACCGTCGAGCAGTCGATCCGGGACACCAAGGAAGGTCCTGATCGGCTGCGCAAACGCCTCGGCCCGATCGACCTGACGGTCTTCGGCATAGGCGTGATCATCGGCACCGGAATCTTCGTGCTCACCGGCAAGGCAGCCGGGCTGCTGGCCGGCCCCGCGGTCGCGCTGTCGTTCGTCGCGGCCGCGGTCGCATGCGGGCTGGCCGCGCTGTGTTACGCGGAGTTCGCCTCGACCGTTCCGGTCGCCGGCTCGGCGTACACGTTCTCCTACGCCAGTCTCGGTGAGCTGATCGCCTGGATCATCGGGTGGGACCTGATGCTCGAGCTCGCCCTGGCCGCGGCCACGGTGGCGGTCGGCTGGTCGCAGTACCTCACCGTCGTGCTGACCGAGGTCTTCCACGTCCCCGAGCAGAGCTGGCTGGTGGGCGCTCACCACAACGTCGCCGCCGCGGGAATGGTGCTGGTCCTCACCGCGGTGATCTGCCTGGGCATCAAGCTGTCCTCGCGAGTGAACGCCACGATCGTCGCGATCAAGGTGGCCATCGTCTTGTTCGTGATCTTCGCGGGACTCGCCTACATCAAGGCCGCGAACTACCACCCGTTCGTCCCGCCGAGCGGCTCGGCCGGCGCGCCGTCCAGCACGTCCACCCCGCCGTCTCTGCTCCAGGACATGGGCATCTCGCCGGGCGCGTTCGGAGTCAGCGGAATCTTCACCGCCGCCGCGCTCGTGTTCTTCGCCTTCATCGGCTTCGACATCGTGGCCACCGCGGCTGAGGAGACCCGCAAGCCCCAGCGCGATCTTCCGATCGGCATCATCGCCTCCCTGGCGATCTGCACCACGCTGTACGTCGCCGTCTCGCTGGTCGTCACCGGCATGGTGAAATACGACAAGATCGACACGAAGGCTCCGCTGGCGACGGCGTTCACGTCGGTCGGCCGGCCGGGCTTCGCCGAGATCGTCTCGATCGGCGCGCTGGCCGGATTGACCACCGTCACGATGATCCTGTTGCTCGCGCAGAGCCGGGTGTTCTTCGCGATGAGCCGGGACCGGCTGCTGCCGCCCGAGTTCTCGCGGGTGTCGCCGCGCTTCGGCACTCCGTACCGCACGACGATCGTCACCGGCGTCGCAGTGGCGGCGGTGTCGTTCTACTTCGAGTTGGGGACACTGGCCGATCTGGTCAACATCGGCACCCTGTTCGCCTTCGTACTCGTCTCGGCAGCGGTGCTCGTGCTACGGCGCACCCGGCCCGACCTGCCCCGCGCGTTCCGCTGCCCGGGCGTGCCGGCCGTCCCGATCCTGTCCGTGCTGGCCAGCTTCTACCTGATGCTGAACCTGCCCGGCGAGACGTGGGTGCGGTTCGTCGTCTGGATGGCAATCGGCCTCGCGGTCTACTTCGGCTACGGGGTCCGGCACAGTCGCATGGCCACCGCCGACCGGACCGGATACAACACCGCCCCGCGGTTGCCCGACCGAACGCGCGATCGCGCCCACTCTCGCTGATCGGCCATTGCGATCCGGCTCGGCACCGGCCTGTCACAGGTCGTCGGTCGGCTCGTGCGGGGGCGCGTTGGGCTCGATCCAGGTCTGCCCGTCGGGGCGGTAGATCACGTCGGTGCGGCGTCGCGCCACGTAGAGCCAGTGCCCGATCGCCAGTCCGGCGAGGCCGACCAGCATCAAGATCACGCCGATCGCCGCGATGTTGACTCCGCTGGGCGTCGCCGTGACGCCGAACAGCAAGATCGCGCCGATGGCGAACACGAACAAGCTGACCGCGAATCTCATCAACGGGCACGTACCCATCCGGTCCGCGGGGCAAACCAGCCGACAGATCACGAATCCGTCCGGACACGGTCACGACGCCTTGCGTCGCCGTCCTCCTTCGCCCAGCGCGTCCTCGACAGCCGTGGCCAACTGGTCACGGGTCATCTTGGACCGGCCGGATATGCGGAGCTTCGCCGCCTGCTTGGCCAGTTCGGCCTTCGGCAACTCACGGAGCTGGTCACGGTCGAGGCCGGCTCGGCTGCGCCGCCGCTGCTTCGCCGGTGAACGCGTTGCCTTGTTGCGCCGGCCGGCGGCCTCGAGGCTCGTACGGAGCGCGTCCATGAGGTCGACGACCCTCGACTCGTCCCCCGGTTTCTGCTCCTGGCTGACGACGTCCTCGCCCTTGCGCTTGCAGTCGATCAGGTCCTCGACCCGCTCCCGATAGGTGTCACGGTAGTTGGACGGATCCCACGTCGCGCTCATCGACTCGATGAGCTGCTCGGCCGTCTTCATGTCGCGGGTGCTGATCTTGCGCTTGCGGGGCAGTTGGCGATGCCGACCTTGTTCGTCGCGGCCATCGCCTTGCGCAGCAGCCCGTAGGCAGGCCCAGCCTCCTCGGCCCGCGGCGCAACGTAGTAGGTCTTCTGGAAGTAGATCGGGTCGATCTCGTCGAGGTCCACGAAGTTCGTGATGTCGATCGTGCGTGAGCGCCCTGGTTCGACGTCCTCCAGTTCCTCACCGGTGACGATCACGTAGTCGCCGCCGCCCAGATCGTGGCCCTTCACGATGTCGTCGTAGTCAACTTCCTTGCCCGTGCTCGTCGACGCGCTGATATCGAATTCGATCGGCGGTGCCCTTCTCGAACTGGTTGAAGTGGATCGTCTTGTCCTCCGTCGCCCGTACGACGAATGCGCCTGGTTTGCAGCAGCAGGCACCTGGGAATACCGGGCAACGACAGGCGGAAGGAGACCCAAAATGCCGCAGCGAGCGTGGAGCGCCAAGCGTGAGCGTCAATACAAGGACATCAAGAAGAGCCTGAAGGATCAGGGCCGCTCGGACGATCTCGCCGAGCAGATCGCGGCCCGCACGGTGAACAAGGAACGTGCCCGCTCCGGCGAGTCGAAGCAAGCAAGCCGGTCGTCGAAGCGGGACATCTCCTCTTCGCGGCGTGGCGGACTGCGGTCGCATTCCGGGCCCGGCGGACGCACCAAGGAGCAGCTGTACCAGGAGGCGAAGCGCAAGAACGTCCGAGGGCGTTCGACCATGAACAAGGCGCAGTTGGAGCGGGCAGTCGGTCGCTGATGACGACCGGCCCGCCCCGCGATCGACGACAACTGCTGCACGACCGGTTGCAACAACTGCTCATGAGCGGCGTGGATCCGGAACAGGCCGCGGCGCGGCTTGGTATCCCGGCCGGCCTCGCCTACCTCGTCACGACCGGTCGCCCGGCGGACGGCAGCAACGCGGACAGCCGCGCAAGCACCCAGCACCTGGTTAACCCGCCGGCGCTCAACCCGAACTCGAGCGAGGCCGTTCACGCCTGGATCCGACGGCGCGTTCAGCACGATGCGCAGATGCAGGCAGCGTCCGGCGAGCGGCGATGATCCGGCTCATCGACTGGCCGGTGTGGCGTCAGCTGACCGGCGCGGACCGGACCGGGCGCGGCAGTGCCGCCAAGTCCCGCGCCACCTCGCAGCTGCGCCCGCGCACCGCCACCGCCGACCGTGTGGTGAAGTCGATCTGCCCGTACTGCGCGGTCGGCTGCGCGCAGAACGTGTACGTGCGCGACGAACGCGTCGTCCAGATCGAGGGTGATCCCGATTCGCCGATCAGCCGCGGCCGGCTGTGCCCGAAAGGTTCGGCGACACTGCAGCTCACGACCGGCGACGCTCGCGAGCGGCACGTCCTGTACCGCCGCCCGTACGGCAGCGACTGGGAGCGCCTCGACCTCGACACCGCCATGGACATGGTCGCCGACCGGGTCGTCAAGACCCGTCGCGAGACGTGGGAGTGGGACGCCGACGGCAGGCGCACCAGACGGACGCTGGGCATCGCCAGTCTGGGCGGCGCGACGCTCGACAACGAGGAGAACTATCTGATCAAGAAGCTGCTCACGTCGCTCGGGGTGGTGCAGGTCGAGAACCAGGCACGGGTATGCCACAGCTCCACGGTCGCCGGGCTGGGCACCTCGTTCGGGCGTGGCGGATCGACCACGTACCTGCAAGATCTGCAGCACTCAGACTGCATCGTCATCGAGGGGTCGAACTTCGCCGAGGCCCACCCGGTCGGCTTCCAGTGGGTGATGGAGGCCAAAGCGCGCGGCGCCACCGTGATCCACGTCGATCCCCGGTTCTCCCGCACGAGCGCGCTCGCCGACATCTTTGTGCCCATACGCGCCGGTACGGACATCGCTTGGTTGGGCGGGCTGATCAACTACGTCCTGACCAACGACAAGATCTTCCACGAGTACGTCCTCAACTACACCAACGCGGCCACGATCGTCGGCGAGGACTTCATGGACACCGAAGATCTGGACGGCGTCTTCTCCGGCTTGAAGCCCGATGCCCGGCACTACGACACCGACACTTGGCAGTACGAGGGAATGACGGCCGCCGCGGCGTCCGGCGAACGCGACGAGGAGTACGACAAGCTGACTCGTTCGGGTGCGTCCTTCGCCGAGTCCGGACGCAGCCACTCGCACGGATCCGGCGGGCCGGCGCTGCGCGGCGCCCCGACCCGGGACGAGACGCTGCAGGACCCACGCTGCGTGTTCCAGATCCTCAAGCGGCACTATGCCCGCTACACGCCGGAGATGGTCGAGTCGATCTGCGGCGTGTCGCAGGCGACCTTCCACCGCATCGCCGGACTGATCACGGCGAACTCCGGACGTGACCGCACGACCGCGTTCGCTTACGCAGTCGGCTGGACGCAGCACACGGTGGGCGTCCAGTACATCCGTGCCGCCTCGGTGCTGCAGTTGCTGCTCGGCAACATCGGCCGCCCGGGCGGCGGCATCATGGCGTTGCGCGGGCATGCGAGCATCCAGGGCTCAAGCGACATCCCGACACTGTTCGACCTGCTGCCCGGCTACATCCCGATGCCGCACGCCCACCAGCACGAGGGCCTGGACGAGTTCATCGACGCCGACTCGGCCGAGCGCGGGTACTGGGCGAACATGCGCTCGTACGTGGTCAGCCTGCTCAAGGCGTGGTGGGGGCCGGCGGCGACCCCGGACAACGAGTTCTGCTTCGACTACCTGCCACGGATCACCGGCAGCCACAGCACCTACGAGACGGTGCAGGCCCAGTTGGACGGCGTCTGCAAGGGCTACTTCCTGATGGGCGAGAACCCGGCCGTCGGGTCGGCCAATACGCACATGCAACGGCTCGGCATGGCCGAACTCGACTGGCTGGTGGTGCGTGACTTCTCCATGATCGAGAGTGCCACCTGGTGGAAGGACGGGCCCGAGATCGAGACCGGCGAGCTCCGCACCGGCGACATCGCCACCGAGGTGTTCTTCTTCCCCGCCGCGTCGCACACCGAGAAGAACGGCAGCTTCACCAACACCAACCGACTCGTCCAGTGGCACCACGCGGCTGTCGAGCCCGCCGCAGACTGCCGCAGCGACATGTGGTTCATGTTCCATCTCGGACGACGGATCCGTCGCAAGCTGGCCGGCTCGACGGACCAGGCCGACCGGCCGCTGCTCGACCTGACCTGGGATTACCCGACCGAGGGCCGCACCGACGAGCCGGTCGCCGAGGCCATTCTCGCCGAGATCAACGGCTGGAACGCCGACGGCGAGCCGCTGTCGTCCTACGAGCAGCTCCGCGCGGACGGCTCGACCTCGTGCGGGTGCTGGATCTACTGCGGCATCTACGCCGACGGCGTCAACCAGGCGGCGCGCCGCAAGCCGTGGACCGAGCAGGAGTGGTCCTCGCGCGAGTGGGCCTGGGCGTGGCCGATGAACCGGCGCGAGTTGTACAACCGGGCGTCGGCCGACCTCGACGGCAAGCCGTGGAGCGAGCGCAAAGCCCTTATCTGGTGGGACGAGTCGCAGGGCAAATGGACCGGCCACGACGTACCGGACTTCCCGCCCGGCAAGGCGCCGTCGTACCGGCCGACAGAGGATGCCTTGGGCATCGACGCGATCGCGGGCATCGATCCGTTCATCATGCAGGCAGACGGGAAGGGCTGGCTGTACGCGCCCGCCGGCCTGATAGACGGCCCGATGCCGACGCACTACGAACCGCAGGATTCACCGTTCGAGAACGCGCTCTACCGCCAGCAGCGCAACCCGGTGCGCCAGGTCTTCTCCCGGCGGCACAACCGCTACCACCCGAGTGGCCGCGAGCCCGGAGCCGAGATCTTCCCCTACGTCGTCACCACGTACCGGCTCACCGAGCACTTCACGGCAGGTGGCATGTCGCGCTGGCAGCCGTACCTTGCCGAGTTGCAGCCGGAGATGTTCTGCGAGGTCTCCCCGTCACTGGCGCGCGAGCGCGGTCTCACGCACAACGGCTGGGCAACCATCGTCACCGCGCGCGGAGCCGTTGAGGCCCGAGTGCTCGTCACGTCCCGGATGACACCGCTGACCGTACTGGGGCGTACGGTCCATCAGATCGGTATGCCGTGGCACTGGGGCCCGAACGGGCTGAGCAGCGGCGACGCGATGAACGAGCTGTCCTCCATCGCTCTGGACCCGAACGTCCACATCCAGGAAGTCAAGGCGCTCACGGCAGACATCCGTCCCGGGCGCCGACCACGCGGCGCCGACCTGCCGCCGCTCCTCGACGAATATCGCCGGCGGGCCGGGATCACCGAAGACACCGGCATGGAGGTCCGGTCATGAGCATGCCGCGGATGGGGTTCTTCACCGACACCAGCGTGTGCATCGGCTGCAAGGCGTGCGAGGTGGCGTGCAAGGAGTGGAACGCGATCCCTGCTGATGAATCGGCCGGCCTGTCTGGCTTGTCGTTCGACAACACGGTCGAGCTGTCGGCCAACTCGTGGCGGCACGTCGCGTTCATCGAGCAGCCCCGTGATGACGGCACCCGGTGGCTGATGTCGTCGGACGTGTGCAAGCACTGCACGCACGCCGCGTGCCTGGACGTCTGCCCGACCGGCTCGCTGTTCCGCACCGAGTTCGGCACCGTGGTCGTCCAGGAGGACATCTGCAACGGCTGCGGGTACTGCGTGCCGGCGTGCCCGTACGGGGTGATCGACCAACGCAAGGACGACGGCCGCGTCTTCAAGTGCACGATGTGCTACGACCGGATCGGTGTCGGGCAGGAGCCGGCATGCGCCAAGGCGTGCCCGACGAAGTCGATCCAGTTCGGTGAGCTCGACGAGCTGCGCGCTCGCGCACAGGAGCGCGTCGACACTTTGCACGAGCAGGGCCTGGCCGAGGCCAAGCTGTACGGCGCCGACCCGACCGACGGTGTCGGCGGTGACGGCGCGTTCTTCCTGCTGCTTGACGAGCCCGAGACCTACGGGTTGCCGCCGGACCCAGTGGTGACGACGCGCGACCTGCCGCAGATGTGGCGCCAGGCGGCGCTTGCGGCGGCCAGCCTGCTCGCCGGCGTCGCCGCTGCCTTCGCGGGGCGGCGGCGATGAGCGGTTCCTACTACGACCGGCCGGTCATCAAGGAGCCGACCTGGAAGGCACGAGACATCGCGGGCTACCTGTTCCTCGGCGGCCTGGCCGGTGCGTCCTCGGCGCTCGGCGCCGGTGCCGAGCTCACCGGACGGTGCCGGTTGGCCCGCTCGACGAAGCTCGGCGCGTTCGGCGCGATCAGCCTGTCGCTGGCAGCGCTGGTGCACGACCTCGGCCGGCCCGGCCGGTTCCTCAACATGCTGCGGGTCGCCAAGCCGACGTCGCCGATGAGTGTGGGGTCGTGGCTGCTGGCCGGCTACGGCCCGCTGGTCGGAGCAACCGCGGCGTCCGACGTCAGCGGCCTGCTGCCTCGCGTGGGACGTGCCGCCGGCGTGGGCGCCGGCGTGCTGGGGCCGGCTGTCGCGTCGTACACGTCGGTGCTCATCGCCGATACCGCCGTCCCCGCCTGGCACGAGAGCCGCCACGAGCTGCCGTTCGTCTTCGTCGGCTCCGGCGCGGCCGCCGCCGGTGGTCTGGCCATGCTCACCACCCCGCGGGCGGAGACCGGACCGGCGCGTCGCGTCGCCGTCGCCGGAGCCGCCCTCGACCTCGCCGCGAGCCAGCGGATGGAGGCACACGCCGGGCTGGCCGGCGAGACGTTCCGCGAGGGCAAGGCCGGTGCATTGCTGCGTGCCGCCAGGGCGCTGACCACGCTCGGCGGCCTCGGCGCGGCCGCCGGCGGTCGCAACCGGCTGGCCGCCGGACTGTCCGGACTCGCTCTGCTCGCCGGTTCCGCTTGCACCCGCTTCGGCATCTTCGAGGCAGGGCGCGCGTCGGCGCGTGACCCGAAATATACGGTCGCCCCGCAACGTGAACGGCTCGCGCAGGCAGTTCGCCCGGGCTAGCCGACGGCTTCGGCGACGACGGCCAGGTCGTCCACGAACGCGCGATACGCCTTCTCCCGATCTGGCGGCTCCGCGCGCAGGATCGCCGACGGGTGGACGGTCGCCGCGGCGGCCCTGATCGGTGTCTCGTCCGACGTGTACGGCCCGCTCGGCGGTGGCCAGTCGAGCCGTTCGCCACGATGCTCGGTGAGCCGAAATGCCGACCCGAACAACGCGTGCGCCGCCGTGGCGCCCAGCGCGACGACGATGTCCGGACGCACGACGGCCAGCTCGGCGGCGAGCCACGGCCGGCATGCGCTGATGTGCCGCGCCTCGGGCTTGTCGTGGATGCGCCGCTTGCCGCTCGCTGTGCTTTTCCAGCGAAAGTGCTTCACCGCATTGGTCAGGTAGATCAGGTCACGGTCGATGCCGGCGTCGGCGAAGGCGCGGTCGAGAAGGCGGCCGGCCGGGCCGACGAACGGTTTGCCTTGGCGGTCCTCGATGTCGCCGGGTTGCTCACCCACCAGGACGACCTTCGCCTTCGCCGGTCCTGCTCCGAATACGGTTTGGGACGCGTTCTCGTACAGCTCGCATCCGCGGCAGCCGGCTGCGGCCTCGGCAAGGCTACGCAGGTTCGGCCGAACCGGGACGTACGGCTCGGCGGTCTTCGTCTCGCTCATGCCGCTTTCTTGGTGTCCCAGAAGATCTTGTCGATCTCGGCGATCAGGTCGAGCAGCGCCTGGCCCTCGGCGGGGTCGACCGCGCCCTTGGTACCAGCGGCGCCCGCCGCCTTAGTGGCCCGGTTGAACAGGTCGTGCAGCTCCGGGTACTTCTCGAAGTGCGGCGGCTTGAAGTAGTCCGTCCACAACACCCAGAGGTGGTGCTTGACCAGCTCGGCACGCTGCTCCTTGATGATCAACGCCCGGGTACGGAACACAGGATCCTCGTTGCCCTGGTACTTCTCCATGATCGCCTTCACCGACTCGGCCTCGATCCGGGCCTGCGCCGGGTCATACACGCCGCACGGCAAGTCGCAG
>WNGI01002532.1_pt1 | contig 36032 bp, 35 predicted proteins | sample 5400621 | NCBI WGS metagenome assembly WNGI01 (sample SAMN13153374, study PRJNA577476) | soil metagenome | isolation source: 20 cm soil or saprolite under Garry oak tree replicate 1 | place: USA:California | collected 2016-06-15
GACATTCTCGACTCCAATACACAACTCTTTCCACGAAATCCTTTTCCTGAGAAAGTTATTGCCGTCCTCGATTACGTTCCGCAGGGAGTTGCCTATAGTCCACGCGCTGTCCGCCAGAGAGTCATTTTGGCTTTCCGAGGCTTCATCGTGTAGGTCGTCCAAAGCTGTCTCAATCGAGTCAATTTGTGCGAGACAATCTTTTAGGAGCTGTTCTTGTTCAAGCCTAGGAACGATACGGAACCGACGTGCGACTCGATACGCTTCGTACCAGCCGAAATCCGGTATTTGTACTGAGAGACTAACGGCCGCAGGTTGATCGCCACCTGGAACGACATTCGTGAGCTTTCCCCTACTGCGTGCTGGCCCTCCATATTCGATAACCTTGTCGTGTTCTAGTTGAAACGCTTCCGGCTCCGAGAGGTCATCTTTTACAATCTCAATTGTCCATCCATCGCCAAGTGAAGCTATTTTATCCTGCCATGCTTGAGGTCGGCTCTTCTTATCCCATGCGCGTCGCCCACATCCTTTTCCTACGTAGAACACCTCATTAGTGTGACTGTCCTTGTGTGCGTAGACATAGTATCCGCGCTCTACGCCATCCCCATCTATATAGAGTTTTACAGGTCGCATTTTTCTCGTGCTCCGACTGCCAAGGGCGCAGATATATCGCCCGCAACGTCCGCCGGTCAAGGCACCGTTTGAAGCCGACGTCTAGGGCTTCAAATATATCGGGGAGATTGTTACATAGCTGGCCAATGAAGACGGAATACAAAGGCTACTCGATTGAAGTGGTCGGAAATCAGAAAGATGGTCGTTGGGGTGCCGATGTCACTATCATCCCAGCAATTGCGGACGTTAGGGGTATGCGCGTAATTGGGGACTACAAAGAGCAGGCCGAGGTGGCCGAAGCTGCCGGTTTGACGTGGGCTAAAGAGCGCATCGATAAGTACAGTAAATAAGCGCGGGCACGGCCCGTTTCAAACGCCGTCGCGCACAATCAAAAAGAAACGCGCATAGGAAGAAACAAGGATGAAAGAAATCAGCGCGGGCTTGAGTATTTCGAGGTCACGACCGGCTGGCGGCGCGCCGCCGAAGATTGTCCAATTTCTCAGGGCATCAAATCATTAACCACGTGTTCAACAGCAGCAACAGCCGACAGCGCCGTCCCACGGTTGCAGACCTGCGCCAATCGTTGAGCGCGTCCCGGATGAATGAGGTTACGGAAATCCTTCGCGAGTCTGCATTGCGTTGCCGTATCGGCGGTGATTACGTTTAGCTCGGCAGCAACCTCTATGTATTGATGGAGACCCCAATCTTCTAGCTTCGGACTCACTTTCAGTCCGAGCTTCGCCGCCGTCGCTGATATAGTTACCTGATTCTGTTGTAGAAGCGCCCAAAGTAAAAGCGCCTCGACAACGGACCCGGCCAATACTGTTCCGCCTCATCCGAACGCCACAAGCTTCTTAGTAAAGAAGGGCAGGAAACGTTCGGCAAAGCTATAGGGCAGGCGACGCGCAGGCTCGATGTGGAGACCAAGTCGCTCAAGGCGATCGGTGTCTATGCTGCGAAGGACTCGCTCAGCGTCGAGAACTATTACAAGCTACAGAATCATTTGGAAGACGCCATCAATCAGTACCGACGTCCGGCCATGGAGATTGCGCGCCAGTTAATCCGTTAGAACTAAGGTCGGCAAAACGATCGCCCATCCCGCCCCACGCAAGTCCGCGCTATTTCTTCACGCCGATGACAAGGTCAAGTGTCTGAAAGGTTCACGCCAGTGGATGCCAGCGGGTATCGTTTGCGCGAACGTGTCGATGTGCGGGAAGTGATTTCGAGCCGGGTCGCGAACGATGTGAGGCGGTTCCTTCCCGGCTTGAAACTCTTCGACCGCGTTGATGAGAAATTTGCGCACGGCGATCACCGCCTTGTCGCTCACCCCCAAGTGCTCGCGCGAGCGATCAAAGATCGACCCCATGGATTCGGTGGCGCAGCCGTCGTGGTTGAGAAAGTTTTCGATACCAGTGTAATCCGTGGTCGCCTGGCGCCGGCGATCTTGGAGATAGTTATTCTGTAGATTTCGGACGCGGTGGTAGTCGGGCCCGATCTGGGTTTTGCGATTCAGGTCTTCTTCGGCAGGCTTGCGGTCACGAAGAAAGCCCAAATCATATCTCCATGCATGTTCATCGTCGTGGGGCACGTAGATGTGATTCTCTCTATTTCGTGCGGGTACCCAGCAAGAAACCGGCATGACGAAACTCGAGACGCGCACATACTGATTATCGGGCCCGGCTTTGCGCGTCGCGATTAACCGCACGCCGAAGTCCGTCTCCTCGGTTTCATATTCAGGAGCAGAATCCAAAGCGAAGAGTTGGCGGCGGCCCGAAGCGGTGAACTCGCGGTGTAGAAAGGAAAGGTGAGAAGAGTCGCATTCGCCTTCAAGCCCTTGCAGATAATTGCACTCCAACAGACCCTTGGTCACGTAAGTCTGCTCCTTCGGTAACCGCGCCCATTCGTAATGGGGGAATAGCGGCATTTTCTCCCTCGGTCCCAGATACGCGAAAACGATTCCCGCCGCTTCCGCGGTCGGATAAGCAGTGTGTTTGAGTTTGGCTTTAAAGTCGCTTCCCGCCGGCTCGGCCGGCGTGTCCAGAACGTTGCCATCCGCGTCGTATTTCCAGCCGTGGTAAATGCACCTGAGTCCGCACTCTTCGTTGCGTCCGTAAAACAGCGACGTTCCGCGGTGTAAGCAGTGTTCCCCCAACAGCCCGATTTTTCCCCGGCTGTCGCGGAACGCAACCAGCTCTTCGCTCAAGATCCGCACTCGAACGGGCGGGCAATCCGGCTCGGGGATTTCCTCGGATAAAAGTGCTGGAACCCAATAGCGCCGGATCAGCTCCCCCATCGGGGTGCCTGTGCCGGTTCTGGTCAGGAGCTCGTTGTGCTCGTTAGATAACATTGGAACCTCACCTCTTCGTTTGATGCTAATCGTTCAAGGTTCCAGGTTCAATGTTCGGTTCAACGTCGGTCGATGTCCTATGAACCGCATCCTACTTTGAACTTTGAACGTTGAACTTTGAACCGCCCGGCCAGCGTACTCAGAAAAGCAGTTTCCAACATTCGCCCAACGACCCAACGCCCAAGAGGTGAGGATACTCGAGGTGTTTCAATTGCGCGACGTTACTGGACGGCAGGACGCAGCGCTCGAAGCCGAGTTTACCGGCTTCTTTGACGCGTGCTTCTGCTTGTGAGATGCCGCGAATCTCTCCTGCTAGCCCTACTTCGCCGAAGAAGACCGTTTTGGGATCGAGCGCGATTTCTCGACTGCTCGATCCGATAGCGGCGACGATACCGAGATCGACCGCCGGTTCGTCGACCTGCACGCCGCCGGCGACGTTGACGAAGATATCCTGATCGAAGAGTTTCGCGCCCATTTTCTTTTCCAGGACGGCGACGAGTAGTGCGACGCGGTTGTGATCCACGCCGATGGTCGTTCGCCGCGGCACGGCCAGGAATGACCGGCTGACCAGCGCCTGCAATTCCACCAGGATGGGCCGGGTGCCTTCCATGCTACAGACAACCGCAGAGCCGGGAACTTGGAGCGGCCGTTCCATGAGGAAAATTTCCGAGGGATTGGTGACTTCCCTTAAACCTGCCTCCTTCATTTCAAAGACGCCGATTTCGTTGGTCGAGCCGAAGCGGTTTTTCACCGCGCGCAGGATGCGAAAACTATGGCCGCGTTCCCCTTCGAAATAGAGCACCGTGTCGACCATATGTTCAAGCAAACGCGGCCCGGCGATGGCGCCGTCTTTGGTCACGTGGCCGATTAGAAAAGTTGTCAGCCCAGTCTTTTTTGCTAGGACGATGATAGCGCCGGAGGCTTCTCGGACTTGCGCGATGCTGCCGGGGGCCGAGGGAATCGCTGACGAGAAGATTGTTTGCACCGAGTCTATGACCAGCAATCCAGGTTTGATTTTCTTGACGTGGTCGAGAATTCGCTCGAGCGAAGTTTCACTTAATACGAGCAAGTTCGGTGCCTCGATGCCGAGACGTTCCGCGCGCATCTTAATCTGCCGTGGAGATTCCTCACCCGAGACGTAAAGGCAGGTCAGTCCTTTTTGACTCACCGCGGCGAAAGCTTGAAGGAGCAACGTCGATTTGCCGATGCCGGGGTCGCCGCCGATGAGAATCACGGAGCCGGGCACGAGGCCGCCGCCGAGCACCCGGTCGAACTCGCCGATGCCCGAGAGCACGCGGCCTTCCTCGGATGTGTCGATTTCGTGAATCGGCGCCGGGTCTTCTTTGGTTCCCAGGCTTAGCTCCCCACGCGGTGTCGATGCTCTCTCGAATCGTTCTTCGGCGAACGTGTTCCATTGATTGCAGTCGGGGCACTTGCCGAGCCACTTGGATGATTGATAGCCACAATTCTGGCAAGCGAAGATGGTTTTAGCTTTGGCCATTGAATCTATCTATGTATTTTTATTGAATTGGAAAGCCACCGCAAATTCTCAACACTTTAACCAAGTCCGATTCGAACTCGCAAGCGCGATCGATGGTTCTGGATGAAATTAGAAGTTTTTGTGTGAACCTTTGAGATCCGTCTAGCCGCACTGCAGCGAGAGTGTTAGCTTTGGATCAGTGGCAGCGAAAGAAAAACGATCGGCTGCAGAGTTCCTGCCAAAACGCCGCACCCTTGAGAACTTGCGTGCCGCGGCGCGCTCTTGCGAAAGGTGTGATCTATACAAGAACGCCACGCAGACGGTGTTTGGCGAAGGGGCGAAGAGTGCGAGCTTGATCCTCGTCGGCGAACAACCCGGCGACATGGAAGATCGCCAAGGTCGGCCGTTCGTCGGGCCGGCGGGTCGTATGCTGGACAAAGCTCTTGTCGACGCGCGGATCCCGCGCGAACAAGTGTATGTCACCAATGCTGTGAAGCACTTCAAGTGGATCCAGCGGGGCAAGCGGCGCTTGCATCAAAAACCGCTAATAAGACAGGTCGAGGCCTGCAAGCCGTGGCTGCAGGCGGAGTTTGAAACTATTCAGCCCAAAGTGGTCGTGTGCCTGGGTGCCACGGCCGCCCAATCAATTCTTGGCAGGCCTGTCCGTATCACTCAAGAACGGGGAAGGTTTTTTGATGGGGATCACGGCGAAGCCATTTTCGTCACCATCCATCCTTCATCGATCCTTCGCCGGCATGAAAAAGCTGAACGCGACGCGGAGTACCGCCACTTCGTGAGCGAAATGAAACTCGTCAAGCGCAAGCTGCATCGCTTGGCAGCTGCTTGAACGCAATTCATCGCAATTAGGAAGTTAGGTAGCATTCATTGCAGCTCTGAGGCGATCGTGTTGCGATGCCGTGGGGCGTATATTATCTAATTCAAGCAATGACTTCGGTTAATATCCAAGACGAGCTGAAAGAAATCCGGAACGCTGGGCTCTATCGACGCTTGCGGCGGGTGGAAAACGGGCAGGGGCCTACACTGCTGCTCGACGGTCGCGAGGTGATTAATTTTTCATCGAATAATTATTTGGGGATCGCCAATCATCCTGCCTTGGCAACAGCTGCGAAGGAGGCTATCGACCGTTACGGTTGCGGCTCGGGGGCATCGCGTCTGATCTCGGGTAACATGACCCTCCACGAAGAGTTGGAAAATCAGCTCGCCGAAACAATCGTTTATGTGCATTGCGATCTTGGTCAACTAGAAGAGGCGCTCAAACAGGCTGGCAGCTGTCGACGCAAACTCATTGTGACGGAAACCATTTTCAGCATGGATGGAGACGAGGCCCCGCTAACTGGAATCGTCGAGCTCGCTGAAAAATATGACGCTGCGGTGATGGTTGATGAAGCGCACGCGACCGGGATTTTCGGTCCCGGCGGCGCGGGCGTTGTGAGCAAGCTGGGGCTGGTCGACCGAGTTTTGGTGCAGATGGGCACGTTGGGTAAGGCGCTCGGCGGATTCGGCGCCTACGTCGCCGGCAGCCAAGCGTTGCGCGATCTGCTGATCAACCGCTGCCGCAGTTTCATTTTTACGACATCGCTGCCGCCGGCGATCATGGCGATGGCAATGGCGGCAATCGATTTGGTCGAGCGCGAACCGGAGCGGCGCGAGGCTTTGTGGAATAACTGTCGCTTGCTTTCGGACGGACTGAAAAAAATGGGTTTTTCGCTGGGCGAAATCCAAAGCCCGATATTGCCACTGATCATCGGTGAGTCGGATACCTGCATGCGGTTATCCGAGCAACTGTTGGAACGAGGAGTTTTCGCCCAGGGAATCCGCCCGCCGACGGTACCGCCGGGCACGTCCCGTCTGCGCATCACGCTGATGGCGACACACACGCGTGAACATATTCAAATCGCTCTCGATGCCTTCAAGGAAGTCAAAAAGCAATCATGACCACCTATCACGAGAAGCTAAAACAACTCGATCACACTTATCTTTGGCACCCCTTCACCCAGATGCGCGACTGGATGGAAGAGGAGCCCTGCATCATCAGCCGCGCCGACGGCAATTTCTTGATCGATGTTCAGGGCCGGAAATATTTAGACGGCGTTTCCTCGCTTTGGTGCAATGTCCACGGCCATCGCAAAAAAGAGCTCGATGACGCGCTCCGTGCCCAGATCGAGCGCATTTCCCATTCGACTTTTCTCGGTCTAAGCCATGTGCCGGGAATTCAGCTTGCGGAAAAATTGGTCGGCATCGCGCCCAAGGGTTTACAGCGGGTTTTCTACTCCGACAGCGGCGCGACGGCAGTGGAGATCGCCATGAAGATGGCGGTGCAATACTGGCAGCTCAAGGGAGAAAACAAGCGCACGCAAATCGCATCGTTATCGGAGTCCTATCACGGCGACACCGTGGGCTCGATGAGCATGGGATATTCTGAAACCTTTCACCGTTTTTACAAAAGCTTGCTTTTCCCCGTGCTGCGGATCACACCGCCGCACGTCTTTCGTTATCACCGGAGGATGAGCGAGGCCGATGCTCTCAACGCAGCGATCAAACAAGCGGAAGACCAACTGACTGCCAATCAAGACACTTTGGCCGCTTTAGTCATGGAGCCGCTCATGCAAGGCGCGGCGGGCATGTGGTCGCACCCGGTGGGCTATGTTCAGGCGTTGGCCGATATTTGCCGGCGCAACCGCATTCTTTTCATTCTCGACGAAGTTGCTACGGGTTTCGGCCGCACCGGAAAGATGTTTGCCTGCGAGCACGCGGGAGTGACCCCGGATATTCTCTGTTTGGCGAAAGGAATCACTGGCGGCTATCTGCCTTTGGCGGCGACACTGACGACAGAAGAAATATTTTCGGCATATTTAGGCGAATACAAAGAATTCAAAACTTTTTTTCACGGTCATACCTACGCGGGTAATCCGCTCGGCTGCGCCGTCGCGCTGGCGAACCTGGAAGTATTCGCGAAAGAAAACACGATCGAAAACATGCAGCCGCGGAGCGCGTATTTACACGAGCGTCTCAATGGGGAATTTCTTCGCCTGCCCCATGTCAGCGATGTGCGCCAGTGGGGTTACATGATCGGCATCGAACTGGCGCAAGACAAAAATGGCCGCAAGAGCTACGCGCCGGAACAGAGAATCGGTTACAAAGTCATTCTCGAAGCGCGCAAACGCAGTGTCATGATCCGACCCTTGGGCGATGTCGTGATCTTGATGCCGCCATTATCGGCAACCGACGCCGAGCTCACGTCCCTGCTCGATGTCGTGTATGACTGCATTGGTGTGGTGACGGGAAATTAGATGGGCGGTGGAATTTTTGTCACCGGAACCGACACCGGTGTGGGAAAGACTTTGGTGACAGCCGGATTGGCGGGGCTGCTGCGCGATCTCGGCTATAGCGTCGGGGTCATGAAACCGGCGGAGACTGGCTGTGTAGAAAGAGACGGACAATGGGTGGCGCAAGACGCCGAACGGCTCAGAGAGGCGTCGGCGTGCGCCGAGCCCATTGAGAAAATCTGCCCTTATCGATTGCCCGAGCCGTTGGCACCGAGCATCGCCGCGGAGAGAGCCGGCGTGAGAATCGATATCGATCATCTGCTCGCGCTTTATCACGAGATCAGTTCGAAGTATGACGTCACGCTAGTTGAGGGAGCCGGCGGCCTGATGGTACCGCTTCTGCCCAGTTACACGTATGCCGATTTCGCGGCTGTCCTGAAATTGCCGATCTTAGTCGTTGCCGCGAACAAGCTCGGCGCTATCAATCATTTGTTGCTCACATTGGAGCACGCCAGTTGCAAGGGCCTGAGTGTTCTGGGATACGTGCTGAATTGTATTTCAAACGGAACGTCGCTTGCGGCGGAGACCAACCGAGAGGTGTTGGCCAACCTCACGGGAATTCCCTGTCTCGGAGAATTGCCGTTCGTGGCGACGGCGGAAACGGACAAGCGGCTGCCGGTCGACCTGTTTGAGAAGGAGTTCAACCTTCGCTTGATCGAACCGATTCTTTTGCGGCGATGAGAAGCCCTCATGATTGATCGATTTTCGCGAGGCGGTCAGATTACTGTGAAATCTCAATGCTTGGTCGGAATAATGGCCTTGCTTTGCTGTTTGCAGGCGGCCATGCAGGCACATGGCGCCGACAAAGTCATTATTTCCTACAGCAGCCGGACTTATGCATTCCTGCCGGCTCAAATCGCGACAGCAAAGGGATTTTTTAAGGACGAGAATCTAGAACCGCTGCTGATCCAGATGCGTAGCCAGGTTACCGTGCCTGCGCTTCTAAGCGGCGAGGTGAACTATACGTTGAGCTTCGGCAATATCATCGGCGGTGCGATGCAGGGGATGCCGTTCAAAATTCTCGCGGTGTTAACCGATAAACCGCTGCACAATATCGTTGCTCGTCCGGAAATTAAGACAATTACTGATCTCCGCGGCAAACGCGTCGGCACGCAGCGAATCGGCGGCTCGGACCATCTCGCCGCGGAAGCGATTCTCCAAGCCAAAGGAATCGATTTGAAAGAAGTTCAGTTCGTCACTCTCGGCGCCGACGAGCCGGTGCGTGTGGAAATGTTGAAAAAAGGGCTGGTGGACGCGATCTGTGTCGCGCCGCCGGGCCCTATCCGGCTTGCACGGGAGGGCTTCAATGTTCTCGGCGGTCCGAAGGATTTGAAGATCGGCAGTCCGATTTCCGCCTTTCGCGATTTTACGGGGTCTTCGTTTCATGCATGAGCGCAAGGAGGACGTGATCCCAATCATGGCACGATGGTTGAACCAAACTGCCGATGTGGCCAGGGATTCCTACGACTCGATTCTCCCATCGTTCAGTCCGGACGGCGGCACCGTCGACAAGACCTTCGAATTCGCCATCGAGTCACGCAAAGCCACGGTGCGAACGGATAAGCCGATTCCGCTTGCTCAGGTGCGGGATTTAACGCTGTTGAGAGAAGTGCAAAAGGAACTACGCTAAGGGTTTCAATACAAATCAGACTTTCAAGCGTTACAAAGGATCGCCAAATTCACGTCGCGCGGTTCCGAAACCCCGTAACCCTGGTATCAGCACCCAACACCCCAGCGTCAGGACCGCTCCAACACCGCAGCCGAACAGAAGAGAGCCCGGTGCGCCGAGCAGGGCGGCCATGAAGCCGACTTCGGTGGCGCCCGCGGAATTTGCGCCTTGAGAGAACATATTAAAGACCGAGAAGGCGCGGCCGCGCACGTGATCGGGGGTCAAAAGATGAAAGCTGGTTTGGCGCATGACGGCTTGCAGCGAATTGGCTAGGCCCAAAGTGCTGAGCAGAACCAGGGAGAGCGTAAAGCTGGTGGAGACGGCGAAAATGCCCAGCGCTGTGGCGTAAGCGAGGAATGACCAGAGGGCGAGCAGTCCTTTGGACTTCACATCGCCGATCGTTAGTAGCGTAACGGTGCCGATGACGCCGCCGATCGCTGGAGCGGAGGAGAGCATGCCGAAGCCGGCGGGACCAACAAAAAGAATGTCTTTGGCAAAGATCGGCAGCAGCGGCCGGTAATAACCGAAGCCAACGACGATGAAATCGAGCAATACAAGAGTCAGAATGATCGGCTCGGAAAGTAGAAATGTAATACCGCCCAAAAAACTCGCCGAGGTAAATTTCTCTCTCACCATCGTATCGATTGCGGGAGCTTTGAGGAGCACGATGGCGACGGTGGCGGGGAGGTAAAACAACGCATTGAACAGGTAGGCGTTGCCTGTGCTCATCCACGCCAGGCTCAGACCTCCCAACATGGGTCCGATGAAATGGGAGCCTTGAGACACGCTGGAGTTAAGCGCTACGGCATTGGTCAAATGCGAGCGCGGCACGAGATGGGATATGAGCGCCATTCTCGTTGGATTTAGGACGATGTTAAGCGCGGAAGTGAGCGCCGTGCCGGCCAGAATATGCCAGACCTGAATCACCTCGGTGACGGTCAAGATCCCGAGCGTGATGGCAACGAGGAGATTGCCGAAGATCGTGATCAGAAGTATTTTTTTTCGATCGAGGAAATCCGCCAACGTGCCGCCGAATAATCCCAGGGCAAATATCGGCACTCCCTGCGCCAGTCCTGTAAGCCCCAACAGAAACGCCGAGCCGGACAGCTCGTAGACCTGATAGAGATTTTGCGTCAGACGCATCTGCTGCGCCGTGGTGGCGAAGAGCGAAAGCAAAAATAAAAAATTATAGTCCCGATAACGCAGCGAAGCCCACGGCTTAAGCGGCGCGCGCGTCTCGTCGTTGTCCGCAGGATCGTCGGCCATTTTTGATTAAGAGGTGCTATTTGCCGACGACACGCATGACTTCATCGTGGATCAGTTTGACAGACAGTTTTTTGGCAGTCGCGATGCGTTTGAGATCATCGTATTCCGGCGCCGCTCTCTTGCTTCCATCCGGCAACTCAACGATCTTGACCGCCACTTCGCCGAAGCGGGTTTTCACCATCGTTGATTCTCGTCTCAAAATCATCCGCGCCACGGGATAGCAGCGGATCCCGATGGTCGAAGTCTCCTGAAAAATAATTTTGGCAAGCTTTTCTCGATCGCGCGGCTCGGCGATGGCGCTAAGCAGGGTTGCGGGACGATTTTTTTTCATCTGAATCGGCGCCAGAAAAACATCGCGCGCGCCCGCAGCGAACAAACGGTCCATGACGTAATCGAAAAGCTGCGGGTTCATGTCGTCGATGTTGGTTTCGATCACAATCATTTCTTCTGTTTGCGAGGATAAATCTGACTCGCCGAGAATTAGCCTAAATAGGTTCGGACGGTTGGTAAATTCCTTCTGGCCGGTGCCGTAGCCGATGATTTCCACGGACATGCTCGGCTGAGCGCCGAAAGTTTTTCCCAGCGTACGCACGATCGCCGCCCCGGTGGGTGTTACCGTTTCGGCTTCGATGTCGACGCCGAACACGGGGAGTCCCTTGAGAAGTTCAAGTGTAGCGGGACCGGGCACGGGGAGGGGCCCGTGCAGGGAACGAGTGACACCGTGCCCCAACGGAATCCGTGAAAAACAGAAAGATTCGATGCCGAGTTCATGGACGCCGATCGCCGTCGCCATGATATCGACGATAGAATCCGTGGCGCCCACTTCGTGGAAGTGAACCTTGTCGGGGACAACGCCGTGGATCTTGGCTTCCGCTTCAGCCAAACGAGTGAAAATTTCGACGCCGGTGGTTTTGATCTCAGTGCCGAGTTTGCTGCGCTTGATCAACTCGCGGATTTGTTTCCACGATCGTAGTGGATCGTTTTTCGCACAGATGACATGGAATTGGGTGGCGCGGATCGAGTGGACGAGTTTCTTTCTTGCCTTAAGTTGGAATTTGAGAGTCGGGATTTTTTTTAATTCGGAGTGGAGCTTTCTGAACGACAAGCCGAGATCGAGAAGCGCGGCGACGAACATATCGCCGCTCACTCCGCCGATCAGATCACCGTAGGCGATTTTCACGTCTTACCTCGCCGCCGGATCGATGATCGCGCGAGTGCGGTGAACATGAGGATAGAGGATGGAGGATAGAAAATCGCGATTGTCGATCCGCGATCTTCGGTCCTCCGTTTTTTTACCATTCCCGGTGTACTTCCTTGCCGCTGGTTTCGACGCGGACGATTTCCGACTTGAACGGTTTGCCGAGCAAGGTATCGATCAGCCAGTTCACGACCAGCGATCGCGAACGCGGGTTACGAATCGAGTGACGCTCGCCTTCGAAGACGTAGAGCAGCTTGGGCGCGGGAATCTCGCCCATGAGCTCGTAGACAAATTTCATATCGCAGTGCTCATCGTCTTCTCCGGCGACGACCATGTAAGGGCAAGTGATTTTTGCCGTGACGCCGCGCGAAGACAGCGTCCTGGTAAATTCGTCGAAGGCTGCTTCGTCGTCGTAGCCGGACATATACATATAGTTGAGCTTAAAAGTCGGCGATGACATGTTGAAGATCGCGTACTGGCCGGGTTCCATGCAGACGCCGCTCACGGCGCAGGCTTTAAACCGCTTTTCTTCGGCGACCACGCGCGGTGCCCAGTAAGAACCCATGCTCGAACCCATCACCCCGAGCCGCTCGGCATCGATCTCCGGTCTTTTAACCAGGTAGTCGCAAGCGAGTTTGCCGGCGTCGGCATAGTTCGCCGCGGTGCACGTAATGCCGCCTTCCCTGGTTTCACCTTGTCCGGGACCGTCGATGGCGAGTACTGCAAACCCGCGCTCGAGAAATGGATCACCGGTCGCGGGGTTATCTTCTTTGACGCCGTCCATCCCGGGAATGTACATGACGCATGGAACTTTCTCGTTGGCTTTTCTCCCGGGAGGAAGATGCAAAATGGCTTGAATCTTTTTCCCGTCGTAGGGCAGCTCGACGCGCTCGATCGGCCGGCCGGCATATTGAATAAACTTGTCGTAACAAGCGCGTTTCCTTTCCTGCCAATGGATGCGCTCGGGATTGCCGTCTTCGTAAATCGCCCACATCGCATTGGTGTAGAAACAGGCGGCGATATAATAATGTTCGCGCGCTTCGGCAAAGTGGCCGGCAGCTTCGGCTTCGCCGCCTTGCGCTTCGCGACGCGCCGCAGCGCGAGAGAACTCACGCGGAATGTCGACGAATTTTTGAATGCGCCGGCAAACTTCCTGGAGATCCGCTTGCACGGCCGGGCCGCAGTTGCGAAGAATTTTTCCAGTCCGTCCCTGGTCCCAATCGATGCCGCGGGTTTGAATCACCTGGTCCAGGATCCAGCGCTGCTCGCGCCAGCGGCGCATTTTTCGTTCGGTTTCGATTCTCATGACAACTCCGATGGATTCAAAAGTTCAACGTTCAAAGTTCAAGGTTATCAAATGAAAGGGACGCAGAAAGCGCGGCTATTTTGCTTTGACGAATCGATCGTCGATAAATTTTCTCAGGTCGACTTGTTTGAGCTGGGGCGTCGAATCCAGCAGGCTTTCGCGGACCGCCTCCAGGCCTTTGAGCCCGGGATAGGGCGGACTTGTAATGGCCCCAGCATATTCTTTGTAGCCGCCTTCTAGAATCCGATCGTCGGCGCGCAAATACTTTCGCAAGACGCGCAGCGCCGCCCGCGGATCTTCTTTGTACGATTTGGCGCCATCGGTCAACGACGCCATGTAGGCGCGGGCGATTTCCGGTTGACTTTGCACGAAGGCACGCTTTGCCGCGATACCGGAAAAAGTAAATTCCCGCCCCAGATCGGGAATGTGCAGCAACGGACGATACCCCATATCGCGCGCCGCCGTCGACGTCGGCGGCGAGAGGATCCCGCCGTTCACCGCGCCTGCTCGCATCGCTGCAAGAATATCAGGAATCCCGCCGAGCGAGATCATCGTTACATCCTTCGGTGCCAAATCGAACTGCTCCAGCGCCATACGCAAGGCGAGATCGCTCGCCGAGCCGATCCGGGTAATGCCGATTTTCTTACCTTTGAGATCGGCGCCTTTAGCGATGCCGGCGTCGGTTATCAATGTGAAAACCATTTGATGCGTCGTCGTGCCGATCCAGACAAAGTCCGCTCCCTGGGCCCAAGCGGTCATCATCGGAGCCGGAGACAGATGGCCAAATTGGATTTCGCCGGCGAGCAGCGCCTGGACCGCAGTCGTACCGCCGCGGATATAAATTAAGTTCGACTCCAGGCCGTGTTTTTTGAAATGTCCCTGTTCATGGGTCAACCAAAGTGTACCGATTCCCGCAGAGAGAGCGCTATAAGCAGTTCGAACCGGGGTGAAATGCGTTTGCGCGCCGGCCCACGCGGTTTGCCACAGGCAAGCCGCGCAAATGGCGATTATTTGGCGGATATTCGTTTTAAAAATCATCGGTCGTCAATTTTGGAGTCGAACCGTGTAAAGAACGGCGTCGGCCATTGGTATGGCCCACGAAAACAACCGCGCCAATTGGCGTCGACTGTAGTCAAAAATCAGTTTGATCGCAAACTTAGCGAAGTCGAGCGATAACGACCGCTGGTTGATTCTCTGCGGCATTTGTGATTATAAGAAATCGTAACCTCTTCCAGTGTAATTACGGAAACTTACGATGTTATTTGATTTTGCTAATGTCCTAGTGTTTACGGCATTAGGACTTGCGTTTGTCGGGGTCAATCTGCTGATTGGCAAATTGCTCCGGCCGTCCAATCCCCAAGCCCGAAAATTGTCGACCTACGAATGTGGCGAACCGGCGATGGGTAGCGCCTGGGTGAACTTTAACATCAGATTTTACATCGTGGCATTGATCTTTATCATCTTTGAGGTTGAGATCGCCTTTATCTTCCCGGTCGCCACGGTGTTTCGTCGCTGGGTCGAAGGAGGAGCGGGCGTTTTCGCGCTGGTCGAGGTTCTGCTATTCGTCGGCATTCTCTTTCTTGGCTTGGTTTACGCTTGGGCCAAAGGTGATTTAGAATGGGTGAAGAACATCAAGGCCTGATGCGAATAGGAGAGACGTGATGAAACCTCTAATAAATTCCTTACCTGAGACGGTTTTCACGACGAAAGTAGACGATATTTTGAACTGGGGCCGTGCCTCGTCGCAGTGGTATATGCTGTTCGGTCTCGCCTGCTGCGCCATCGAGCTGATGCAGACCGGAGGGCCTCGGGCCGATCTCGATCGCTTCGGGGCGGTACCCCGGGCTACGCCCCGGCAGTCGGATTTGATGATCGTCGCCGGCACGCTTACTTATAAAATGGCGAAGCGGACCAAGCTGCTATATGACCAGATGCCGGATCCGAAGTATGTCATTTCGATGGGCAGCTGTTCGAATTGCGGCGGCTTATTCCAACTTGCCTACTCGGTATGCAAGGGCGTGGATAAGATCGTTCCCGTCGATGTCTATGTTCCCGGCTGTCCACCGCGCCCTGAGGCGCTCACCGAGGGACTGCTGCGGATTCAAGACAAAATGATGCGCGAGCGCTGGCTGGTTAAACCGTCCCGTCCGGCGGAGGATCGACCCGAGGCTTAGCTTAGATGGACGCCAAGGAAATATACGCTTCGTTGGAAAAGCTGTTCCCCGGCAAAGTCGGCGATTTGAAAGCCGATGTGTTCGATCCCTATTTGAGCGTAGATCCCGCCGCGATCGTCGAGGTGTGCCGCTTCTTGCATAATGCGCCGGGTTATCGATTTGAAGTGCTGTCCGATTTGACCGCGCTCGATTGGCCCAAAGAGGAAAAGATTCAAATCGTTTACCATCTTTTTTCCTATACTCATAACCACCAGATCGTTCTCAAAGTCGACTTGCCGCGGGACAATCCCAAAATTGCCACCTTGGAAAATGTCTGGAAGGTAGCGAACTGGTTCGAGCGCGAGGTTTACGATCTGTTCGGCGTCATCTTCGAGGGGCACAGCGATTTGAGAAGAATCATGCTGCCGGAAGATTGGGTTGGATATCCACTGCGCAAGGACTACGTCGAACAGGAAGAATACGACGGCATCAGCACGCAGCGCGCGCCGCTGGTCGAAAAACTGCTGCGGTAGAATCATTATGAGCGAAACAGCACAAGCATCGGGCGGTTTCTATACCGAAGACATGACCATCAGCGTGGGACCGCAGCATCCCAGCACCCACGGCGTCTTGCGCTTCGTGGTCAAAACCGACGGCGAGGTGATCAGCGAGGCGATTCCCGACGTCGGCTATCTGCACCGATCCATCGAAAAAATCGGCGAGAAAGTGACTTACCACGGTTACGTGCCTTACACCGATCGGGCGGATTATTTAGCCGCCATGTTCGCCAACCAGGCTTTCTGCTTGGCCGCTGAAAAATTGGCGGGCACGGAAGTGACGCGGCGCGGCGAATTTTGCCGGGTGATCGCGTGCGAGCTCAACCGCATTGCCAGCCATCTGATCTCCGTCGGCACATTCGGCCAGGATATCGGCGCCATGACGCCGTTCGTTCACGCGCTCAGAGAGCGCGAGACCATCAACAACTTGATGGAAGAGATCTGCGGCGCGCGATTGACGTATAATTACATCCGCATCGGCGGCGTCGGCTATGACATTTTTCCCGAGACTTGCACCCGGATCGGCGCATTTTTAGATCACTTCGAACCGATTGTCGGCGAGTTCAACAGATTGCTTTCCGGCAACAAGATTTTTATCGAGCGCCTCGTGGGCGTGGCCGTGGTGAGCAAAGAAGACGCGTTCTCGTATAATCTCGTCGGACCCAATCTGCGTGGCTCCGGCATCAAATGGGATATCCGGCGCGATATTCCTTATTCCATTTATCCAGAATTGGATTTTGAAGTGCCTGTCGGCACGGCGCAAGTCGGCGCCTTGGGCGACAGTTATGATCGTTACTGGGTGCGTATTCGCGAGATGCAAGAGAGCTGCAAAATTTTACACCAGTGTCTCGCGACGATACCGAAAGGTCCGGCCATCTCCAAAGTGCCAAAGAAATTTCGCCCGCCGGCGGGCGAATACTACGCGCGCGTCGAAGCGCCGCGTGGCGACATGGGTTTTTACGTGGTGAGCGACGGCAGCGAGTATCCTTATCGTGTCAGAATTCGCACCGGCTCCTATACCGCAATGAGCATCATCGACAAAATCAGCAAAGGAATCATGCTCGCTGACCTGATTGCGCTCATCGGCAGCCTCGACGTCGATGCTCCGGAGATCGACCGCTAAGGCGCAATCGCAAATCCATCATGCAAGCCTTTATCGACCAGCTCATTCAAGACGGCGCTTTTGCGGGTGTTCCCAAAGAAGTCGTCTACGCCATCGCGATGGTTCTCACCGCGTTGATCGTGCTCTCCGTGTTCGTGGCGCCTCTTGCAGGCGTAACGAGCTGGCTCGAACGCCGGGTGTGGGCGCGCATGCAATCGCGCGTTGGGCCGAACCGGGTCGGACCGCAGGGTATTCTGCAATGGCTTGCCGACGGCATCAAAAATTTGCTCAAAGAGGATTTGATTCCGGCGCAGGCGGACGCCAAACTCTTTTCATTCGCTCCTTACGTTGTCTTCATGGGTTTTCTTTGTACCTTTGTGGTGATTCCATTCGGCGGCGATCTTATCGTTGCCGATCTCAACATCGGTATTCTTTATATTTTGGCCGTTACGTCGCTGGTCGTAGTCGGCATTCTTATGGCCGGCTGGGCGTCGAACAACAAGTGGTCGCTGCTTGGCGGCATGCGCTCGGCGGCGCAAATTGTCAGCTACGAGATCCCTGCGGGTCTGGCATTGCTCAATATTGTTTTCCTCGCGGGGACTTTGAGCATGCAAGGCATCATCAAGGCTCAAGGCTGGGCGCCGTGGGATTGGTTTTTGTTTAACAATCCTTTCACCTTTGCCGCCTTTTTCCTTTACTTCACGGCCGCGCTGGCGGAAGGCAACCGCACGCCATTCGATATTCCCGAAGCTGAATCGGAGCTCGTCGCCGGCTACGTTACGGAATACAGCGGCATGCGTTTTTTGTTTTTCTTCTTTGCCGAGTGGGGCAATCTCTACGTTATCGGCGCCGTCGCCACGACTTTGTTCCTGGGCGGCTGGCAAGTACCCCCGCTCGCCATCTTCGACAACCATCCGGTGCTGTTGGGCATCGCCCAGTTTGTTACATTTTTCCTCAAGGCCTATCTGTGGGTATTTGTCGCCATGTGGGTGCGCGCCACGCTGCCGCGGGTGCGCGTCGATCAATTGATGGCGCTGTGTTGGAAATACATGGTGCCGCTGTCGTTTATCTGTTTGCTGGGCACCATCGGTTTCATGTTCGTAGCGCATGACGTACGCCGCATCGTTGGCGCCGTGACCTTGGGCTTTGCGCTTGCCACGTTCATCAATTTTTTCCGGCGCGTCATATTTCAAGTTCGCAGCGCGAAGCCGGAGCTTTATTTTAAACCGCAAATTTAACCGCTGAGGGTCTATGAACATTGTAAGCTACGGAAGGGATATTTGGCAGGCGATCAGCTCGACTTTCGAGGGGATGTCGATCACATTTTCGCATCTGATGCGCCGGCCGATGACGATTCAATATCCGGACAAGATTCCGGTGCCGATCCAGGAAACCTTGCCGCGCCGCTACCGAGGCATCCTCGAAGTCGATATGGATATTTGCACGGGGTGCCTGGCTTGCGAAAGAGACTGTCCGATCACCTGCATTACGATCGGCATCGAGATGAACAAAGAGACCAAGGTGCGCCAATTTACTCACTTCGATATCGACGTGTGCAAGTGCATGTACTGCGGGCTTTGTTCCGAGGCCTGTCCGACCGGAGCCATTCGTCATTCACAAGAATTCGAAGGGGCGAGTTACAATCCGGCGGGGCTGGTGCGGCACTTCGCGCCACAGCCGCAGAATTTGTATAAGCCGAAAAAAGGCGGGGAAACGGATCCGAAACTGGTAACAAAAGTCGATATCGGACTGAAGTACCTTGATGAGTTCGCTACGCCGGATGGAGGGGGGAGCGCAACCGAGGAGGGATAGGCGGGGAACGGGGCGGCGAGCGAGGTTGTTATAGACCCACCCCTTGATCCTAATTGGATCTTCCGGTATTTGAGCCAGAACGTCTTCAATTTTCCGAGATCCCAACAGTTCGAAAAGCTATGACGGTATCGACGGCGGTTTTCTATCTAATCGCTCTCATTACGGTGGGTTCCGCCGCGATGGTGGCGTTTTCCAGAAACATCATCTATTCCGCGTTCTCGCTACTCGGGACGTTCATGGGCGTCGCCGGCATTTATATCTTCCTCGGCGCCGACTTTGTGGCGGCGGTACAGGTCTTGATTTACGTCGGCGGCATTCTCGTTTTGATTCTGTTCGCTGTCATGCTGACGCATCGCATCACCGACGTCGAGGTGACCAACCGCGCCGCCGGGAGAATTCCCGCGTTGATCATCATCGGCGTGCTAGTTTATCTGTTGATCGCGACTATCAAAGTAACGCCGTGGGTTAGGGCCAAAGAAGTCGTGTACACGGCGACGACGGCGACGATCGGAGATTTGTTTTTATACAGTTATTTACTGCCATTCGAGTTGGCATCGTTGGTTTTGCTCGGGGCGTTGATCGGCGCTGTGGTGCTTTCGCGCAAGGAAATTAAAGAGTAGCCATGTCGCCCAACGAGCTCTCTTCGTATCTCATCATCAGCGCGATTCTCTTTTCTCTGGGATTGTTCACAGTTTTGACTCGGCGTAACGCCATCAGCGTGCTCATGGGCGTCGAGCTGATTCTCAACAGCGCCAATATCAATTACGTGGCGTTTTCTCACTTCAGCAGCGGCAATGCCGACGGACAAATCTATGCCATTTTCGTGATCATGCTCGCTGCTGCCGAGGCGGCGGTCGGTTTGGCCATCGTGCTGGCGATCTTCCAACTCTTCCACACCATCGATGTCGAAGCGGCGGAGACGCTGAAAGAATAGTTCGTTCAACGAGTCAAGCGTTCAAAAGTTCAACGGTTGAAAGATTAGATGGATAATCCGATACAGACTGACTTCATTCGCTGGATCGTGTTCTTGCCGTTGCTCGGCGCGATCGTCAACGGTTTGCTGGGCGCGAAGATCCAGAAGAGCTTTGGCAAAGGCGCCATAGCGTTGCTCGCGTGCGCGCCTGTAGTGATCGCTTTCGGTTTGTCGTTATACGCTTTTTTTGTTCTGAAAGGGCTCGAAGCGGAAAAGCGCTTTCTCATCGATAATCTTTATTCTTGGATCCAGCTGGGCTCGCTTAAAGTCGACATGGCTTTTCTGATCGATCCGCTCTCCGCCGTGATGATTCTCGTGGTCACCGGTATCGGCGGGCTGATTCACATCTACGCCACGGGCTATATGCACGACGACAAAGCCTTTTGGCGGTTCTTTGCTTATCTGAATTTATTTACCGCAGCGATGCTTACGCTGGTCTTAGGCGACAGCTTGCTCGTGCTCTTCGTCGGATGGGAAGGTGTGGGATTGTGCTCCTACGCGCTCATCGGCTTTTGGTACACCGATCACGCTAACGCCAGGGCCGGCAACAAAGCGTTCATCGTCAACCGCGTCGGTGACTTTGGTTTCGTATTGGGCATGTTCTTGCTGTTCTGGACGCTCGATGCTCAGGGTCAATCCATGCCGCCACCATGGTGACCGCTGGCGTTTATATGACGGCACGCATGAATGTCTTCTTTTCAATGGCGCCGGCAACTTTACATGTGATTGCCGTGATCGGTGTGGCAACCGCTCTGGTCGCGGCCAGCATCGCGTTGACGCAATACGACATAAAAAAAGTTCTCGCCTATTCCACCGTCAGCCAACTCGGCTACATGTTTATCGGCATCGGTGTTGGAGGCTACGCTGCGGCGGTTTTTCATCTAATGACCCACGCGTTTTTCAAAGCCTGCTTGTTCCTCGGCTCGGGCAGCGTGATCCACGCCATGCATCACGAACAGGACATGCGCAAGATGGGCGGACTCAAGGCCTGGATGCCCGTGACGTTCATCACGTTCTTTATTTCCGTGCTGGCGATCGCCGGGTTCCCGCCCTTCGCAGGTTTCTTCTCCAAAGACGAGATACTTTGGCTGGCCGCTTCTAACGAACATTGGGGTATCTGGTTTTTTGCAGTGTGCGGCGCGGGCCTGACGGCTTTCTATATGTTCCGTCAGCTCTTCATGACTTTCTACGGCAAGTGCCGGGCCGATCACCATACCCAAGAGCACCTGCACGAATCACCCCAGGTCATGACCCTGCCGTTGGTGGTCTTAGCGATCGGCGCGGTGTTCGCCGGTTTTATCGGCCTTCCCGGCGTGCTCGGCGGCAGCCAGTTCGCCCAGTGGCTGGAACCCGTCATTCACGCGCATGAAGAAGCGCATGCTTCACAAGCCCTCGAGTGGGGTTTGATGGCAGTATCCGTATCGGTGGCTTCGTTTGGCGCGTTTATCGCCTATCTCATGTATCGCCGTGAAGCGCTCTCACCGGAGATCTTCGCAAATCTTGCGGGCGGTTTCCTCTATCGTTTATTCGACCACAAATGGTATTTCGATGAAATTTACCAGGTGATTTTCGTTAACGGCACTTTGTTGCTGGCGCGCCTAGGTTCATTGTTCGACCAGTATATTATCGACGGCATCGTCGACGGCTCGGCGGCTTTGGTCCGGTTCGCCGCTTGGCTCAACGGTTTGTTCGACCAGTACATCATCGACGGCATGGTCAATGCGGTCGCCAATATCACTTTCGGCATCGGCAATAAGTTTCGCCGAGTCCAGACCGGCAACATCAACAGTTATCTTTACGGCATTTTGATCGCGGTGGTGCTGCTCATCATCGCCAAATTGCGTTACGCGAGCTGAGCTCTAGGGAGAATCTAGCAGATGGAAAACGTGCTCACCTACATGACCTTTATTCCCGTTGCCGGGGCGGTGATCGTGCTCGCGCTCCCCAATAACGCCAAGCTGATCCGCTGGGTTTCGGCGGCCGCAACCGTGCCGCCGCTGCTCATGGCCGTTTGGCTGTTTAAAAATTTCGATCGTGCCAAGGCCGGTTTTCAATTTGTCGAAGATTATTACTGGATTCCCAGCTATAACATTAGTTACACGATGGGTGTCGACGGCTTGAGCATCTCCATGGTGCTTTTGACTGCATTACTTAGCTTCCTCTGTATTTTCGCTTCATTTGGAATCGAAAAAGCCGTCAAGGGTTACTTCGCATTGTTTCTTTTGCTCGACGCCGGAATGATGGGGGTCTTTTGTGCCCTCGATTTTTTTCTCTTTTACGTTTTTTGGGAAGTCATGCTGTTGCCGATGTACTTTCTGATCGGCATCTGGGGTGGCCCGCGACGCGAATATGCTGCGATAAAATTTTTTCTGTACACTCTGTTCGGCAGCGTCCTGATGCTGCTGGCGATCCTCGCGCTCTATTTCGCCGTCGATCCGCACACATTCGATATGCGCATCTTGATGGCGCAGGCCAACAGGTACAGCACCGAAGTCTTGCCGATCTGGCCATTCCATCAACTGCGTTGGGGTTTCCAGCATGTCGTTTGGATGGCGCTGTTCATCGGCTTCGCTATCAAAATCCCGGCTTTTCCATTTCATACCTGGTTGCCTGACGCGCACGTCGAAGCGCCGACGGCGATTTCTGTGATCCTTGCCGGGGTACTGCTCAAGATGGGCACGTACGGCATCCTCCGGATCAATTTCCCGATGCTGCCCGCCGCGACCGCGGATATGGCTTATTGGCTGTTGGGCGCGCTCGGCGCCTGGAATATTATCTACGGCGCCTTTTGCGCCATGGCGCAAACGGATCTTAAAAAACTGGTCGCCTACTCGAGCGTAAGCCATATGGGTTACGTGATGCTCGGCATGGCGAGCTTCACGACGCAGGGGCTCAACGGCGCGGTGCTGCAAATGTTCAATCACGGCACCATCACCGGCATGCTCTTCCTTTTGGTCGGCGTGATCTACGATCGCGCGCATCACCGTGAAATCGAAGGGTTCGGCGGCTTGGCCGCGATCATGCCTGTTTACACCGGCGTCACGGCACTAGCGTTCTTCGCGTCCATGGGATTACCGGGGCTGTCAGGATTCATTTCGGAAGTGTTGGTGTTGCTCGGCACCTGGCAGAAGTATCCGGTGTTGACGATTCTCGGCGCCAGCGGTGTGATTCTGACCGCGGGATATCTCCTCTGGACTATCCAGCGCGTTTATCTCGGCCCGCCCAATGAAAAATATTTAAAGTTGCCGGAAATCAATGGTCGCGAGATGTTCACGTTGGTGCCGTTGGGTGTGATCGTGATCGTCGTCGGCGTATATCCGAGTGTGGTGTTGGATTTGTTGCGCGCATCGTTAGACCAAATCAATCAAATCGTCATTCCGCATCTCTAGAACTTAGCCATGGATCTTAAGAACGTCGCCAGCCTTAGCTTTTTTTACCCGGAGTTTATTCTCTCCGCGACGATACTGCTGCTAATCGTTGTCGACCTCGTCGCGCGGAGCCCGCGCGGGATCGCCATGATCGCTCTAATCGGCTGCTTCGGTGCGCTGATCGCGACCTTGGATCTTTACAGCGCTCAGCCCGGCTGGTTGTTCCACCGGATGATGATTCTCGACAATTTCAGCCTTTTCTTCAAAGTCGTGGCGCTAGCCGCGACGATTCTGTGCATCTGGATGTCGCTCAGCAGCAACGAAATCAAGCAGGTGCACGAAGGCGAGTATTACACCTTGTTGTTGACTTGTACTCTCGGCATGTTTTTCATGGCCTCGTCGAGCAATCTGCTGATGGCCTATCTCTCGCTGGAACTGGTCAGTCTGACTTCCTATGTTCTCACCGGTTTTTTGCCGCATAACCGCCGCTCCAGCGAAGCGGCTTTGAAATATCTGATTTACGGCGGCGTCGCCTCGGGAACGATGATCTATGGGATGAGTTGGATCTTCGGCATGACCGGCAGCTTGGATTATGCCGCGATCCAGGCGGCGCTTAGCCAATCCCCGTTCAACAAGGCGGCGTTGTTCATGGCTTTTATTTTCATCTTGGCCGGTTTCGGTTACAAAATCGTTTTCGTACCGTTTCACATGTGGTCGCCGGACGTGTATCAAGGCGCGCCGACGCCGTTCACGGCGTTCTTATCCGTGGCTTCCAATGCCGCTGGTATCGCCATCATGATTCGCTTTTTTTTCCCGGGCGTCTCCCGCGCGCTGCCGAGCGGCGATTGGGCATTTCTCTCGGGCGTTGAATGGCCCCAGGTGTTATTGTTCTTGAGCATGATCACCATGACCCTCGGTAATCTCTGCGCGCTCAACCAGCGCAATCTCAAGCGCATGCTCGCGTACTCTGGTATTGCCCACGCAGGTTATATGATGATGGGCTTGGCCGTGTTGAACAACGACGGCCTGTCGGCGATTCTATTTTATCTCGTCGTCTATCTGATCATGAACGTGGGTGCTTTCCTCGTGGTCGCCATGATCGCCAACGTGACCGGCAATGAAGACATCGAGACCTATCGAGGATTGGCTTGGCGAGGTGCGATCGTTCCCGCAGTGTGCCTCGCGGTTTTTCTCTTTTCGCTGACGGGTCTGCCGCCCTTCGCCGGGTTTGTTGGCAAATTCTTCCTATTCTCCGCTGTGCTCAAGCAAGGCGGCGCATTCGGCGCGCTGGCTCTTGTCGCGGCGATCAACAGTGTCATCTCACTCTACTATTACGCGAAAATCGTCAAGACGATGTTTCTTGACATGCCCAACCCCGAGGACAAAACGGTTTCCATCGCTGTTAATAATTTTACCCTCCTGATACCGCTGACGGTGCTGACAATTTTCTTCGGCGTCTACTTTTCACCGCTGGTGCGATACACTAGCCAGTCGCTGCGCTTCTTCGTCAAATAGCTGATCCTCGGGCTAAAACGAGGGACGACGGCATGCCCGCCCCCCAACGCTATTGACCAATCCCGGAAAGGACCATTTGTAGCGCCGCACGACTTCCTGCTGCGCAAGTTTCGTTCTCTCGGTGCCGATACCAGTGTATTGTTGGCGCGGACGGCCTAACTTAGGGGAAGAACGGGCGGCGTTTTGGCGCATTAGAACTAAGAAGGCGCGATTTTCGCCTGGCCTTGCGATTGCGTTTACGGCTTTGTTCCGTAGGAGGCCGTCATGCGATGCATGTTCAAGTTGGTTGTTTTCTACACGTTACTCGCGCCGTGGGTGATGCCCGCGGCCGCGTTAGGCCAGACGCCGACTGCACAGATTCAGCAAACCGTCGAACAAGTGTTGAAGGTTGTCACGAATACTGCGAATGGGGAGGCGGAACGCAAGGAATTGCTGCGCAGCGCTTTAATGCCGCGCTTTGACTGGTACGAGATGGCGAAACAATCATTGGGCAAGCATTGGCAAACGGCATCCGGGCGGGAAGATGAATTCGTCGCGGCATTCGCGGAATTTCTCGGCAACGCGTACGTGGGTAAGATCGGATCTTACAGAGACGAAAAAATTGTTTTCCTCCACGAAGTCGTCGACAATGAGCGGGCCCAGGTGATGACAAAAATTGTATCGGACAAAGGCGAGCCAACCACGATCAACTACCGCCTACGTCGCATCGACGGTCAGTGGAAAATCTACGACGTTGTGGTGGAGGATATCAGCTTGGTGGTCAATTTCCGTTCGCAATTTAACCGACTCCTGGCCAAGGGAAGTTTCGACGACTTACTGAGGCAGTTAAAAGAAAAGGAACTAAAGACCAGCAGGTGACGAGTCGTACATTTGGGTTACTCAGCACTTTCCGATACAAAAATCCTTACATCCAACGTAATCACGTTTTCAAATCCATCGGTCTCTGCGCCAAAGTTTTTGCTCTGTCATTCCGTCGAAAACATTTTGCTCATTTCTCTGAGCAGCGCGTGGCTTAGCCGAGATGAGGCGCAAGCCCCTTCCGGCAAGAGGCAGACGCACATATTGAATTTAACGATGGTCGCAAACGCCGGCACACCAGAGCAGGCGGCGGCCCGAGTCATTCGAGCCGCAATCATGGCGAGTTCATTCATTTTCCGGGCCTGAAAATTATCATGCCGACGACGCCGCCGGACGCCAAGGGTTTGTTGCTCGCGGCGATCCGCGATCCGAATCCGGTGTTATGCTTCGAGAGCCATCATCTCTACGGCCAACGTGGGCCGGTGCCGGAGGGCGATTACACCGTACCGATCGGCGTCGCCGCCGTCCGGCGGGAGGGAAAAGATTTAACGATCGTCACCTGCGGCGGCATGGTGTTGAAAGCGGACGTGGCCGCCGAGCAGCTCAGAGAAAAGGGCATCGATATCGAGATCGTCGATCTGAGCTCATTTAGTGCCGTTGGATAAGGACGCGATTCTCAAATCCGTTGCCAAGACTCGGCGCGCGATCGTGCTCGATGAGGGGGCGATCATTGACGGCGTGTCGGCCGAGATCGCGGCGATGATCCAAGAGAACCTTTTCTCTGATTTAAAAGGACCGGTCGTGCGCGTCGCCGCGCAACCGATCCCGCCGCCGCATAGCCCGCCGCTGGTGGACGCGATGGTTCCAGATGTCAATCAAGTCGTTGATGCGGTTATGCGACTAGCGGAAGGCGGCAAGATTCGCTAGGTCGCGGTTTCGCTACCTGACGAAAAGGCCCGCCGATGACAGGTTAGATCGCGATGCGGTGAAGCCATGTGTGCCGCAAGTTAACGCAGCGCGAGTATAACGCCGTCGACCATCGAGGCTGACCGATTACCCACAAAGAGGGCACCGGTGAGGATGACGAGTGCGGCGCGAGAGAATTTCATTGATGGTCAGTCTCGATCGCGCCGCACAATTCCCCCCAACCTGCTCTATTGCCTTGCCATTGACCCCTCGGATACGTCGGTGCTAGCGTAGGGCCGTTTTCAGATCATTGCGCGCTCCGATGAAGCTCCAGAGTTTTCTATTCAAACCCCTGTTTTCACAGGCGAGCCTTACCACTCGATTTGCCGTCCATAGTTTTATCTGTATCGGTGTCATGACCGTAGCCCTCTGGTTTATCGTTTCCAATTATCTGATCAACCAGATTCTCGCTCGGGAGTGGCAAATGACGGCGCAATTGGTACGGGCCGATGTCAGAAAATTTCTTGAGGATTACGATTTCAAGGCCGAGGATCGTAAATCGGTGGGGCATAAATTTGTCGCACTGCTCGATCACATGCGCCTCTCCCCGGATATCACCCGCTTCAAAGTCTACAACCCCAAGGCAGTCGTGATTTGGTCGGACGACAAACGGCTGGTTGGCAAGTCCTTTACGAACAGCCCGCAGGTTCAACGGGCGCTGCAAGGTCAAGTAATCGCCGACATGAGCGCTTTGAATGAAAGTGAACGCAGCATCGGACCGCAAGCGCTGTCTTCCGCCGTACAGATTTACATCCCGATCTACTCTGAAAACGGCAAAGAGTTGCTGGGAGTATTTGAAACCTACCGGCGTCCCGACTCGATCTTCCGAGCTATCCATGAGGCAAGAATGGTTGTTCTTGGGGGAGCTCTCGGCGGCGGTTTGCTTTTGTATCTTTCGTTGTTCGCTATTGTCCGGCGGGCCGCCCGGAAGATCGACGAACAGCAAGAGCACCTACTCAAAATGCAATCCGAACTCGTGGCGTCTCAGCGTATGGCGGCGGTGGGAGAAATGGCCGCTGCAGTCGCCCACGGTATCGGCAATCCGTTATCGTCGATTCGCGCGGCGGCGCAGGTGGCGCTACTCGACTCCGCCACTAGTGATGGTACCAATACCAACAACAAGACGAAAGAGAATCTGCAAAACATCATGCAGCAAGTCGACCGCGTGCAAAAGCGCATGCAGGGCCTACTCAATTTTGCCAAGCCGCTGGAGCCGCGTCCCGTGGCGGTGGAAGTCAACACCATCCTGCACGACGTTGTCGACACGTTGCTGCCACGCTTTAGTCACGCTCAGGTCAGTTCAAAATTGGATCTTGACACTAACTTGCCGAACGTGATCTGCGACGCGAATCACTTGGAGCAGGCCTTGATGGTGCTGGTCACCAACGCCCTGGAGGCCACCCCAAAGGGCGGCACTGTAACGATCCGGACAAAGTTTTCGGCGGCGCATGGCGATGGAAATTCCGTCCACGTGTCAATCGAAGATACCGGCGAAGGCATCACTGTAGAAAATCGTGAACGTGTCTTTGAGCCATTTTTCACGACTAAGCCCTATGGCACTGGAATCGGATTGCCGCTAGCGAAAAAATTTGTCGAACGAAATGGAGGGCGGATCGTAATCGCCGATGGTTCGAGCGCCGGTACGAAAATAGAAGTGACACTTCCGCTTGCACATTGATTCGATTCGGCTTTCTCACGTCAAAATCATATCCGTATCGCGTTTAGAAACTTGCCTGTGCCGGAATCTACAGACGCATTTTTTATTACCGCCGCGTAGGGCCCAATTAGGCCGATACGACAGCGTATCGACGTGCGATCTCTACGTCATTGGTATCATGATGTGAGTCTGGTAGGGCTTGCGTTGCTTGAGGTGGTCATACCAATTGCGGATCTTTGGGAAATTGGGATGCTCGATCGGCAGATTAAACCAGCGGTAGGCCCAGACACCGAGAGGAATATCACCGAGAGAAAACTCGTTGGCGCCGAGATATGCGGTTTTGGCCAGCTGGTTTTCAACCATTTGCCATGCGTTGGTCGTTTTCTCGATGGCGGCTTGGATGGCTTTGGGGTCGCGTTTATCCTCGGGTGTGCGGATCAGAGCCCAGAAGAGTGGAACTATGGCTGCATTAAATGTCGATAGTTGCCAGTCCATCCATCGATTGGCGTTTGCCATTTCTTCCAGCGCGCTCGGCATGAGCTTCCCTTTACGATATTTCGCGTTCAGATAGCGCATAATACTATTGGACTCCCAGAGGATGAAGTCTCCGTCTTTCAGAGTCGGCACCAGACCGTTCGGGTTCATAGCGAGATAGTCCTTGTCTTTGTTCCCGCCGAATTTGCCGCCCCAATCTTGGCGCTCGAATTCGATACCGAGCTCGCCACAACACCACAGCACTTTTTGCACGTTGGATGAATCCGTCCTGCCCCATATTTTGATCATTTTGCCCCCCGGTGGATCGAAATTTTGCTTTTACTCCCTATCATCCTTTTAGTTTAATGAATAGCAATAGCATGGACGTTCTGGTCAGGCGTGCCGGCACTCTGTCGTTTCGAGAAAATATCTGCTAGGAAATGACAATCCCCAAAAGGAAGGTGATGGAATATGAACAAAGCGAGTCTTTGGTTAACGGTGACGGTACTCGCGGAGTTGGTCGGAGCGCCAATGATTTGGGCGCAAAATCCAGCTGAGGGTAAAAAGCTCTATACCACCTATTGTTCGAGTTGCCATGGCGAGCAGGGCAAAGGTGATGGTACGGCGGCCGCTTCGCTGCCGGTCAAACCGGCCGACCATACCAATGGGGCGGCGATGAATAAACTCAATGACAAGTTTCTCGTGGATGTAATCACAAAGGGTGGGAGCGCCGTTGGAAAGTCGAGTTTTATGCCTTCGTGGGGCGGTGCGCTCAATGAGGGGCAGGTTAAAGACGTCGTCGCGTATATCCGGTCGATCGCGGTCCCCGCGTCCAAACCTTAGATACACGAATGGGCATAAAATCTCCGATTTTTTTGTCTGGACCCCTTGACGATTGGTAATCGGAGATTAAATTTGGCGCATCCAACCTGTTCTGCAGGAATCTAAATTTACGTTTTATTTCAGGAGGGCTTATGGCGACAAAGATTCGTCCCCTACACGATAGGGTGATAGTGAAGCGCATCGCGGAGGAAGAAAAAACCAAGGGCGGTATCATCATCCCGGACACTGCCAAGGAAAAGCCGCAGGAAGGCAAAGTGGTCGCGGTGGGTCCTGGGAAATACGAAGATGGCAAGCTGGTGCCTCTCGGGGTGAAATCGGGTGACAAGATTCTCTTTGGAAAATACTCAGGTACGGAAATCAAACTGGATGGCGAGGAACATCTGATTATGCGCGAAGAAGATATCCTCGGGGTCATCGAATAAGGAGGAGAAAGGCACATGGCTGCAAAAGATATTCGCTTTAGTGAAGAGGCGCGCGGTAGAGTTCTGCGCGGGGTAAATTTATTGGCTGATGCGGTGACTGTGACGCTGGGCCCAAAGGGGCGCAATGTTGTGCTCGAAAAGTCTTGGGGATCTCCGACGATAACCAAAGACGGAGTATCCGTCGCCAAGGAAATCCAACTCGAGGACAAGTTTGAAAACATGGGCGCTCAGATGGTGAAGGAAGTCGCGAGCAAGACTTCTGATGTGGCTGGCGATGGCACGACCACAGCGACGGTTCTGTCCCGGGCGATTTTTAGCGAGGGGATAAAATTGGTTGCTGCCGGGCACGATCCCATGAGCATCAAGCGCGGCATCGATAAAGCGGTCGCAAAGGTTGTCGATGAGCTCAAGTCACTCTCTAAGCCGACCCGTGACAGAGACGAAATCGCCCAAGTCGGCACCATTTCCGCCAACAACGATAAAACCATCGGAGACATCTTGGCCGAGGCGATGGACAAGGTAGGAAAAGAGGGTGTCATTACCGTCGAGGAAGCCAAAGGGTTGGAAACGACTCTGGACCTGGTCGAAGGCATGAGATTTGATCGTGGCTATCTTTCTCCATATTTCGTGACCGATCCGGAACGCATGGAGGCGGTCCACGAAGACTGCTACCTGCTGATCCACGAGAAAAAGATTTCCAGCATGAAGGATCTTCTCCCAGTGCTTGAAGCCACTGCGAAAACTGGCAAACCATTGCTCATCATCGCCGAAGAGGTTGAAGGCGAAGCCTTGGCCACTTTGGTGGTAAACAAGATCCGTGGCACGCTGAAAGTCGTCGCCGTGAAGGCTCCTGGTTTTGGCGACCGGCGTAAGGCGATGCTCGAAGATATCGCTATCCTCACCGATGGAAAGATGATTGCCGAAGAGTTGGGCATCAAGCTGGAAAACGTCACGCTCAAAGATCTCGGCCGCGCCAAACGCGTGATCATCGACAAAGACAACACTACGGTCGTCGAAGGTGCCGGCAAGAAATCCGCCATCGAAGGCCGTATCACGCAGATCCGGGCGCAGATCGAAGAGACAACTTCGGACTACGACCGCGAGAAACTGCAAGAGCGTTTGGCTAAGCTCGCCGGTGGTGTCGCCGTCGTAAAGGTCGGCGCGGCTACCGAAGTCGAAATGAAAGAAAAAAAGGCGCGTGTCGAAGACGCGCTGCATGCGACCCGCGCTGCGGTTGAAGAAGGCATCGTACCGGGTGGGGGCGTCGCCCTGATTCGCGCCTCGGCATCTCTAGGGAACATGCGGGTTTCCGATGACGAAAAGGTCGGAGTCCGCATTATTCAGAAGGCGCTCGAAGAACCGCTCCGTTGGATTGCTCAAAACGCGGGTCTAGAAGGCTCGGTGGTATTGGATAAGGTCAAGAACGGCAAGGGGGCGTTTGGTTTCAACGCGGCAACGGAGGAATACGAAGATCTCGTCAAAGCGGGAATCGTCGACCCCACTAAAGTTGTGCGTATCGCACTGCAGAACGCCGCATCGGTTGCTGGAATGATGATTACGACCGAGGCAATGATCGCCGACAAACCGGAGAAGAAGAAAGACGCTCCGGCGATGCCGCATGATCACGACGACTATTAGATCATTTCTCTAATCCGAAAAGACACAAAGGGCGCCGGATTTCTTCGGCGCCCTTTTGTGCTTTACGGGAAACTAACGGTTACGGTTGGCTATTCTTCAGCCGAATTTTGTCGTCGAACTTTACCTTCGGCGATTTCTCTCAAGGCGGTCACAATTTCTCGGGTGGCGTTGCTTCCTTGAAAAGCTGTTTTTGCTCTTTTCGAAGCGGTTCGAGACCTTATCGAGAATGCGATTCTCCCCGCCTGCAACATGCGAGTTTACCCCGGTGCAATCTCAACTTTAAGCTATCGTCTCTTAACCATTGGAAACGCTCTCCTACAAATTGCCACAGTGATTTACCAAGAGGAGCGCTAATCTCGACGGCTCGCGATGTTTAGACCTTCTCCGCTCGGCGCATTGCGATCCAGCGTCCGCTCTATCGAAGGTTGGGATTTTCTTTTTGCATCATTATCTAATCAGCGCTTCGATCCCTTTGGAATTTTGCCTTTTGAGGTGATATGAACGACGGGTCGGATCGTTCGCTTTACGTTTTCGGCTTCGGCCAGGACGATATAAACTCGCAAAACGAAAAGCTATGATCCAAGAAAATTTGGGAAGACCTCATGTCACAGATCAATTCTAGGCTGAGTCTGAGGCGGCGTTCGGCTTGGGTCTACGTTTGCGCGGTCTTGGCGATGGCCGCGATCGCGACGGTGCTGTTAAGGGATTCGTGGGTGAGAAGCGCGTCGCTCAACGATCCTCGTGCCGCGCCACGGGCCGTTGCCGCAAGGGGTGAACTCTCAGCCGATGAAAAATCCACCATTACCTTGTTTCGACAGGCCTCGCCGTCCGTCGTCAACATCACTGCAATTGGTGTGGAGCGGGATCTTTTTACATTAAATTTGTATCAGATTCCGCAGGGCACCGGGTCCGGTTTTGTCTGGGATACCAACGGCGACATCATCACCAATTTTCACGTGATTCAAAACGCCGATGCGGCTCAGGTGACTCTGGCGGATCAGTCGAATTGGAAGGCGCGCGTCGTCGGCGTGGCGCCGGACAAAGATCTTGCGGTGCTGCGGATCGATGCGCCGGGCAACCGGCTTCGCCCCATACCGATCGGAACTTCGAAAGACTTGCAGGTAGGCCAAAGTGTTTTTGCCATTGGTAATCCCTTTGGGTTGGATCAAACTTTGACGACCGGGATAATCTCTGCGCTCAATCGCGAGATTGAATCGGTCACGCGCCGGCCGATTCAAGGGGTGATTCAGTCCGACGCCGCGATCAATCCGGGAAACTCTGGAGGTCCATTGCTCGATAGCGCCGGGCGATTGATCGGTGTCAACACGGCGATTTACAGCCCGTCTGGAGCGTCCGCTGGTATCGGTTTTGCCATCCCTGTGGACACGGTCAATCGTATCGTGCCGGAGTTGATCCGCAGCGGGAAAGTTACTCGGCCGGGATTGGGTGTTCAAATTGCCGACGAACAAATCGCGCAGAGACTCGGGGTAACGGGGATCCTGGTTGTCGATGTCGCCAAAGGAAGCGCGGCGGCAAAGGCGGGCATTCAACCGACTCGACGGGACGGCGAAGGGCGTCTGCGCTTAGGCGATATTATCACTGCGGTGGATAGCAAGAAAGTAGAATCACCGAACGATCTCTACTTGTTGCTGGAAAAATATAAAATTGGGGACTCCGTCAATATCTCGATTCTGCGCAACGGAAAAACCGTGCAGGCGAAAGTGGCGTTGGAAGCGGTCCAGTAAACCTTATGTTGCCAGCCTATTCGCCGCCATGGGGTCGTCTGCGAATGCCGCGCAGTAATCAGTTTTTCTCCTGCGTGTCCCGAATGCCCGGCTGGTTTTCATCGCGCTCGTACGCGGAAATGATCTCCTGGACGAGGTGATGACGCGCCACGTCCTTTTCCGTGAAAGTTACAAAGCGGATGCCGTGCACGCCCTTGAGGATGCGCGAAGCTTCCTTTAGCCCCGATAATTTTCCTGCCGGCAGATCGATTTGCGTAGCGTCGCCGGTGATCACCGCCTTTGAACCATAGCCCAGCCGGGTTAGAAACATTTTCATCTGTTCCGGTGTGGTGTTCTGCGCTTCGTCGAGAATGACAAAGGAATCATTCAATGTTCGGCCGCGCATAAACGCCAGCGGTGCGACTTCGATCGTGCCTCGTTCGACCAACTTGCGCGCGCGGTCGAAATCCACCATGTCATGCAGCGCGTCATAAAGCGGACGCAGGTAGGGATTGACCTTTTCGGCGAGATCGCCGGGGAGAAAACCGAGTTTTTCGCCAGCTTCAACGGCCGGGCGAGTCAAGATAATGCGCACATAATTATTTTTCATCAACTCGCTAACCGCCATGGCCATCGCTAAATAAGTTTTACCCGTGCCGGCGGGGCCAATGCCAAACACGATGTCATAGCGCCGGATTGCGTCGATGTAGGCCTTTTGCGCGATACTTTTCGGCGTGATCGTTCTTTTGTGCGCCGAAATGTAAATCGTATCGAGGAAGATGTCTTGCAAGCGTGCGCGCGAGTCGCCGCTGAGAATGCGAATGGCGTAGTCGACATCGCTGGCATAAACCGGATAACCCTTCTCTAAGAGTCCGTAGAGCTGGCGCAGGATCTGGCTCGCCAGTTCCACTTGGAGCGGGTCTCCTTCGATCTCCAGTCCGGAGCCGCGCACACGAATTTTGAGCTGCAGCGTCTGCTGAAGAATTTTTACGTGCTGGTCATGTTGTCCCAAGAGATCGCGGAATAGGCGAGGATCGTGGAATTCGAGAAAGTTAACACCTACTTCGGTTACAACACCAGCGATTTGCTTCTTTTCGTCTTTCACTCGCTTTCTCCTATGAGCTGGACGATGATTTCACGCGTGCGCGGACGATTGTCGAAGTCGAGTAAGACAACCTGTTGCCAAGTGCCTAAACAAAGCTGCCCGTTCTCGATGGGAATCGCGACCGACTGACCGAACAGTGCCGCGCGCAGGTGGGAAAAACCATTATCGTCGCCCCAGCGATCATCGTGATGGTAGCGGTGATCGGAGGGGATCAGTCGCTCGACGAATTCCTTCAGGTCTTGAATCAATCCCGGTTCATGCTCGATCGTGGCGACGGCCGCGGTCGAGCCCGACACAAAGATCGTGAGTAAACCTTTGCGGATGTTTTCTTTTTGAATTTCGTCGCGAAGCTTAGGCGTGATGTCGATGATGTCGCAGAAGCCGGTAGTATGTTCGACGATTTTATTAGAGCGAATCTGTAACACGCTATTTCGCTGCTCTCAAAAACCCGTTCCGGAAAAACTTCGCGACAATCTCCTGAGAACCAACAAATAATTCGACTGCCGGGAAATCATTTGGCCTCACGAATCAGCTCTTCGGCGCGTTTTAGCGCGGCGGCAATCTTCGCCGGCTCTTTGCCGCCGGCTTGAGCGAATTCCGGCCGTCCGCCGCCGCCGCCGCCGACTATCCCGGCGAGCTCTTTGATGATGTTGCCTGCGTGGTAGCGCTTAGTCAGTTCCTTGCTGACGGAGGCGACGAGATTCACGTTCGCTTCGCCGACGCTTGCGAGTACCACGACTCCGGAGCCAATTTTTTCTTTGAGCTGGTCGGCAATATCCCGCAGTTGCTTGGCGTCGACGCCGTCGACCTCGCTGATCAAAAACTTTGTTCCGTTTACGGAACTTTGCTTCGCCAGCAATTCAGGGATCTGGTCTTTTTCAAATTGGCCGCGCAGTTTCTCGATTTCCCTCTCGAGCTCTCTTTGGCGTTCTAAAAGTTTCTTGACTTTGTCCACGGCGTCATCGGCGCTGCCGCGCACCAGGTTGCCGATCTCCTTAAGCCGCTGTTCATAGTTGTGAATCAAATCCAAGGCGCCCTGGCCGGTGAACGCCTCGACGCGCCGCACTCCCGCAGCGACGCCACCCTCGGATTGGAGTTTGAATATTCCAATCTCTCCGGAGGCGCGCACGTGAGTGCCGCCGCAAAGCTCGGTGGAAAAATCACCTATTTGGACCACCCGCACACGATCGCCATACTTGTCGCCAAAAAAGGCGAGCGCGCCGTGGCGGATCGCCTCGTCGTAACTGACTTCCTGAATGGAAACGCCGGCATCTTCGCGAATATGCTGATTGACACTCGTCTCGATCAGCGCGAGTTGCTCAGCGGCGATAGCGCCGTTGTGATTGAAGTCGAAGCGCAGTCGTTCCGGCGTAACCAACGAACCGGCTTGACGGACATGCTGTCCTAATTCCCGCCGCAACACCGAGTGCAGAATATGCGTCGCCGAATGATTGAGCCTGATCTTTTGACGATGCTTGGGATCGACTGCCAATTGGACCCTGTCGCCGACCTGGACACGGCCTTTTTTGACTCGCGAACGATGCGCCGTGAGTTGGGGCGTGGGATGGTGTGTGTCGAAGACTTCGATAATATCGCCGCGTGCGGTAGTGATCGTCCCGCGATCGCCGATCTGACCGCCCGATTCGCCGTAGAAAGGTGTCTCGGCAGTGAGCAACTCGATCTCATCTCCCTCTACCGCTTCG